>ERZ779865.548-NODE-548-length-32749-cov-4.639475_pt1 | contig 32749 bp, 27 predicted proteins | sample MGYA00433088_ERZ779865 | MGnify/ENA primary metagenome ERZ779865 (study PRJEB29588, sample SAMEA2151703) | human gut metagenome | biome: human gut; feature: human-associated habitat; material: faeces | place: Denmark | collected 2008/2010 ... | reverse complement strand
CGCAGTTTTTTGCGCTTTTTTCAAGAAAGCACTTGTAATTACAGGGAAAACGTGTTATAGTAGATACTCGTGATATAATAATTATTCCTTGCTCATGTAATGAAAACGTGGGCCAGAGACCAAAAGGAGGAAATTCGCATGAATAAGTATGAGTTAGCACTCGTTGTCAGTGCAAAGATCGAAGACGATGCGAGAACAGCTACAGTAGAGAAGGCAAAAGAGTACATCACTCGTGCCGGCGGTACTGTAATTTGGCGGTACTATCACCAACGTTGATGGCTGGGGTAAGAAGAAGTTAGCTTACGAAGTTCAGAAGATGAGCGAAGCTTATTACTACTTCATTCAGTTCGATGCAGAGCCGACTGTTCCAGCAGAAGTTGAGCAGGATGTTCGTATCATGGACAACGTACTTCGTTTCTTAGTTGTGAGAAAAGACGAGAAATAAGAGATTCTTTGATCTGATAACGTTTGTTTGAGGGAAGAGAGGAATCGTATATGAACAAAGTGATTCTTATGGGAAGACTGACCAGAGATGCAGAGGTGCGTTACTCACAGGGTGAGAACTCCACCGCCATCGCAAGATTTTCGCTTGCGGTAGACCGCCGTTTCCGTCGTGACGGGGACGAGCAGACAGCAGATTTTATCAACTGCGTTGCATTTGGCAGAACTGCAGAGTTTCTGGAGAGATTCGGACGTAAGGGAACTAAATTCGTTCTGGAGGGACGTATTCAGACCGGAAGCTACACCAACAAGGACGGACAGCGTGTATACACAACGGACGTTGTTGCTGAGAATGTAGAGTTTGCAGAGAGCAAAAACGCCAGCGGCGGCGGAGATAATTCCGGTTTTAATCCTTCCGACAGACCGTCACCGAGCAGTGCAGCAGGTGATGGCTTCATGAATATTCCAGATGGAATTGATGAAGAGTTACCATTTAACTAATGGAAATCGTGGTGTGATCTCACATGGCGGTTTACGATAACAACAGGAGGTAATTATCATGGCTTTCAATAAAGCAGCAGACAAAGATGGCGCACCAATGAAGAGACGCCCAATGCATAGAAGAAAAAAAGTTTGCGTTTTCTGTGGAAAAGATAACGTAATCGATTACAAAGATACAAACAAATTAAAGAGATACATCTCTGAGAGAGGAAAAATCCTTCCTCGTCGTATCACAGGCAACTGTGCAAAACACCAGAGAGCTCTTACAGTAGCTATTAAGAGAGCTCGTCACGTTGCATTAATGCCATACGTATGCGAATAAATTCGTAGCGAATAAATTCGTAGCGAGTAAACTCATAGTGAATAACAATATGTGATGAATAAAACACCGTGCAGACGTTTGAAACGCTGGCACGGTGTTTTTTGGTGCGCCTTGCGGCGCACGTCACTAATGGATGAAAGTTCCTAATCCGCCCTAGTGTACTGTATCATTGACTTTCAGCTAAATAACGCAGAATAAATTTTCAGTCTGCAAGGCGGAGGAATGAGGCGTAGCGGTGGCTACGTCGATTGACGACAACGCAGCAGATGAAAACTTATACAAGTTATTTGGCGAAATGTCAGTGATACAGTACACTAGTAGTGGGAAGGATACAGCCAAGACAAGGGTGTTCTGTTCATAGCAAGACTATGATTAACGTGAGGGGAATCTGGAGTAAGGTGGAGGCAAATCTCTGGTCTGACGAACAGAAATCACATATGAGGCTATAGTTAAGGATAAGGCTGCCAAACAAGTCAAAGTCCAATAACTACTCAGAATTAACTGTAGTATATGTGGCAGATGTATGGAGAGAAAGTGAAGTGTGGTACCAAGGGAGGTCTCGTCAGCGGATGGAAACAAACGGACTATCCATACTGGCATGGAACACTTGACAATCTTACCAGTACTTTAAAGAATATCGCTGATACTTATGACAAAAAAGTAATGGTAGCAGAGACAACCTGGGCAACAAGTTTAGAGGATGGCGATGGACATGAAAATACTGTTCGTAAAGGTAATAATGATACAAAAGTAGATGGTATGGATTATACATTTTCCATACAGGGACAGGCAAATGAAGTAAGAAGTGTTATTTCAGCGATCAACAATATCGGTGACAATGGTATCGGTGTATTTTACTGGGAGCCGGCATGGATTCCGGTCACTGTATATGACGGCAGCGCAGAGAATGCCGGGGAAGTGCTTAATTCAAATAAGACGGCATGGGAAAAATATGGTTCCGGCTGGGCAGCAAGCTATGCGAGTGAGTATGATGCAGATGATGCAGGTAAATATTATGGCGGTTCTGCAGTTGATAATCAGGCATTATTTGACTTTAACGGAAAACCGCTTGCATCTTTAAATGTATTTAAGTATGTAAATACCGGAGCAACCACAACAAAAAGACTTGATTCCGTGACATGGAACAGTGATGATATTGCAGCAATTACGACATATGGAACCCATGAAGTAAAAGGTACTGTATCCTATACAGACGGTGAGGGAAATATTTCCACGCTCAGCACGACCTGCAGCGTGTCCGTACTGCCGGAAAACCTGTTGCAGCAGGGTGGATTTGAAGATGGCTGTGATGCGTGGACGATCGAAGGAAATGGTGCACAGGGAAATACGAAAGAGGATCCAAGAAGCGGAAGCATGGGATTACATTTCTGGTCATCAAGCGCAGTTGATTTTACAGCAAAAGACGGCAGTGGTGTGAGTGCTTCCTGTAAGATCACAGTAGGTTATAAGATCACTTATAAACTGGGTAAAGGAAAAAATAATGACCAGAATCCGGAATATTATTACAACCAGAAAGTAAACTTAAAGGCAGCTTCAAAGAAAGGTTATGCATTTAAAGGCTGGTATACAGACAGCAAGTACACAAAGAAAATCACAACGATCGCAAAGAACAGTAAAAAGAACATTACTGTATATGCAAAATGGGAAAAAGTCGTTGTGAAAAAGGGAGCTGTAAAGAAAGTGACAGTGACAGGAACATCAAAAATCTTAAGCAAACTTTCAAAAGGCAAGAACTATTATGCAAAAGTGCGTGCTTATAAGAAAGATTCCACAGGCGCAAAGGTTTATGGAAGTTTCAGCAGTGTGAAGAAGGTAAAGATCAGTAAGTAGCCCAAAAAGTAAATTTATAATATATATCATGTGGTAAAAACATGATAGAAAGTGGAGAATTTTGTTTTTTGCAGGATTCTCCACTTTTTTAACTCATGATAATGGATGTCTGCAGAGAGTGTATTCTATTATTTGTCCGGTTTTTTTCTATAAAAATTCCTCTATTTTTAATATTTTCTTCTGCTAACATAAATTTGTAACGGTAGAAAATATATAAAAGGAGGAGAACGGGGTTTGAAACGAAATTGGAAAGCAGGGGTATGCGTAGCCTTGTGCAGTGCGATGGTCTTTACCGGGATAGGACCGGTGCTGACACCATATCTTGAAAATGCAGTTGTCTATGCAGATGAAAACGAAAATTCAGGGGTAAAAAAAGTTTTTACTGCAGATCAGCTGAAAGTGGCATGGGGAGACGCGGATTATGAACTCGCAGATGGACAGTGGAAATTGTCTTTTGCAAAACAGTATAATCAGGTGAAATGGACGTTGCCGGAGAGTATCGAAATGTCACAGGTGAATGCTGTTACATTTCAGGTGGCGGATCAGAAAGTACCGATCAGTCTGAAAGTATACAACGGTGGAGATGATGCAACAGCAGCTAATACACAGTACGGATTAAGCGGACAGACGGAGTATACGATAAATCCATCGGGGGATGGCGCTATTGATGCAGTCGGAATCATGATAACGGCAGATAAACCGGAAAATGCAACGGTAAGTCTTGTGAGCGTGACCTTTGAACTGAAAGCAGGAGCAGGCGATGCAAAACTTGGGGACAATATTATAAAAAACGGTGATTTTGCAGCGCCCAAAGCGGCGGAGTCATGGAACAGTGCAGCCGGAGAATCGGTTGTTTCAGTTGCAGCAGAGGAAGAAGAAATCGCAGATTCCGGTCTTAAAACATACGGTGTACTTACACGTAATCAGGAAACTGCCACCCCTGGGGATTGTTTTTCGCAGGATATCACGGATGCAGTTGAAAAAGGGGAAACATACAAATTCTCATTCTGGGCGAAATTGTCCGATGATTACAAAGATGCTCCGGAAGAGCAGAGAAATGTGGAGTTTGCACCATTCTATGTTTCCGGTGGTGAGGCAACATATCTTGGAAGTTATTCAGCAGGTATTTTGTCAGGAGACTGTACAAAGACATTAAAAGCTGGAGAATGGACAAAATATGAGGGAACTTTCAAAATACCGAAAGCTGCAGATCAGGTGGTCATCCGTATTATAGAACAGGGAACCAACTATGGACAGGGCGATTGCGTAAAAGGGACTTACTATGTGACCGGTGTGTCCATGAATAAGATTGAAAGAGAAAAGCCATCTATTGAGAAGGACATCCCGGACTGGAAAGAAAGTGTGAAAGCTGCTTTAGGCAATGATGTAGTTGCCGGCACAGCAGTGACCGGTGATGAGATCAATGATGATACGCTGATGGAACTGGTGGAAAAACACTTTAATGTGGTTACACTTGGAAACGAATTAAAACCGGATGCATTGTTCAACTATCAGTTAGAGGATAAAGTCAACACAAAGACGATCCAATTTAAAGGACAGGATCTTGAAGTCCCGGTCGTAAATGAAGCCGGTGACAGCTTGGACTTTTCACGTGCAGATAAAATAATAAATAAAATCTGTGAGTGGAATAATGAAAATCCGGATAACAAAATCCGTATCCGTGGTCATGTCCTTGTATGGCATTCCCAGACACAGGAATGGTTTTTCCATGAAAATTATGATAAAACCAAACCTTATGTGGACAAAGAGACCATGAACCGCCGTCTTGAATGGTTTATTTCAAGTGTCTTTGACCATTACTTCGGGGAAGCTGCAAATGGAAAATATGACGGATTATTTTATGGCTGGGATGTTGTAAATGAGGCTGTCATTGGAAACTCTTACCGTACAGATACCGTGAGTGCAGCGGAAAGTCTCGATGAGATCCGTCATGGAAATAATTCAAGCTGGTGGCATGTATATAAGAGCAACGAATTTATCATCAATGCCTTCAGATATGCAAACCAGTATGCACCGAAAAATGTAGAGCTTTATTACAACGATTTTGGTGAGACGGATAATACAAAATGTGAGGGTATTGTAAAACTCATCAATGATGTAAAGGCTGCCGATGGAACCAGACTGGATGCATTTGGCATGCAGGCACATTACAGTGTGGATAGTTTTTCTGCCACGCAGTTTAAAACAGTGGCTGAAAAATATGCAAAAGCTGCAGGAAAAGTACAGCTTACAGAGCTTGATTTTAAATCAAGTGCATCTTATGCATCAGGTATGGCAACAAAAGAGAGCGAGTATACTAAAATTGCATATTGCCATAAACAGTTATTCGATGCGATCAAAGGCTTAAAAGCAGATGGTTCGAACGTTTCCGGATTGACCGTATGGGGGGTCATCGAGCCAAATTCATGGTTACATGAACAGTCCGGTGTTGGTGGTGGTGCAGACGGCTCTGCGCAGTGCCCATTGCTTTTTGATGGAAATTATAAAGCAAAACCTGCGTACTGGGCGTATGTAGATGCATCCAGACTCCAGCCGTCAATTCAGGATGTAGTTGCTGCAGAGAAAAAAGGTGATGCAGTGACAGGAAAGACATACAGTATCATGCAGAATGATATCACGGCTTCCTTTATTTCGATGTGGGATAAAGATGGTCTTACCGTGCAGGTTACGGTAGAGGATGCCGTAAAAGATGATAATGATGCAGTTACTGTTTATGTGGATTCTGCAAATTCCGGAAAAGATGACATCACACCAGTGACCGTAACGGTAAAAAGAAGCGAGGCAGCAGAAGTAGAAAATGGTTATCAGGCAACCATAAAGGTACCGTTATCAGGACTTTCCGTTGCAAAAGTGATCGGAATGGATGTTGTGGTCACAAATGGGGATAAAACAGCCGCATTTAATGATTTGACAGGAAAACAGGGAACAAGCAGTAAATATTACGCGAAAGTAACGATGAAACCAGGGGTGGAGAAAGCTGCCTATGGTACAGTTACCGTAGACGGAGATAAAGATGCGGTATGGGATAATGCCGGAACCATTCCGATTACAATCAATCTCGGCTCCAATGTTTCTGCAAATGCGAAGTTACTCTGGGATAAAGACAATCTTTATGTATATGCCGAGATCAAAGATCCTGTCCTCAATAATACCAACGGTGATGCATGGGAGCAGGATTCCTTAGAAGTATTTATCGACGAAAATAATGGAAAATCCAACTCTTATGAAGACGATGACAAGCAGTACAGGATCAGTTATGTAAATGATCACTCATTTAGTGGCAAAAAGTGCCTTGAAGAGAATATGAAGTCTGTGGCAAAAATAACTTCTGACGGATATGTTGTTGAAGCGTCATTTAAATGGACGGATATCACACCAAAAGCCGGAGATGAGATCGGACTTGAATTTCAGATCAATGATGCTGATGCAAGTAGCAAAAGAATTGGTACATTGAGCTGGAACGATGAAACAGGAATGGGATGGTCTAAACCGGAAGTATTTGGTACTGTAAAACTTGGAGAAATTAAAAATGCTCCGGAGAAAGATACAGAAAAGAAACCGGAAACAGAGAAGAAACCGGAAACAGAGAAGAAACCGGAAACAGAGAAGAAACTGGAAACAGAGAAGAAAGAAGTAAAAGTTAAAAAAATCACGTTAAATAAAACAAAAGCCGGAATGAAAAAAGGTGCAACGCTTACATTAAAGGCTGTTGTTTCACCATCTGATGCAGATATTAAAGACGTTAAGTGGACATCTTCCAACAAAAAAGTTGCGACTGTTGATAAGCATGGAAAAGTAAAAGCATTGAAAAATGGTGTGACCACGATCAAGGCAACGGCAAAAGATGGAAGCAGAGTAAGCGCGTCCTGTAAGATCACGGTAGGTTATAAAATTACCTATAAGTTAGGAAAAGGTAAAAACAGCAGCAAAAACCCGAAATATTATTACAATGAAAAGGTAAATTTAAAATCTGCTTCCAAAAAGGGATATGTCTTTAAGGGCTGGTATACAGACAGTAAGTATACAAAGAGAATTAAAACAATCTCAAAGAGCAGCAAAAAGAATCTTACTTTATATGCGAAATGGCAGAAAGTGACCGTAAAGAAATCTGCAATTAAGAAAATGAAAGCTGTTTCGGGAAGAAAAGCAAAAGTTACAGTCCAGAAAGTGGAAGGTGCAGCCGGATATCAGATCGTTTATTCTACGGATAAGCAATTCAAAAAGAATGTAAAGAAAGTAACAATATCAGGCACATCAAAAACACTTGGAAAATTGGCAAAAGGCAAGACATATTATGTAAAAGTACGTGCTTATAAGAAAGATTCCACAGGAGCAAAAGTTTATGGAAGTTTCAGCAGTGCAAAGAAGATAAAGATCAGTAAGTAGTTCCCAAATAAAATTAATATACCCGTCATACAGTAAAATGTGTGGCACACCGGAAAGAGGATTTTGCAACTAAGTTGTGAGGTCCTCTTTTTGCTTTGCATGATAGGTGTGTGTTTTTCCGGTACCATAAACAGGAATCGGAATTGATAAAATTTAAAATGTCAACCGATTAACATAAAACACAAGGCTTTAATAGTCCTTTCTGCCCATAAATGATTAAAAATGCAAAATATATGTTGTGAATATGTACAAAACAGAAGTGATTATTTGATTATAACTGACAAATCGTATATCAACCGGTTGATATACGCAAAAGGCGGTGGTAAAGTAAGGACACAGTAAGGACAGCAATGATGGACAGCCAAAAAGAATTAGTAAAATGGGAACGGGAACCTATCATATTTTAGATTCATGAAAGAGTGGAGGAAAAACGATGAAAGCAAAAAAAGTGGTAGCAGTATTCATGACAGCAGCAATGACAATGGGGATGTCAGCAGGCTGCGGAAGCAACAACAACAGCACAGATACAGCAAATGCAGGCAGCAATAGCGCAGAGAGCAAAAGTGATGCCGGTGAGAGCACAGATGCAGCAGGAACAGAGAGTGCCGGAAGCACTGATACATCAGATCTGGCAGGAACACAGATCACCATGTTAAACAGTAAAGGTGAGATCCAGACAGCACTTGAGGATATGGTAGAGGCATAATGAGCAGAGATTCAAAAGTAGGCGGGACAAAACGCCGTGTATTGGATGTTTTGTTGGCTTTACAGCGATCATTGTTTTATTCCTGCTTTATATGGTACCGTTCATTCTGGTACTGTTAAACTCCTTTAAACAGAAACGTGATATCATCAAGAATCCATTTTCCTTTATTACAGAAAAGGGATATACACTTGCAAACTATACAAAAGCATTTGAGAAAATGGAATTCATAAAAGCGTTTGGAAACTCCCTGTTTATCACTGGGTTAAGCACATTGCTCGTCATCATTTTTGCATCCATGGTGGCATATTATTTTACCCGTGCAAAAAATACATTTTCCAGAGTATTCTTTGCACTGATGGCAGCCGGAAATAATAAATGGAGCACAGGAAAGCAGTTTACCCAGCATGTTGCATACAGCACCGATGGCGGAGAATCACTCCATAAACTTGACAAAGGTGTGTTGCCGACTGTCTGTAAAGAAAACCGTGATCCGAAGGTGTTCTGGCATGAAAAGAGCAACGCCTATATCATGACACTGTGGTTGGAGGAAAGCGACTTTGGCATTTTCCGTTCCACGGATCTGTTAAACTGGGAGCAGACCGACCGGCTGACATTCAAAGAAGCGTGGGAATGTCCGGATCTGGTATGCCTGAAAGATGAAAAAGGAAATGAAACCTGGATGTTCTGGAGTGCAGATGGTTACTACTTCTGGGGTGACTTTGATGGATTTAAGTTTCAGACCGACGGCGTGTGTCATGCGGCATACATCAACAAGATGGCTTATGCGGCGCAGACTTACAGCAATACAGGGGACCGTGTGATCTCGGTTCCGTGGTTAAGGCTGCCAAACCGGGGAAGAAATTATACCGGGGCGATGGGACTGCCGAGAGAATTTTCTGTTGCATATAAGAATGGTGAAAAGGTGCTGAGACAGGAACCGGTCAAGGAGTATGAAAACAGTAAAAAACTGGTGAGTTAAAAGCCGGTGAGGAAACAGTTTCGATAGGTGCCGGAATCCGTGATTTTTCTCTGCTTTTTGATGACGTGATTCTTGAAGTGACTGCGGATTGTGGTACAATCATAGGTATATTCGAACTGCCTGAAATTGCAGAGAAATTTTGTGTGGAAAAGGGCAGCATAGAGAAGATACAGGTTTTCAGGGAGGAAGTATGGCAACCTTAAAGGATGTGGCGAAGGAGACAGGACTGACGGTAAGCACTGTTTCCCGCGTACTGAATAATCGTGGATATATCAGCGAAGAAACAAGAAAAAAAGTATATGAGGCGATGAAGAAACTCAATTACCGTCCGAATGAGGTGGCGCGTTCTCTCTCAAAGCAGACGACTAATACCATCGGTGTGATCGTGCCGCATATCAGACACCCATATTTTGCGGAACTGATCAGCAATTTAGAGAGTCAGGCATATCATCACGGACACAAGATTTTGCTGTTTAACTCCCAGGAGAAAAATGAAAAAGAATGGGAGTACATGGAAATGTGTACCAGTAACCGTGTGGCGGGAGTCATTCTCTGCAGCGGAACGGTTGGCGTTGAGAAATTTACCGGACTAAATGTGCCGTTGATCACGATTGAGCGTTATCTTGAAAATGGAACAGCAGAGGTGGAGTGTGACAATGAGCAGGGGGGACGCCTTGCTGCACAGCATCTGATCGACTGCGGCTGTAAACATCTGATCCATATCAGCGGTGTTCATGAGACTGCCATGCCGGCAGATGAGCGTGCGGTTGGTTTTCGTGCGGTGTGTGAAAAACAGAATATTTCTTATAAGATCGCAGATACCACGGCATTTGAGTATAATCATCTCGAATACCATCAGATTCTGGAAAAACTGTTAAAGGAGAATCCGGACACAGACGGAATTTTTGCCAGCAGTGACCTGATCGCTGCACAGCTTCTTCAGGTATGCCATAAGTTAAATATTGATGTCCCGTCACAGATGAAGATTGTTGGTTTTGATGATGTCAATATTGCTTCTTTGACGACACCGCCGATCACAACGATTCATCAGCCGATCAGAGAGATGGCAAAGATGGCAGTGGAACTGCTTGTCTGTTCCGGCAACGGGGAACTTGTGCCGAACCGCACTACTCTGCCGGTATCACTTGTAGTAAGGGAGACAACTTAATTTAATATGTATATGAGCCAGATGTATAGCAGGAGGGAAAATCCTATGGAAGAAAAAAAATGGTGGAAAGAAGCGGTAGTCTATCAGATCTATCCGCGCAGTTTTATGGACAGCAATGGTGATGGTGTCGGCGATCTTCGCGGCATTAAGAGCCGGCTGTCTTATTTAAAATTATTAGGAATTGATGTGATCTGGTTGTCAACCACAGTTCCGATGAGCACCAGTGGTTTGTGGAGAGCAGAAAGAGCAAAGATAATCCATATCGTGATTATTATATCTGGCGCGACGCAAAAGACGGAAAAGAACCGAATAACTGGGGATCCTGTTTTGGCGGATCAGCTTGGGAGTATGATCAGACGACAGATATGTATTATCTTCACATGTTTTCCAAAAAACAGCCGGACCTCAACTGGGAAAATCCAAAACTCAGACAGTACGATGATATCAAAAGATCAGCGTTTCCCGGATGGAATCGTGCATGGCAATGAAAAATACGGGGATTCTTCCCCATATGTCAACAATGGCCCACGTGTGCACGAGTATTTAAAGGAGATGAATCAAAAGGTAATCTCCAAATTTGACTGGATGACGGTCGGCGAGGGCGCAGGGGCAGGTGTCGAGGATGCAAAACGCTATGCCGGGGCAGACAGGGGCGAACTCGACATGATTTTTACGTTTGAGCATGTCAATCTCGGACAGACACAGTATGGAAAATGGAGTGACGGCAGTTTTGATCTGGTGGAACTCAAAAAGGTATTTGAAAAATGGGAGGATGGACTCGAAGGTGTGGCGTGGAACAGCCTTTACTGGGATAACCACGATCAGCCGAGAGCCGTGTCAAGATTTGGAAATGACAGTGAAGAGTATCGTGAAATTTCTGCAAAAATGCTTGCAACCTGTCTGCATTTTATGAAGGGAACACCTTATATTTATCAGGGCGAGGAGCTCGGAATGACAAACCGCAAATGTAAGGATTTTTCGGAATTTCGTGATATTGAGATCAAGAATGCATATCGGGATTTTGTCGGTGGCGGTATTTTAGATGAGGAAACCATGTTAAAATTTGTCAATGCTATCGGCCGTGATAATGCAAGATTTCCGATGCACTGGGATGACAGCGACAATGCGGGATTTACGACGGGTACACCTTGGATTTCTGTCAATGAGAATTATAAAAACATCAATGCGGCAGCGCAGATAAACGATCCGGATTCCGTATTTTCCTATTATAAAAAGCTCATTGAACTGCGTCATCAGATGGAAATCATTGTGTATGGTGTATACGAGAGCAAAGCGTTAGAACACCCGGATGTGTTTGCGTACACCAGAACACTTGGAAATGAAAAACTGTTTGTAGTCTGCAATTTCAGGGAGCAGGAGATGGATTTTGCCCTGGAGGACGGTTTTACCGGGGAAGAAGATGTTCTGATCAGCAATTATAAAGATGTTATTCGAAATGAAAATGGAATTCATTTAAGACCATACGAGGCAAAAGTATTTTATCGGAAATAAGATCTGTATGGAAAGGGGACGGATTATGGCAATCATGATAGATCAGGATCAGAAACTGATCACGTTGCATACAAAAAATACGACTTATCAGATGACTGTCGGTGCTTATGGACAACTGCTCCATCTTTATTATGGACCACGTTTGGGTGGTAATATGCGGTATCTTCTGACTTATTATGACAGAGGATTTTCCGGCAATCCGTATGAAGCAGATTGTGATAAGACATATTCCATGGATGCATTGCCACAGGAATATCCCTGCTTTGGCAATGGAGATTTCCGCAGTCCGGCATTTATCCTGAAAAATGCGGATGGAAGTTACTGTGCCGATCTGCGGTTTGTATCCTGCGAAGTTTGTGAGGGAAAATATCGGATACCGGGTCTTCCGGCAGCTTATGACGAGACGGGTACGGAAAGTGAGACTTTAAAGGTATATCTGGAGGACAAGCCAAGTGGCGTGCAGGTGACACTGCTTTATGGTATATTTGCAGAGCTCGATATTATTACAAGGGCTGTGCGGATTACAAACCGGGGGCAGGAGGCTGTTCATATTGAAAAAGCAGCAAGTGCCGTACTTGATTTTATGACCGGAGAATTTGATGTGATTCATTTTCATGGCAGGCACGGGATGGAGCGGATCTTAGAGCGCACGCCGGTGGAGCATGGCAATCAGGTATTTGGAAGCAGGCGCGGGTCATCCAGCCATCAGCAGAATCCGTTTGTGATGCTGGTGGGAAAACAGACCGGGGAAGATGCCGGTGCGTGCACGCTATCAGCTTGTGCTCGACTATTCCAGAAAAGAAGTGGTGGACGGTATTTTTGCACAGATTGCGAAAGTGCTCGATGACACGAAGGCTGATTATGTCAAGATGGATATGAACCGTCATCTCACGGATATCTGGTCGAAAACGGCGGCAGGTTTGATGCGGGAATGTTGTATTATACACCACAGATCTGGTGCAGTGACAATACGGATGCGGTTGAGCGTATTAAAATACAGTATGGAACATCCTTTGCCTATCCGTCCTGCACGGTCGGTTCCCATGTGTCGGCAGTTCCGAACCATCAGACCGGAAGAATGACAGAACTTGCGACACGGGCAGCAGTTGCCATGGCGGGCAGTTTTGGTTATGAACTGGACTTAAATCTGCTGACGGAAGAAGAAAAGGAACAGGTCAGAGAGCAGATCAAAAACTATCACCGTTTTGAGATGCTGATCCGGCAGGGAAGATATTACAGGCTGACAGATGTCTGGCAGAAAAAAGAATATGCCGCATGGGAGTATTGTGCGCCGGATGAAAGCGAAGCGCTGGTTACGGTGATAACGATGGATACGCAGTGTAATCCGGCAACAGAGTATGTGAAACTGCGGGGACTTGGTGAAGATAAAAAATACCGGGTGGAGGTTGTTGGAATGCAGACAGATGGTGAAAATGTGCAGCGGATCAATGGCACACCGAATGCGGTTGAGCCGGAGTATTTTACGGGGGCACAGCTTGTATATGCTGGTTTGCCGGTTCCGCGGCTTGGGAACGAGTATAAGTCGTGGCAGGTGTACGTTAAGGAAGTGTAAGGAAAATATCTGGAAAGGTGGATGCCGGAGGTGCTGTGAAGGTAAATTGAGCGAAGCCGGGGCGAAATCTGCCACAGACTGCAGGCAGTTGAGAGAACGGCACGGATTTATAAGAAGGTGCTGGGGAGCCGCCGGTACTTGGTGAGCGTATTTTGCTCACTTAGTATCCGCTGCGAGCGACAGGCAGCGAGAGCGTGCCTTCGTTAAATCTGTGCCGTTCTCTCAACGTTCCAACAACCTAAACCAGAACTTTGCGTTAGCTTAACATAGCAGAAAGGAGCACACAAATGAACAAACAATATGACGTAGTCGCCCTCGGCGAATTATTAATTGACTTTACAGAAAACGGCACCAGTGGACAGGGTAACCCGGTCTATGAGGCAAATCCGGGCGGGGCACCATGTAATGTGCTGTCAATGTTAAACAAATTAGGTCATCACACCGCATTTTTAGGAAAAGTCGGAAATGACATCTTTGGCAGACAGCTTCGTGCTACCGTGGAATCAGCCGGAATTGATGTGAGTGGACTTTTGACGGATGAGGATGTGCGTACCACACTCGCATTTGTGGAAACAAAACCGGATGGCGACCGTGACTTTTCTTTTTACCGGAATCCGGGTGCAGATATGATGCTGCGGGAAGATGAGGTCAGGGATGACATCATTGCAGATGCGAAAATCTTTCATTTTGGCACATTATCGCTGACAGATGAGCCGGTCAGAAGTGCGACAAGACATGCAATTAAAGTCGCAAAAGAAAACGGTGCGATCCTCTCTTTTGATCCGAATATCAGGGAGCCGTTGTGGAAAGACATGGAAGAGGCAAGAGAGCAGATGGCATATGGCTTATCAGTCTGCGATATCTTAAAAATTTCAGACAACGAGATTCAGTGGTTCTCCGGAAAAGAAAACTACACCGAAGGAATCCATATGCTGCAGCAGACCTATCACATCCCGCTTATCTTTTTATCTATGGGACGTGACGGAAGCAGAGCATATTATAAGGATATGATAGTGGAGGTTCCTGCCTTTATCCAGAAAAATACGATTGAAACCACCGGTGCTGGCGACACCTTCGGTGCATGCTGCCTGCACTATATATTAAAGTATGGCTTAGATAACCTTACAAAACAGCAGTTAAAAGAAATGATTACCTTTGCCAATGCAGCAGCATCCATTATCACAACAAGAAAAGGGGCACTGCGTGTCATGCCGTCGTTAGACGAGATTGAGGGACTGCTATAAGAATTTTTCACTTTAACCGGGTAGCCATCACTTAATCTCTGAAAACATTAAAAACTATTTCGAAAGGATTTCTTAAACTTCACAAGAATGTCTTGGAATTATGCGTGGAATCATATAATATATATGGTAAACCGAAACGGTAAGCGGTACGGACAGGTGGAGGACACATGAAAAAGACATTATGTATGGTATTTTTTCTGGCAGTGCTGGCAGGCACAGCAGGCTGTGGAGAAAAGAATAATGCAGATACAATAGAACAGACGGATACGCAGACAGAGAAGACGTTAGAAGAACATTTCTTTTCTGCAGAGCAGGATGAACAAAATTACAATGTGTTGGAAGAATATTCTGAGGATGACGAATATCCGGAACTTGCGGCTTTTCTGACGGAATATTATCAGATTCCGGAGGAAGAATGCAAAGAAACGCGGTATTACTATAATTACATAGATCTTAACGAGGATGGAACGGATGAGATTGTTGCGGTTACGATCGGGGATACTGTATCGGATACGCGCGGGGATGTGGCGCTTATTTTAAGACCGGGAGAAAACGGTCAGTTTGAGGTGCTCGGTGCATTTTCAGAAATTCACACACCGGTAATGATCAGTGATGATCTGGAAAATGACTGGCATAAGATTATTTTTCCGATTTACGGTGGCGGACAGGAATCCGGATTTATCAGTACTGTTTATACGGAAGGAACAGGATATGAACTCGATGAGGAAAGCTTCGTGCGGGAAGAACCGAAAGTTTCCGGGGAGAGGATTCTATCAGATAATCTGATCAATGATATGGATACGGATAATTATCTGACGCTTGTTCCGCGTGATACGGAGAGTCAGAATTAAATATGACCGGCTCAGGCTGCAGACTAAAAAAGGAATCAGGGCAGAAACACTGCTTTGGTTCCTTTTTTAAAAAATACTTTATATTAATGGTGCAAAATGCTATAATTGTTAGCAAAGACTATTCTAAGACGGATGGAAGAATAAGCCCTCGTAGAATGTTTGCGATGCCCTAAAAAGTGGGCAGAAATGGAGATCATTATGAAAAGTAATAAAGTAAAGCTTAGAGGGAGACTTCGAAAATCTCTTTACTGGCCCATGTTCATGACGATCCTTCTGATATGCATGAATATTGTAATTTATATGGATGACATACTTTCGGGTGCTATGTTTTCGATATTTACTGCAATTTACTTTGTGGTTTCCCTGATCGTGTATGTGAGAAATAAGCCGGTTTTAGTTAATGAGCTGATCAATTTTGCAACGCAGTATGGAACGGTACAGAGGCAGCTTTTAAATGAATTTGAAATACCGTATGCGGTGTTAGACTACAATGCAAAGATTTTATGGGTGAATGAACAGTTTACAGAACTGACCGGAAAGGATAAAAAATATCATAAGTCGATCACGACGATTTTCCCGTCATTGACAAAGGAACTTCTGCAGAAAAATGAAGGTCTGGAATCAGTAAGCCTGACGTTAAAGGAGCAGGATTTCCGGGTTGCTTTAAAAAGAATCTACTTTGAAGAGTTAAACAGCGTGGACAGTCTTGTTACACTTGATGAGAGCAACGAATATCTGACGGCGGTATATCTTTTTGATGAGACAGAAAAGAACCGGTACATGAGAGAAAACCAGGAACAGAAAATGGTTGCAGGTCTTGTGTATATCGACAATTATGATGAGGCACTTGACAGTATTGAAGATGTCAAGAGATCTCTTCTGGTGGCATTAATTGACAGAAAAGTCAATAAATACTTTACAGAACTGGATGCTTTAGTCCGCAAGATTGAGAAAGATAAGTATTTTGTTGTATTTAAATATCAGTATCTTGCAAAACTTCGCGAAGATCGTTTCAGCCTGATTGAAGATGTGAAGACTGTTAAGGTCGGCAATGAGATGGCTGTGACGCTCAGTATCGGTATTGGAGCAAACGGTGCAAGCTATACGCAGAATTATGAGTATGCGCGTATGTCCATCGACCTTGCATTAGGACGCGGCGGAGATCAGGTCGTTGTGCGTGATGGCGAGGAAGTTACTTATTACGGCGGTAAGACGCAGCAGGTAGAGCGCAATACCAGAGTCAAGGCAAGAGTAAAGGCACATGCACTCCGGGAGATCATCGAGAGCAGAGAGCATGTGATCATTATGGGACACAGTATCAGTGATGTGGATTCTCTCGGTGCAGCGATCGGTATTTACTGTGCGGCAAAAGTACTTGGCAAGAAGGCACAGATCGTGTTAAATGAGATCACTTCGTCCCTACGTCCGTTGGTAGAGTGTTTTACTGAGGAAAAGGGATATCCGGCAGATCTTTTTATCAAAAACGAAGAGGCGCTCATGCTTACCAATGAAAACACTTTGGTGGTTGTTGTCGATGTAAACCGTCCGAGTTACACCGAATGTCCGGAGCTGCTAAAACGCACGCAGACCGTCTGTGTATTTGATCATCACAGACAGACGAATGAGGTAATCGAGAATCCGGTTCTCTCTTATGTGGAGCCGTACGCGTCGAGTGCATGTGAGATGATCGCCGAAGTGCTGCAGTATTTTTCAGAAAATATCCGTCTTGCTCCATGTGAGGCAGACTGTATCTATGCGGGTATTTTGATCGATACCAACAACTTTATGACAAAGACAGGTGTCCGTACTTTCGAGGCGGCAGCTTATTTAAGACGTGCGGGTGCGGAAGTGACGAGAGTACGCAAGATGCTCCGCAATGATATGGCAGCTTACAAGGCGCGTGCAGAGGCGGTGCGCCATGCGGAAGTATATCGTGGAGCATTTGCGATTTCCATCTGTCCGGCAGATCAGGTGGAGAGTCCGACTATCGTCTGTGCACAGGCCGCAAATGAACTTTTAAATATCGTAGGAATCAAGGCATCCTTTGTGCTCACAGAATATCAGGGAAAAATTTATGTAAGTTCCCGTTCCATTGATGAGATCAATGTACAGCTTATCATGGAGCGGCTTGGTGGAGGTGGGCATTTAAATGTTGCCGGAGCCCAGCTTACCAACTGTTCCCTGCAGCAGGCAAAGCATATCATCCAGGATACGATCGATGAAATGCTAAAAGAGGGAGACATATCAGAATAATCAGGAAAGAAGGTTTTAATCTATGAAAGTTATTTTATTAGAAGATGTAAAAGCATTAGGCAAAAAAGGAGAGATCGTGAATGTCAGCGATGGCTATGCGCGCAATGCGATTTTCCCGAAAAAGTTAGGTGTGGAGGCAACACCAAAGAACCTCAATGATTTAAAACTGCAGAATCAGCATGCAGATAAAGTGGCACAGGAGCAGTATGAAGCTGCACTGGCACTTGCTGAGGAATTAAAAGATAAAAAAGTAACGGTAAAAATGAAAGCCGGTGAAGGCGGACGTACATTTGGTTCCGTTTCCACCAAAGAGATCGCAGTGGCAGCAAAGGCACAGCTTGGTATGGATCTTGACAAAAAGAAAATGCAGCTGCCGGAGCCAATCCGTACATTTGGAGTGACAGAAGTTGCAATTAAGCTTCATCCGAAGGTAGTAGGAAAATTTAACGTACATGTAGTAGAGGAATAAAAATGGAAGAAACACTGATCAACCGTACGATGCCGAACAGCCGTGAGGCAGAACAATCGGTCATCGGCTCTATGATCATGGACAAAGATGCGATCCTCACTGCTATGGAAATGCTCATCAGTGAGGATTTTTATTACAAACAGTACGGGATATTGTTTGATACCATGATCGAATTATACAGCAAAGGACTTCCGGTCGATCTTGTCACTTTGCAGAACAAATTAAAAGAAAAAGATGTGCCGGCAGAAATTGCAAGTCTAGAGTTTGTCAGGGATCTGTTAAATGCGGTTCCGACTTCGGCAAATGTAAAATATTACGCACAGATTGTAAAAGACAATTCCATGCGGCGCAAACTCATCAAATTAAACGAAGAGATCGAAAACGAGTGCTACATGGGAAAAGAGAGTGTTGAGGCGGTCATGGATATTACCGAGAAAAAGGTATTTGATCTACTCTCCACACGTGGTGGGGGTGGCGATTATGTGCCAATCCGCCAGGTCGTTATGAATGCGCTCGAAAAGATTGAGAACGCGGCAAAAACATCTGGAACCGTTACGGGAATCCCAACGGGTTTCATTGATCTTGATTACCGCACAGCAGGCTTGCAGCCGTCCGATCTGATTCTGATCGCGGCACGTCCTTCCATGGGTAAAACGGCGTTTGTTCTTAACATTGCGCAGTATGTGGCATTTCACGAGCATATGTGTACAGCAATATTTTCCCTCGAAATGTCAAAGGAACAGCTGGTCAATCGTCTGTTTTCCTTAGAGTCAAGGGTGGATGCACAGGCACTCCGAACCGGTAATCTCTCTGATTCTGACTGGGAGAAGTTGATTGAAGGTGCCGGAACGATCGGTAATTCGGAACTTATCATCGATGATACACCGGGTATTTCCATTGCAGAAATGCGGAGCAAATGCCGGAAGTATAAATTAGAGCATGATCTGAAACTGATCATTATTGACTACTTACAGTTGATGTCTGGTTCCGGCAGAGGATCCGATTCCCGTCAGCAGGAGATTTCGGATATTTCCCGTTCCTTAAAGGCACTTGCAAGGGAGCTTTCTGTGCCGGTGGTCGCATTGTCCCAGCTGTCACGAGCTGTAGAGCAGCGTCCGGATCATCGCCCGATGCTTTCCGATCTGCGTGAGTCCGGTGCAATCGAGCAGGATGCCGATGTTGTCATGTTTATTTATCGTGATGATTATTATAATCATGATTCTGAGATGAAAGGAATCTCGGAGATCATTATTGCCAAACAGAGAAATGGTCCGATCGGTACCGTCAATCTGGTATGGCTGCCGCAGTACACGAAGTTTGCAAATATGGAAAAATAATGAAATGCTCAGGTTGCCGTAAGGTTAATCTGAGCATTTTGACACACCATTTGCTGTTAGCAGCAAATGTATCGCGTATCCTGTCGGAATAAGACGAGCGATTTTCGTTGTAGACGGCCTTTTAAATGCTTATAATATAGGTTAGCAGATAAAAGGAAGGAGAGGAACCGGAATGGAAAAGGTACGTTACATGATTTCCGACGCTGCAAATATTGTAAATGTAGAGTCACATGTATTGCGTTACTGGGAGGATGAACTGGAGCTTAATGTTCCGCGAAACGAACTTGGGCACCGGTATTATACAAAGGAAAACATTCAGGAGTTCCAGAGAATCAAGGAATTAAAAGAACAGGGATATCAGTTGAAAGCGATTCGTATGATCGTACATAATATGTCCCCCGATGCGCAGGCAGAAGTTGGTGAGATGCATCCGGGAGAAAAACAGGATCTGCACCAGGTTACGTGCGTGTCCTTACCTGCACAGAATGGGAACCAGAGTGTCCTCGACAATACGGACAAGATGGCACAGTTTACCGAACTGATGACACAGATCGTCGGAACGGCGATCGCGGCAAATAATCAGGAATTAAGCCGCTGTATCAGCGAAGATGTGGGGGAGCAGGTCATCAAGGAAATGAATTATCTCATGAGAGAACAGGATGAGGCGGACGAGGAACGCTTCCGGAAACTGGATGCAGCGATCCGCGGTAACCTGAAAAAGAAAGAACCCAAAAAGAGATGGGGAAGAAATAAAAAAGAAAAGGCATAAGAAAACGCTATTGCATTGCAGTGTGATCACTGGTGCAATAGCGTTTTATATTATTCTCCGTACCCGAATGCAATAATTTTCTCCTTCAGATCATCAAAATAAGGAAGAAGCTCCGGAATCATGCGGCACAGTTCAATGGCACATTCCTGATTATAGTGGTGTGACTCATCATTGCGAAGCCGTAACATGCGAAGCCATGCGGCTTCATCTTCAATCAATCCACGGGTAAGGGCTGCCATAAGAATTAACTTTGGGGAACCGGTTCTGCCTTTATCGACACCTTCTGCCTCCAAAATGTATTTCATCGCTTTCCACGACAATTCAAAGGTCAGGCAAAAAGTGTTGACACAACCGCTTAAAACAATTTTGTTTTGCGTGTAATCAGTAACGGAAGCCTCATGTAAAGTATCAAGACTTGAAAAATAGTTTTCAATTTTCCGGTTCATGTTCTCGTCCTTTCCTGTATAAAATACATCCGTCATGTGAAATATCTTTCATCAACAATTCGCTTACCCTGTCATTTAGATTAATGATATCCATGTCAAGCAGGGTAAATTCATTGTATTTCAATTCTGCAAATAAGCGGTCAAAGTCATCTGCGCCTTCAATTGCGAGGTCGATGTCACTGTAAGGCCCGTTGTCTCCTCTGGCGCGGGAGCCAAATAAAATGACTTTATCGACATGATATTTTTTGCAGCATGCTATAATTTCTTCTTTTATTGCCGGATCAAGCTGACACATCAAATCAATAACACTCCATTTCCAAATTTATTATTTATTATAACCGATAGGAAAGGGATATGCAAAAAGAAGATATAAATATAATTTATAACAGAATATACAGCAAAGCCGTTATGTTATTATTGCACTGAAGGACACAGTGGTATTTTATGAGATTCTTCATTTTTTTTTTGGAAAAACGTTACAAACAACAAGTAAAAATGAAAGAAAAATGTACGGAAAAATGTTACAGTATACATTGAAAAACTACGGAAAAATGTTAATATTAAAGCAGGGAACAGGAAATCCTAGTATCTGGAGGACAGAAAATGCTGAAAAGAAAAGTATATCAGGACCTTTTGAAATGGAAAGAGGAAGCGAATGGAAAGGCTTTGTGTATTATAGGGGCAAGACAGATAGGAAAAACAACACTGATTCGTGAATTTGGAAAAAATGAGTATGAATATTTTGCGGAACTGAATTTTGTGACAGATGAGCGGGCAGTAGATATTTTTAATGGGAAACTGACAGCGGAGGCTATTATTACAAATTTGACAGCATATCTTCAGACACCGTTAGAACCTGGAAAAACACTGATCTTATTTGATGAGGTGCAGGAATGCCCGCAGGTACGGTCCGCAATTAAATTTCTTGTGGAGGATGGCAGATTTGATTATATTGAATCAGGGTCATTGCTTGGGGTGCGATACAAAGAGGTTACATCTTATCCGGTTGGCTTTGAACAGATTTTACCGATGTATCCGCTTGATTTTGAGGAGTATTTGTGGGCAAATGGGGTACAGGATAAAACATTGCAATATTTAAAAACTTGTTATGACAAGAAAGAAAGCGTGTCTGAAACCGTGCATGAGACACTTTGCAAACTTTTTTACAGTTATCTTGTTGTGGGAGGAATGCCGGAGACCGTGCAGATCTATGTTGATACGCATGATATAGCAAAGGTAGTGCTGAATCAGAGAAGTATACTGGATCTTTACCGGCTGGATATAGCGAAATATGCGTCGGAAAATGAAAAAATAAAAATCAAAGCAATATTTGACAGTATTCCAGCCCAGTTAAATGAGAAGAATCGGAGATTTAAATTAAACAGCATTCAGGCTTCGGCAAGACTTATCAGATATGAAGACAGTTTTAACTGGCTGGCGGATGCGGGCGTTGCGCTGCCATGCTATAACGTAACAGAACCACAGGCACCATTGCAGTTAAGCGAAAAACGTAATTTATTTAAACTTTATATGAATGATGTGGGACTGCTTTGTGCTTCCTGTATGGAAAATATCCAGTTTGATCTTCTGATGGGAAATGTAGACATCAATATGGGCAGTATTCTGGAGAATGCATTTGCGCAAAATTTGAGATCAAATGGCTTTGAACTTCATTATTATGATTCGAAGAAAATAGGAGAATTAGATTTTGTATTGCAAAAAGGACTTCATACAGAGCTGGTAGAAATTAAATCAGGGAAAGATTTCAAAAAACATCTGGCAATGGATCATGCGATGGAAGTGGAACAATGGAAATTCGAAAAGAGCATTGTTTTTTCAAAATCAAACGTGGAAGAAGATGGAAAAGTCCTGTATTTACCATGGTATATGATCCTGTTTTTTAAACAGGAAAAAGAACCGGAAAAAATGATTTATGAAATTGATTTAAGCGGACTTATTTAGGAAAATTCTGCATTCGCTGCCAAAAAAAGGAACTGTGAAAATTCACAGCTCCTTTTTGGCGACCGGATGTATTACATCTAAGCCGCAAGAGTTTTACTCGCAAAAAACTCTTTAAGTATTATTCCTCGCTGATAGCTCCTGTTGGGCAAACCCCTGCACATGTACCACAGCTTACACAAGCGCCTGCGTCGATTACGAACTGGCTGTCTCCCTGAGAAATAGCTCCTACTGGACACTCTGGCTCGCATGTACCACAGCTTACGCAAGAATCAGAAATTACGAATGCCATTTTGTATTCCCTCCTTAAAATAAAATCATAGACTCGCTACCGCTTCAGTAGCTTTAGATTATTTTAATACAAAAAAGAGGGTAATACAAGTCAAAACACGAAAAAACCGTGTACAAAAATAAGCACAAAACAATTTATTATTTTTTAACGTTTACTTTAAATTTGACAGTTTTCTTACCGCTTTTGACAGTGATGGTTGCAGTGCCTTTTTTTACAGCTTTTAATTTACCTTTTTTATCGACCGTCACAATTTTTTTGTTAGAAGAAGCATAACTGATTTTATCCGGTGAAGTAATTGGTGTAACGGAGGTCTTTATCTTAAAAGTTTTTCCTTTTTTCAGGGTAAGTTTCTTATCAGTTACATTGGTAATGGTAAGTTCTTTGGTTGTAACCTTACCCTTTTGTACCTTCACTTTTACGGATGCAGTTGCGCCCTTTTTGGTTTTGACAGTGATGGTTGCAGTGCCGGTCTTCTTTGCAGTGATCTTTCCTTTTTTGTCAACGGTTGCAATTTTTTTATTGGAAGATTTCCATTTGGCAATGGAATCACCTTTTGTAAGTGTTGCTTTTACTGCAGTTGTACTTTTTCCCTTTTGCAGTGGGATGGAAGAGGCATTTAAGGATACCTTGTATTTCTTTGGTGTGTTAAAAGACTGATCAGGAATTTTGTCCCACTTAGCATATAAAGTAATATCGCCGGTAACCTTAGAAGAAAAATCATAAGCGGTTGTACAATCCTTATCTGTATACCAGCCATCTAAGGTGTAACCGGTTTTGGAAAGTCCTGTCGGCTCTGCTGCGGAAGCAGGATAGGTTACAGCCTGTTTTGGTATGATAATGGAATCATCATCTGTGATAAAGCTGACCTGAAAAGTTTTTGGAGTACATTTTGCATACAGATCTGTATCCGCTGAAAGGGTATAAGGGGATGCCACGGGGGTTGAAAAAGAAGCATCCGAACAACAGCCGTAAACGGTATAATAATCTGAATCCGGCAGCTTCGAAGTGTTCAGGGTTGTATCTTTTTTTGCATACCAGATCTGTGTTTCAGTTGGGTAGTGCAATTTGACAGTAACTGTCTCAGTATCGTCACTTAATGCAGATTTTAACAAGGTCTGATCCTGGAATAATCCGTTTGTATAAGAAAGTTTTTTTCCGGCCTTGCCAGCTTTATCAGGATCGGAATCACTGGTAATGCTGCCAGCTTTGCCGGCATTGAAAGTAACATTGGCATCGGATGCAGCAGAATAATAATTACCGTTGAAAGACATGGCATTACCGCCGTTACCGCTGGAGACTCTGTTATCATCGCTTTTGCCGCCATTTCCACCAGTAATTGTTAATTTTGCATCAGAATGGACGGTAAGAGATCCACTGGAAAGTTGAAGACCGTCAGCTCCCTGGGTACCGGAAACGGGACGATAAAAATTCCTAGAATAATACCCATCATACCCATTGGATCCGGTAATAGAAACGTCGCTTGCACTGTCAACAATCAGGGAATCACCATGAAAGATCATACCCGGCAAACCGTTTGAACCGGAGTTACCATCTGTATCATAACCACCGGCATTGCCTCCTTTCATAGTGACGGTGTCCTGAAGGATTAATGAGACGTTTTCAGAATCAACATTGACAGCGGCAGAACCGTTATAATTTGGCCATGAAATAGGAGGGCAGCCGTTCCCGCCAGATAAGTTGATATTTTTCAAAATCAATGTACCGTTACCGGAGAGAGTCAGGGCAGGGGTACTATCTACTGTTCCGTAAACAGATCTACCGCTTATGGAATAGTTATTACCATCTAAAATGACAGTTTCCCCATCTGCCAGGGTCAGTGAGAGTCCGTCCGTGACATTGGAGGTCAGGGTATAGACAGTGATTCCGTCTTCGTTTTCAGAGATTGATAGGTTGTTATTCTCTGTGGGACTGAGTGTGGCTGCCTGTGCTGGCAGGCTTCCGCTTAGAATTGCCGATACCATGACCGACAGTGCCATCACATATGCGAGCAGTTTCTTTGCTTCTTGTTTCATACATTTGTTCCTTTCTTATGTTTTTTGAGTTTTTTGAATTATTATAACTATATTTTTATATTAAAGAAACAGACCCTGTATTACAAGCAATCTGTCTCGAATCGACATAAATCTGTCTTGAATCGACAGTAATTTGGTTCGAATCAGCATCAAATTCGTTCAAATTAAATTTTACCTGTCTTGAAATGCAGATTCCAGCCCTTAATACCAGATAACGTTATCTGCATTATACATCACACAGCCACAGTGTCCGCTGAATGTCGGGAAGCATGTGATCTTAAGTCTGGTATCAATCTCTGGACTGTAGTCTACGGTTTCTATCGTTTCCCCATACAGCACTGCACGTTCATACAGGCGCAGCCACTTGGTATCCATATTTGCAAACAGACTGCTGAACGTATTCCCGATCAGATTTTCCAATGGAACTTTTTCCAGACTTGCCAGTGCAGGATTTCCATAACAGAAGATCCAGTCCACCGCCTGCATTTTTTCGTTAAATACCATTTCAATATCGGCAAATGCAAACGGCATATGTTCCATTCCCCGGTAATAGACGCAATATTCCTGCCATGTCACAGGCAGATCTTCTTTCGGAAAGCCACCGATCAGTTCTTTTTGTTTTTTACGGAACAGAGCGGTCAGTTCTTTTTTCTTGCGGATGGTATAGGACAGTTTTTCGCCATTGTTCAGTTCCACATAATTTCTGATGTCATGAATTGCCATCGCTGATACCAGACAGCCTCTGTGAATCCGTATAAAATGGCTGTTTAGCTGTTCCTCAATCTGTAAAATCGTACTTCTCGTATGATATATTTCGCCATGCAGCATATGAAATTCTGCATTTTTTCCGACCATGAGAATGTATAGAATCCTGTCTGTATCCAGTTCAATGTGTTTCCGGTCAGACAGGATGGTAATTTTATTTTCCATAGGAGAGTCTTCCTTTCTGTACTTTTTACATCATGCCAGATTGCAGTCCATTTTAAAGGCAATATTTGACTCTGACAGATTGTTTATATATATTAGTATAAAGGAAGTGGCAGAAGTATACAAAGAAATTATTTTACAGGGAATGTATGTGTTACGGTCCTATAGATGTGGAAACCGTTGTATTTCGGGGAGGAAACAGGAATGAAAGGAAAAAAGATAAATACAGACGAAAATTTTGCAGGAAGATTACTGCAGGGAAAAACAGGGATATTTTTTCCTGCATTGCTAATGGCACTTTTGTGTTTTCTGCCATTTCTGGTCCGTGATGGCAGATTTTTTGTTTATTTCGGGGATTATAATGTCCAGCAGATCCCGTTTTATATGAAGGTGCATGAGGCAGTAAGAAACGGCAGTTTTTTCTGGGATATGAAGACGGATTTAGGAAGCAGTATTTATACCAGTTATTCTTTTTATCTGCTTGGAAGTCCGTTTTTCTGGCTAACGGTTCCTTTTCCAAAAGAGGTGGTACCATATCTGATGCCGTATCTTATGATGTTAAAGATCGCACTGGCATCTTTGGGCGCTTATCTGTATACCGGGCAGTTTACAGAGGATAAAAGAAGTGCCTGTATCGGAGGCCTGCTCTATGGTTTCTGCGGTTATATGCTGGTAAGTCTGGTATTTTTTCATTTTGGGGAAGTGGTGGCATTTTTTCCATTTTATCTCCTTGCGGCTGACCGGCTGGCAGAAAAAAAGAAATATGGATATTTTGCGCTTCTGACTGCTGTTATGGCAGTGACAAATTATTTCTTTTTTGTCGGGGAAGTGATATTTGTGACCGTATATATCATTGTGCGGTATGTGGCAGATGCACAGTATGATAAAAAAGAGAAACTGCTCTGTGTGGGTCGGTTTGCTGCAGAGGGTGTGTCAGGTACTCTGATGGCATGTTTCTTTTTGCTCCCATCTCTGCTTGCGGTGGCAGGCAACCGGAGAGTATCGCAGACGATTTTTGACAGAAATTTATTTGTTTATCAGGATGTAAAAACTTATTTTGCAATCCTAAAGAGTATGATCCTGCCGCCGGATATCATCAGTGGCGGAACATTGTTTGGAACGAAGGAAGGGCAGGTGGCGTCACTCAGTCTGTATCTGCCTTTGTTTGCGGTCAGCGGAGTTATCGCATATTTGATACAGAAAAAAGGATGGGATTTCCGGAAAAAACTGTGTGCTGTCTGTCTGGTTTTCGCACTTGTTCCGGCATTCAATTCGCTTTTTGTAGCAGGAAATGCGGTATATTATGCAAGATGGTTTTTCATGCCGCTTTTGATCATGGCATCTATGACAGCATCTGCGGTGGAGGATTTTGATGGAAAGTCATTTTCGAAGGGATCGGTTTTCTATGGCATTCTGCTGATGGTATTTCTGCTGATCGGAGTCATTACCAGATCGGCACTGGTAGAGGCAGATGGATTTTTTCAGATTCAGAACCGTTCGCTGTATGAGCTGGAACTTGTGGCAGGAATCGGCAGTTTTGTGATACTGGCATATCTGGTATGGATTTTGAAGAAAGATAAAAAGAAAAAATATCTGAATGTATTTCTGGCAGCGACTGTGGTCTGCTGTGTAGGAACCGGGTATCTTCATATCCATATGGGATATACACAGGTGACAGATCATGGCAGGGAATCTTATAAAGAACAGATTTTTACGGAAATGGCAAAGATCAGACCGCAGGAGGATAAATTTTACCGGGTGGAAACGGATCAGTCGAACCACAATGCCATGATGTGCCAGGATGTCCCATCTGTGTCCTGTTTTTTAAGTACGGTTTCGGGTTCCATTATGGATTTTTATGATTTTGCAGGGATAACACGTGATGTTGTGAGCGAAATTCCATACGACAGACCGGGAATCCGCAGTCTTTTGTCAGTAAGGTTTTTTTTGCAGAATGAGATAAGTTCGGACGATTATGGATTTGTGAATCAGGATTTATTGACAGGATATGAAAAAACAGGGGAAGAAAACGGTTATGGCATATATGAAAACAGGAATTATCTGCATATGGGAACGGTTTTTACAAGCTGTATGAAACGCTCTGAATACGAGAAACTCTCAGAGAAACAGAAAGATCTTGTGCTGGTGTATACACTGGTTGCGGAGGATGATGTGACTGAAAAAATCATAGAAGAGACAGGTGCGACAGAGCTTTTGGCAACGCAGGTTCCGAAAATCAGTGCAAAAGAATTTGCGGCACAGTGTGAACAGCAAAACAAAAGCGCAGCGAACCGGTTTACATATGATGACACATATCTTACTTTTGATTATACAGACACGGATGGAGGGATCGCATTCTTTTCCGTGCCATACAGCAGTGGATTTTCTGCCTGTGTTGATGGGAAAAATACAGAAATTTTTAAAGCGTATGGAGGTCTTATGGCAGTCTGTATCCCGCAGGGCACACATACGGTCACACTTACCTACCGGGAACCGGGACTACTGCCTGGGGTAATTGGAAGTATTTCAGGTATTGTTTTATTTGCGATATGGATGGTCGCCTGTGGGAACAGAAAGAAAGGGTAAATCCGGAAGGGGTTCTATACAGAACATGTTAAAAAAATAGCTGCAGATTTTTCATCTGCAGCGTTGTCGTTCATGTGTCAGTACACTAAAATGTAGAAAAATGATACAGCGTCTTGGAATGGAACGGTGCATCCGGGTGTAACACGATACTTGGGAAGTTATCATGGTTGATTGCATCCGGGAAATGCTGTGTTTCTAAGCAGACGCTGGTGCGGCTGTCATAGATTTTACCGTTTTTGCCCGGCTGTTTCATCGGCTGGCTGGCAACATAAAGCTGCATGCCCGGCTGATCGGTAAAGCAGGTCATCCGGATACCGCTTTCTTTGGACTGTAGTACGGCTGCTTCGCGAAGACCGGTTCCGTTGATCACAAAGTTGTGGTCGTAGGTGCCGAATTTGTGCAGCTGGTCATAGTCTGAGTAGTAGGATTTGCCAATCGTGTGCATCACTCTGAAATCAAACGGTGTATTGTCGACCGGGATCAGTTTTCCGGTAGGCGCCTGCGAATCGTCAAGTTCTGTGACTGCGTCTGCATCGATATACAGTTCGTGAGAAAGAATATCACCGCTTCCCTCACCGTTTAAGTTAAAATAACCGTGGTTTGTGACGTTAAGCAGGGTGTCCTGATCTGCAGAAGCTTCGTATACGATCGAGAGTTCGTTGTCCTCAGACCAGCCGTAGGTGACGGTCAGAGTCAGATTGCCCGGATAACCTTCTTCGCCGTCGGCGGAAACCATAGTAAGGATCAGTTTATCATCTTTGACTTTTGCATCCCATGGTTTGGAGGCATATCCGACCAGACCTCCGTGAAGATGGTTGGTGCCGCAGTTTATGGCAAGCTGGTATTCTTTTCCGTTTAAAGAAAAATGCCCATCTTTGATGCGGTTTGCAACACGTCCGACAACAGCACCAAGACTTGCATCGTCATTTTCATAAGCGGACATGGTGTCCATGCCAAGGCAGACATCTGTTGGATTGCCATTGCGGTCCGGAACGACGATCTTTACAAGACGGCATCCGAAGTTAAGAATTTCTACATAGGCACCTGCCTCGTTTTCAAGATGATATATATTAATATTTTCTCCTGTGTTTGTTGTACCAAAATCAGATTTTGTAATTTTCATGTAAACCCCTTTCCAAACATAACTGTTTACAGATGAACAGTAATAATTATGCCACATTTGCGGAAACATAGCAAGTTACAGTTCATATTTCAATATATTTTCACTGGAAATTTAAGGTACAAATCCGCGAATTATGCACACTCTGTTGCCTAATTTTATGAAGTGTGCGATAATATATACATTCGGTAAAAAAAGGATATAGATTTGTAAAAGAAAAATAAGACTATAAAGAAAAGAAGTAATGATATATGCAGACGAAATTAATAAAGATAGACGCGGATAATCCGAATAAGGAGGATATGCAGGAAGCGGCAGAGATTATAAGATCCGGCGGGCTGGTAGCATTTCCGACCGAAACGGTTTACGGACTCGGGGCAAATGCACTTGATCCGGAGGCGTCAAAACGAATCTATGCGGCAAAGGGACGTCCTTCGGACAATCCGTTGATTGTTCATATATGCAGATTTGAAGAACTTTTATCCATTGCAAAAGAGGTTCCGCCGCAGGCAAAGAAACTGGCAGACGCGTTCTGGCCGGGACCGCTTACCATGATTGTGTGGAAGAATGAAAAGGTTCCGTATGAGACCACCGGTGGAATGGATACGGTGGCAATCCGCATGCCAAATCATCCTGTTGCGCTTGCACTGATCGATGAGAGCGGTTGTATGATCGCGGCACCGAGTGCCAATACTTCCGGAAAGCCGAGCCCGACAGAAGCGGCACATGTGGCATTAGATCTTGATGGTAAGATACCGATGATACTGGATGGGGGACCGGTTGGAATCGGTATTGAGTCTACAATCATTGATCTGACGGAAAAGATACCTATGATTCTGCGCCCGGGTTATATTACAAAAGAGATGTTAGAGGAAGTACTCGGGGAAGAAGTGCGCATTGATCCGGGAATCATTGCTGCGGATTCCACAAAGAAGCCGAAAGCGCCTGGGATGAAGTATAAACACTATGCGCCGAAGGCAGATCTGGTGCTGGTTGAGGGAGAACAGGAGGCTGTTGTTGCAAAGATCAATGCATTAGTCAGGGAAAAACAGGCAGCAGGACTAAAAGTCGGTGTTGTTGCGACGGATGAGACAGAATCTTTGTATCAGGCAGATTATGTGGTGACGATCGGAGCGAGAAGCGATGAGGATGCCATTGCCAGACATTTATATAAAATATTGCGTGAATTTGATGATTGGAATGTAGATGCGATTTATTCAGAAAGTTTTTCAACACCGAGAATCGGTCAGGCAATCATGAACCGGTTAATGAAAGCAGCAGGACATCAGGTGATTCAGGTCTGATGGGAGAAGGAAGGATAACGCATGAAACAATATAATCGAATCCTGTTTGTCGCGGAGAATGGAACTTGCCGTGCTCCGATGGCAGCGGGCATACTTGGGGAGTATGTATTAAAACATCCGGTTGAAATCGGTGCGAGAGGAATGGTCGTTTTATTTCCGGAGCCGCTCAATCAGAAAGCGGAAGCAGTCATGATCAGCAATGGGATCAATCTGGATGGCTATATGTCGGCACAGCTGACGGAAGAAGATTTTACAGAGGATACATTAGTTCTTGTTATGGAACACGCCCAGTTAGAAAAGGTTCTGGAAAAATACGAGAGAGCCAACCCGGAGAATGTATATGTTCTCACGGAACTTGTCGGAGATGAACTGGAGATTTTAGATCCGTATGGCGGCAGTCTGCAGGCATATGGGCTATGCTATGAAACAATGAGAAAGACCATCAAAAAGCTGGTCACTCTTTTAAATGAAGAAAGTAACGAAGGAAGCGGGGAAAATTAAAATGGGGAAAATCGTAGTAATGGATCATCCGTTGATCCAGCACAAAATCGGTATCATCCGCAGAAAGGAAACCGGATCAAAAGATTTCCGTACCTTAGTCAGCGAGATTGCAATGCTGATGTGTTATGAGGCAACCAGAGACTTGAAACTTGCAGATGTGGAGATCGATACACCGATCTGCAAAACGACTGTGAAAGAGTTAAAGGGCAAAAAGCTTGCTGTTGTACCGATTTTACGTGCCGGTCTTGGCATGGTGGACGGTATGCTGGCAATGATTCCTGCAGCAAAAGTCGGACATATCGGACTTTATCGTGATCCGGAGACATTAGAGCCGGTAGAGTATTACTGTAAACTTCCGGCAGACTGCGCAAACAGAGAGGTGTTTGTGGTGGATCCGATGCTGGCAACCGGAGGTTCTTCATCCGCAGCAATTCAGATGTTAAAGGACAAAGGGGTTAAAAATATACGTCTGATGTGCATTATTGCAGCACCGGAAGGTGTGAAAAAGATGCAGGAGGATCATCCGGATGTAGATGTATATATTGGGGCTTTAGATGACCATTTAAATGAGCATGGTTATATTGTTCCGGGACTTGGAGATGCCGGAGATGTCGAAGATCTCGGCCAGCTCCGCGAGCGTGTAGAATTCGCGCTCCGCGTTCTCGCCCTTCGGGCTCCAGCCGAGCAGGGCGACGTAGTTGAGCACGGCCTCGGTCAGATAGCCCTCGCGGATGAGGTCCTCATAGCTCGGGTCGCCGTGACGCTTGGACATCTTGTGCTGCGCGTCGCGCATGACGGGGGAGCAGTGGACATACGTCGGGATCTCCCAGCCGAAGGCTTCGTAGAGCAGGTTGTATTTGGGCGCGGAGGAGAGATATTCGCTGCCGCGCACGACGTGCGTGATGCCCATCAGATGGTCGTCGACGACGTTGGCGAAGTTGTAGGTGGGAAGCCCGTCGGATTTGAGCAGGACCTGATCCTCCAGCTCCTTGTTTTCCACGGTGATATCGCCGAAGGACGCGTCATGGAAGGTGGTCGTGCCCTCGTGCGGGATGCGCTGGCGGATGACGAAGGGTTCACCGGCCTCCACGCGCTTTTTTGCCTCCGCGAGCGGCAGATCGCGGCAGGCGCAGACGTGCTTTTTGATCTCCTTGCCCTCTTCGACAGGCTCTTCGTCGGATTTCTGGCAGAAGCAGTA
>ERZ779865.522-NODE-522-length-33508-cov-3.943084_pt1 | contig 33508 bp, 8 predicted proteins | sample MGYA00433088_ERZ779865 | MGnify/ENA primary metagenome ERZ779865 (study PRJEB29588, sample SAMEA2151703) | human gut metagenome | biome: human gut; feature: human-associated habitat; material: faeces | place: Denmark | collected 2008/2010 ... | reverse complement strand
TGTAAATCTATAACTCCATTATTAAATGAAGCTGCACATGAATATAAATACATTCTCCACATTCTTATAAATTCATCATCAAACATAGCATTTGCTACAAGATTAAGACTATTGATAATATCATTAGGCATATTCATCATTGCAATAGGAGAACTCCAAAGTTGTTTAGCATTGTTTGGAAGGAATATTGGATTATACATCATACTTTCAGTTGCAAGTTGGTCTGCACTATAAAGCATAAGATTAGGAAGAAGCATCTTATCTTTATCCTTATCATCCCAAGCTATATTAGTAGCAATAGCAACCATAATAGAAGATAAAGCACCAAATACATCACCAGCTGTTCTGCGAATAGCAGCTTTCTGATATTCAGGTAATGCTTCCCAATTAACTCGAATATTCTCAGCAAAGTTTACATAAGCAGCAAAAAGATTTTGAGTACCTTCAAGTGCTTCAAGCTGTTTATTGTCTAAAAGTTTATGTCTTTCGTTATATTGACGAATAGGCATTGTAAGAAAATCCATAAGAGCAGGACCACAACCTACACGAGTATCTCCTGTTGATTCATTGAAATAACCTTTTCTTCTCCAATGTTTAAGAATGCCTGGATATATATGTTTATGATATTGCATAACAAGACTACCCCACCAATATTTTTCAAGTTGAGCGGCACCAAGTCTATCATATACACCATGTATCTCTTTATTAACACTAATAACTTTACCTTTGAACTCTCCAAGAAGAGCATAAGCATCATTTACTTCTCCGTTAGTACTTTGTTTAGAAAGTTGTTCCATAAGAGAACCATCTTTAAAACCAAGTTTACCATCAACTAAATCAAGCTGTTCCATAAGAGTAGGATTAGCTTCAAATTGTTCTTTAGCTTTAATTTCAAGTTCTTTACGTTTAGCAACAAACTCTTTACTTTGTTTGTTATTAAGGAAAACGTTCTTAAATTCATTAGCTAAATCTCTTCTTCCTCTAACATATTCTTTAAGTTGATTTGGGTCAGACTTTATATCATTTACAAATTTCTCAAATTGAGCAGCAAGAGGAGTACCAGCAATAAGTTGTCTCATAGCTTCTTCATGAGAAGCAACTTTATATTGAGACCAAGTCATAGCTTGATAAGGAAGTCTACCTTTATTTCGATAATCGTCTACAGGAACAATTCTATTATCAAACATCATAGCAAACATAGCACTATTCTGCATATGATGTTCACCCATAGCGTTAGGAGAATACATAAGGTTTCTAAGACGATTAATGGCATCACTAGCTTTAAAACTACCAGTAGGTCTACCAAGTACTTCATCAAAATCTACTACATTCATAAATTTAACAATAGCATCAGCAAGACTAGTACTATCTTCTCTAGTCATTCCTCTTAGGAAAGATAAAGAAGCACCATACCACATAGTTTTAGCTTTATTCCAAGCAGAAGTACTAAAATAAGCTTTAGCTATATGTTCAGCAAAAATACCACTACGACCTACAGTAACGTTACCAATACCACCAGTAATATTAAGCATCATAAACTTAGCACTAGTAAGACTTTGTGCAATATTAGCAGCTTTAGTAAGTTTATTATTAGGAAGTTTATATCTATCATAGATAAGTCTATTACCCCAATTAGTAAACTGACCATAAAGTCTTTCATCATAAGCTTTTTCGGCATAACGAGTAACATCAGTAGTACTTCTATTAATATCTTTTCTGAGATTACTAAAACCTATATTATCATCAAGTACAGGAGTAGCTTTAATCATATTTTGACCATAATAGAATAGATACTTATTATCTTGAACAGCATTTTGATGACCAGCAAGTCTAATAAACTGACTAATACTAGAAACAAAATCTCTATTAACAAGAGATTGATGTATTGCTTTGTTATTCTTTTCAGCAGCATCAAGTCTAGCTTTATGTTCAGTCATAGCTTTATTATACTCTTCATCAGTAGTATATTGGTCTCTCTTTGGTTCAGCAGCTTTAATTTTATCAATGTCTTCACTATTTTTATTAGTAAATTCTCTGCCAATCATAGGAAGTACTGGAGTTTTATCAGTAGAATAACTCATATCAGCATGAAGACTATTCTTACCAACAGAACTAATATTAGCATTCCAACCGGCAAATTCAGCTATTTGTTTACCAAACCATTTAAAATCATGGTCAGCTTCTTTTGCAGTAATAGGAATAAAACCTTGACTAATAATACGACGACTAGCTTTATCTCTAACAATCTTATCTAATGTTGTTTCAATAAGTTTCTTAGCTTGTTTTTCATTGTCGCTAAGAGTTACATTATTAATATACTTTTCGTCATCTATACCACGCTTAAAGTTCTCGGCTTGAGTAGTATTCTCTTTATAATCAGGATTACGATATTCTTCTTTAGGAACAATATCTAACTGATTATAATTAGCAGCCCAAGTACCATCAGCATAATTAGGTTTAATACTAGTCTTTTGCCAGATACCTATTGGGTCAAACTTATGAGTATAAACATTCCATACATGATTACGAGTAAACCACTTATCAAACTCTTCTTTACCTTTAGCTCTAGCCTCAGCCATAGCATCACTATAATAAGGAGTTGTAGTAGTTTCAAGATACTCATTAATAGTAGCAAGAGCTTTAGTTTTAATCTCTGCTTCTTTACGCAAATCTTTAGCTACTTTCTGATTCTTCATACCAGTATAGAACTCATCTTTAAGAGTAAGAGTACCATAAAGAAAACGATTAGGAAGACGAACTGATTTATCATATACATAATTACCATCTGAATCTTTAACAATATGACCTTTTTCGTCATATTCAAAATCATATTCCATATTAGCATCTTCCCAAGCCTTAAGATATTCACCACCAATAGTTTTAGCTTTACTGTATTCAATATCAAACTTAGGACTATATTCAGTATGCATAAATTTACGAATAAAACTACCAACAGCAGAACCATTACCAGGTATATCTTCGTTAACTATAGTTTTCTTTGTATTACGAAGTTTCTCATATAAATCAGCAAGTTTATGAAGTTCTTCAATACTAATTTGATGTCTATCTGTAATAGTATTAACTTCTTTCTTAGTAGTATCATAATAAGGACGAAGAATTTCATTAACTTCATTAACTAATTTAAGATACTCAACATTAGCTTTACCTTCTTTACTATTAGAAGTGAGCATTCTTTGCACTATAGCAGGAAGAGCTTGCTTTTGTTCAGGAGCATTATTAATTAATATTTGTTCATTACCAGCAGAATAAATAGTATTATTATAACGACCAGCTTCATCTTTTCTTATAGCTTCTTGTTCTTCTTCGCTAAATATATCACCACGAATACGACCTTTACTATCATAAACCTTCTCACCATTAGCAAGTTTAATTTTGATAAGTTTAGCCTTATAAGTTATTTGATTATTCTTCTGTGCTCTACCTTTAGAAAGAATACCATAAGCTACAGCAATTTCATCACTAACTTTTGGACTTACATGCCAAGTAGCATTTTGCTCAAGCCATTCTTTAGCTCTTTGATACTTTTCATCATTAGCAAGAACTTCATCAGAAACTTGTTTATTTCCAAAAGCATCACGTTTCTCAGCTCGCTTAATAATATCAAGTCTTTTATCAAGTTCTTCTTCAAAACTATCCTTAACTTGAGTATCATTATATTCTTCATTAATATCACGTTTGCGTTTGAGATATTGATTAAGTTTTATAGCAGCTCCTTGAGAATTTAATACAGCTTCATCATATTTAGCTTTATCTACAATAATAGGTTTACCTTCTTCATCAAAGCCTTTAGTACCTGGGATAGGATTAGTTTCATCATAAATAGGTTTCTCACTACCATCATCAAAATTTATTGTAGATTCAAGTTGATTAATACTTCTTCTAAGTTTACGATATTCTTCTTCATTTTCAGGACTAAGAACACCACTAATACGAAGACGATTAATATTTCTAATTTGCTCTCTAAGTTTTGTATATTCAGCAAAAATAGTAGGAGCAGTATTAAGCATATAATCATCGTTATCATACATAGCTTTATAATACTCATCCTTAAAGCTTTGATTAAGATGAGCAATCTTAAAAGCGTCATATTCATGCTTAGCTTTAAGATAAGCCATAGGATTATTAATGACATCTTTACGAGCTTCATTTACTTTATTTATAAGAGCATCTAAATCTTCAACAAATTTGTCATTATAATCTCTAATAAGTTTACCATTCTTATCAACAAGTTTGTCCCAATCTATATGACCAAGAGCTTTAATAGCTTTTTCAAATTCACGAGCATCTTTAGCAGCTTGCATATCTTTAGCACTAATATCATCAACTATATGTTTGCTAATGTTTTGAATAAGACTATTACCAGTATCTTGCAAATCTCCAATCCAAGCATCACACCAAGTAACAGCATGATAACCATTACAAATATCAATTAAACCGTTTTGAATATTAGGGTCATTAGACCATTTAGCAACAACTTCTCTAGCAAATCTTTCATTAAGAGTACTAAGATTAAGTTTGTTGCGTAAATCTCCAATAGTTTTCTTAATATGATTAATGAAATCAATTACTTCAGGATTCTCATCTTCATCAACTACAACATCGAATATAGTACCATATTTATTAATAAGACTATCTGTATCAAGAAGTAATTTTTGAAAACGTCTTTGCTCACTAGGATTATTACGAATCATTTCTATAGTTTCAGGAGCAAATATAGAAGCATAAGTTCCATCTTCTTTTTTATAGAACTGGTCAGCATCACCTATAAGTTTCTTAGCTGTAGCACTAGTAAATCTATCAATAGCTTCATAAAGTTTAGGAGACATATTTGTATAATCAGTACTAACATTCTCAAAACCATTATTGTTCATAAATTGAACTTCACGATAAGCATTGACATCACCTTCATGTGCTCTACGATTAATATCAGTAAACATGTCAAAATTGTATTCAACAGATGTACTTTCTTTATCATTAGTAGAAGGAATAATCTGAACAACTTTAACTGGATAAGGAATTACTTTACCTTCAGAATCAAATATTACTTTTGTTTCTTTAGCAAGAGCAATTTTCTTAGTAACTTCATTACCATCAATTATATCATGAATAGTTTGAAAATTACCAAATCCTTTACTGACACGATTATAAAGATAACTATTGTTTATAATTTGAACACCTTTAGCGTCATTCTTAATAAGATTAATAATTTTACTATAAGCATCACGAGCGCCACCTATATCGCCAGTAGTTCTATCTTTATTAATATCAAAACCAGTATTAATTCTACCTTTAGAAGAAATAGCTCGTTCGTTAGCATATTCTTTACGGAGTTTATCTGCTTCTTCTTTAGTAAGTTGATTGCCTTGAAGTTTATTATCAATAATAGTTCTATAATACATCTCACTATAAAGAGTATTATTAGCTTGATTGACAGAAACAATACCATGTTCGTTTTCTTCAAGCATACTAACAGGATAAGCAAATATTATATCACCATGACGAACAGTCTTATAAAGATTTGTAGTATTAACACCACGATTCTTAAAAGTAAGTTTTACATAAGGATTAACTCTATCAGTCCAAGTATTATAAATACCATACTTAACAGCAAGTTTAGTATCATCTGGAGCAACAGTCTTATCTTGAGTAACTTGAGGTTTATTATCTACTACATCTTCTACGGGGCGGATTTCCATTTCTTCTGCAATAGTTCTAGTAGCAGCAAATTCATCATTAATATCCGCTTCTGTAATATCATTTCTACGAGAAGGAACATTAAGAGTTATAATTCCATCAGGAGCACTAAGTTCATTAACCCAGATTTTACCTACTCTTTTCTTCTTTACAGTTCTCTTTGGAACCATACCATTATCAGAATGACTTCTTAAATAATCATCACGATAATCGTCATAAGTAATATGTTTAAAATTAGCATCAATTTGACTAAGCAGACTAGTAGGTTCTCCATCTTGATTAGCAAACAAAGTGTCATCACGAAGAGTACTATTCTTAATAATCTTATTAACACCATTACGACGCATCTTAAAACCTTCAACTACAAACGCATATTTGATAAGGTCTATAGCTGCAAGTTTAACAAGAGGATTCTGACTCTTAGTAGCAGTTTCAAAAAGATTGTAAGCAGTTTCAGTATCTACATTATCATCATTAAAACGAATAGATTGAGCAGCACATTCTTTATTACCAACACGGTAATTATCTTGAAGGTCAACTTTAAGTTTACCAAATATACCAGCATCTTCTGCTTTACTTTGTAACCAAGTAACCTTTTGGGCAGGAGTAAGTTTAGACCAAGCATTAATTTCATCTTGAGTTGGTTCAGTAATATCTGCAACATCAAAATTAAATACTGGACTACCACTAAATCCATAAATACGAAGACGCTCTTGTAAATCACTCGTTTTAGTCGCCTCAAGACGCCCCGTAGAAGAATTGATAGTATAACCTAATCTAATTCCATCAGCATTGTTGTAAGCAGCACCAATAACATATTTCTCATAATCATTATATTCTTTCTCAGTAAGTCTACGAGGAGTAGGAAGCATTTTACTAAGAGCTTTAATAGTAGTCACAAAAGCAGAATTTTGAGTTTCAAAAAGCATACTATTAACTACAGTACTAGTAACTGAAGCATACTTTAAGAAAGCGTTAAGAGAAGGATAAGCAGATTCATGAGTATCTTTTACATAATTATCTTTATCTACAACACCATCTTTAATAAGTCCAGGATAAATACTTTCAAGGAAAGGAATACCATTCTTACTAAGTACTTTAGCTTGTTTACTATTATTTATATCTTTAATAGTTTCAAATACTTCATTAGTAGCAAATATAGTTTGTTTAGCACCAAACTTATCAGGATTACAAACTCTTACAATTTTCTGAATTACATCAGCTAAACGATTAATATCATTGTAAGCCATAAGAATCTCTACTTCACGAGCAAGAGAAACATTATTTGCATTCTTTACATTATTAGCTAATTGCTCTTCATCAAGAACAATATTATTGTTTTTAATAAAACTGTAGTCTGTACCAAGTTTATCATTAATAGCTTCAACTACCATTTTACCTGAATATAAAGAACTAGTATCAACACCAAGTTCTTCAGCTACTTCTTTAAGAGCATCAACTATAGGTTGAGCAGAATCTTCACTATAAACAGATTTACCTTTATTATAAGCATTAACTATACGAGTTACAGCAGGGTGCATCATAAACGCAACACCAGTCTTATAATTACTACCTACATCAGGGAAAGTTTTATATACTGCAAAAGTAAACTCATTTACATTAGGCACAGCACCTTTCTTTACAGCATCAAGAATATGAGCTGTAGTCTCAGAACTATAAGCAGTAAGAATAGCGTCATCCACATTATGATTATCATGTGACCAACCAATCATAGTATGACTAATTGTAACATATCCATCTTTATAAACAACATTGTCTTCTCCAAAGCGTTTAGCTAAAACCTCAGCTTGTTTTGAAGTTGCTTTGTATCTAGCACTAATAGCATAATTTTTATCAATAGTTGGTTGAACTTTATTACAAATAGACACAAAGGTATCACGAGTAACACTAAACGCTTTAAGTTTAGCACCACTCATAACATCTTCTTGATACTCAGCTTGGTCGATAAAATCATAACAACTACGACCATTACGAACACTTTTAACAACATCATTCATAATATTATCACGTGCATTGATAATATCTTCAAATTGAGATTGACCAGTGTTCTCTTCAAAAGCTTCATCAGATTGAAGAATACGAAGCATATCATCAAGTATACGATTATTACGAGCTTGACGACTATTCTTTTCTTCAATACTATTAGCTTTACTAAATTCTTCACGACTAAGAAGTCCACCCTCTTGTGCAGCATTAGCTAATGCAGTAGATTCATTAACTCCATTTTTAACAGCTTCTTCTAGTTTAGCTTTAGCTTCATCATTGAGTTGTTCTTTTACATAATCATCATATAATTTACCAAATGATTCTTTATAAGCAACTTTCTGAATGTCCCCATCTTTATCTATATAAGTATTATGTTGAATACCATATACAGAATCAATATCAAAGTCAGAACCAGTTTGAGCAACCCAATCATCAGGAACAACAATAGTTGAACCTTGGGCATCATCAGTAAATCCAACTACCTTCATAGCACAAACAGATTGCTTACCTTCAGTAGGAATACGATAACCAATAATGGTATCGAGTTTAGCTCTTTGAAGTTGTTCAAGGAGTTCTTCATCACCGGCTTTATAAGTACCATCTTCATTTTTAGCAAAACCAAAGTTACTCTTAGGAAGAAGAACTTCAATGTAACGCCCACCATCAGGATGGTAATGAAGTTTCTTTGAATAACCTACATTAGTTACCTGAGCAGCATGAAAACCAGGCAATTTCTGACGAGTAATAGCATTATTAAACATAGACTGACAAACATTCTGAGCTTTACTCATCATATTAGTCATATATGTAGGCATAACAGTATTAGCTCTTCCAAGTTCAGTATAAGGACTATCTTCATTAAGAGTAAAGAACTCTAGAATATTACTATCAAGACCTTGACGAAGACATTCTTTACGGAGCTTATTAAAGAATAGTTTCATATCAAGTCCTTCAATATTTCCATTAGCATCAAGTTTAATAGAACCATCTTCATTTGTAGGAATATTAAGTTCTTTAACAAGACTATTAAAACTATCTTTAATATTAGCAACATAAAGTCTAAAAAACTCTTTCTTAACTTCTCCAATAGTTCCAGTATCAGGAATATTATCAACAATTTTCTTCATAATTTGAATAGCAGCTTTATTTTCTGCATTCATATGTTGAGGAGTTTCTTGCTGAGTATAAAGAAAATTATAAGAATAAGTCTCTTTATAATCTTCTACATGATTATTAAAATCTTGAATGTGAGCATCAGTAACTTCACCAGTTTCTTCATCAAATAAAGTAAGAACACCAGCTTTACCAGCTTTAGAAGTCTCTTCTGTATTAAGTTGGTCGATACCATTATCTTTCATAAGATTATATACTTTCTCAAGGTCAGTGCCTTCGATAAATCTAGGTACAAGAACAAGTTCTGCATTCTTAATTTGACGAGGAGCATAAGTATTAATCTTATCGTTATAAGTCATATCATAATAGAAGTTCTTTTGTACTTGAACAAAAGTTTTAATATCATCTACTCTAAGAGGTTTACTTCTATCCATAATACGCTCAATAAGGGGCATATATTTATTAAGTTGACCTCTACCTGCAACACGACGAATCCATTCTTCAAAAGTAATATAAGATTGAGCATCGTTTACGGTAGTATTTTGATAACCTTCCATATGCTTATTTGCTTTAGCAATAGCTTCAGCTTCTGTAAGTTCAGGGTCGTGTTTCATATAAACACGAGCAAGTTCGTGAACAACAGGACCATTTTGAGAAGCTTCATGAGAAGTTCTTACAGTATTCTTAATAGTAATACCGACAAAACCAGGACGTTGAGTAACATGAAGACCAAGACTATTAAGTTTATCTTGAATAGCTTGACTATTAAGATAACTCATCTTCTTTAAGTCTGTCAGCATCATATTCTCATCTTGATAAATATTGAAAGTACTATAAGGAGTACCACTAGCTTGACCTTCTTTGGCGCGTTTCAAGAAATCTTGAGAAGACTTATAAAACTTATCATCACCTTCAAATAAATCATCAAAATAATTATAAGCAAGACGATAATTAAGAGCAAAGTCAGCAACATTATCATCATTAATAAGTCCAGCTACATCAAGATTTTTAAATTCATCCATACGTTTAGCAGAACTATCAATATAATTACTAATAAATTCTGCTATTTTGTTATCAATAGCTTCAAGTTGGTCTTTAGTATGATTAAGTTTAATCTTACCATTCTCATAGCCAAAATGAATAAATCCACCTTTACTACCATTATACAGACTATCAAAATAATCATCAAGAAGTTCTTGACCATAATTACGAACTTTACCTGTCTTATAATCACTAATAGTGAACTTATCGCTATGGAACATATTTCCAACTAAACCATAATTAGAATTAAGATATTTACCTTTCTTAGTTTGATAATTAGCATAAAGTCTACGAGCAGACTCTTTATCTAATCCAAAAGCATTATTAGGATTAAACTTAGGTTTACCATCAGCTTCACGTTGAATAATACCATCATCACCAGTCAAGAATATCATATTAATAGCTTCAGCCATATTAGTCAACTCTTGATTGAATATCTTTCTAAATTGTTTATAAATAGGATGTTCTCTATTAACTTGATAATTAACTTGAACATCACCAATTCTACCGTTACGATAAGCTTGTTTACGATACTTATCATATATCATAGGACGAAGATTATCTCTCATTTCATTATTATCAAGAATAGTAGCTTTACCGTTCTCAATAACAAACTTATTCATACCTTTTACAGGGCGAATAGAACCAGTAATAATATATTTATTTACATTACCTTCTTCATCAGCAAATTGATAACCAATAGTTGCAGTTTTACCATCATTACGAATAATCTCATTCTCATATACAGAACGAGTAATATTACTATCAGTTAAATCTCTAGTAATTTGAGCACGATCATTATGATTATCTTCAAGTTGAATAAATTTAGCTCTAGGGTTAGCTTGATTAAATGCACTTTCAGACATACTAGAAATATGTTCTGCGACATAATTTTTGATATAATTATCTACATCAGCAGCATTTGTTACAGTTCTAATTGGATTACTCTTAGTTATATGATAACGTGGAGCACGAACTACAAACGTTTTAGGAGCATCAGAAGGAGTTCTCATAAAGTAATTAGCAAGAGGAATGCTATTAGTTACTCTATCTGCATCAATATTTCTATCGCTATTAAAATAATTAGCAAAAGCAGTATAAACATAATCACCTTTACTCATTTGAGCATAAGTAATACCTGTACCTTCATCAGTTTTTACAGCTCCATTAAATAATGCAACATTAAGCAAACCAGAAGCATAATTAGTAACACCATATTTCTGTTTATCAGCATCATAATAAAAAAGACCATAATTTACAATCTTACCATTTTCTCTAGTCTCAATAAGAATATTGCTAAGATTATATTGATTATTCTTAAACTTAAATTTAGCAAAGTTAACAAGAGACTCAGGAGCAGTATTACCTAATTCATCAGTAGTAGTCTTAGGACTATTGAGTACTTTAAGAAGATAAGTAATCATAGAACTATTGATAATATCAGATTGAAGATTACCTAAACCATTACGAGAATTAAGTTCAATTTTAACAGAAGAATAAGGATAAAGTTTATCAGCTAAAGCAATACTCTGAGTAATACTATCTTGAGAACGATAATCGCTAAATCGAATATTATCTCTTTGACTAACAAGTTTATCTATTTCTTCATTAATTTTATCAATAGTTTTATATTTCTTAGAACTATCAGAATCATCTTGATTAATTTCGTTAATCTTAGTTTGAAGTTTCTTAATTTCTTTGTTAATGCTACTAATAGCATCACGATTTTCAGTATATTGAGAAGTAGTAGCATCAGAGGCTTTAGCTATCTTTCTGAGACTATCAGTAAGATAACGCATATTGGTAGCAACTTCACCATTATTAGCAAGACGAATATAATTATCAATAGAAGCTTTATCTGCACTAGGATAATAATCTTTAATACGAGAAGCAATTCTATCAACAATATTATTATAAAGTTTAGCTTGGTCTAAAGCAAACTCATCGCCAGCAGCAAGAGCTTGAGTATATTCTACAATAGTTTCATCTACTTCATTAGCAAGTTTATTGGTAACATCAGAATCGGTATTTATATGAGTAAACTTAGCATCATTAAGAAAACTAAGAGCATGAACTTGCTGAGCATTACTATTCTTATTACTCTTATTCATAGCTGTATTCTCGTCAGCAATACGAGTTTCATATTTGTTAATTACAGTTTTGAACTGAGTATAAAGACGAGCAGCATAATCTAAATCAGAAGTAAGGTCTTTATAAAGTTTAATAAGACCTTCCATACCAGGAATATTACTAGCTTCTTTTACACTATCAATAAAAGTATTAAGATTAGAAACATCTTTCTTAGCACTAAGAGTACTAATAATATCTTTTACGTCAATATAATCTACATTACCAGTAGGATTGTTTTTGTCATAGTCATAAACATCCTTTACTTTACCAGACTTTAAAGTCTTACTACCAACAGTATTACTAGTAAGTTTAGGTATCATAGAAAGATTAAGACGAATATCAAGGTCAAAACCTTTCATATAACTAGAACCAAGACCACTATGGTCATTCCAAGTATTATCTTGTCTATCACCTACAGTAAGTACATCTTCATCTTCGTTATTATTATAAGAAGAATTATCTACTGAATCAAAATCTTCAGCATAAGCTTCAGCAAGACTAGATTCAGTTTCATCACTATATTTTAGATTACCAATAATAGGGTCAGCAATAATAACTCTATTAAAGAAATCTTTACCAGTAGTATCTTTAAATATATCTTTATAAATAGCAAAAGTATTTTGAACTTGAACATCACCATTCTTATAAAAAGCTTTAGTTATAGCAAGCATAAGTTCATTTTTCTTATAATAAGTTTCGTTATTATTAAGAAGAGCATCAGCTATCTTGTTAACTTCAGCATTAGTTGCAGGTTTACCAATAGCTTTGAGATAATTAGCAGCAACATCTTTAGTTATTCTAACTTTTGTACGTTTAATTAAATCACCAAGAATTGTATCCTTATCAACAATTTCTCCACTTCTAATATCACTAACGTACATACTACGCATAATATTAGGAATTGCTCTAGTAATAGCATATACCTTTGCATGACTATCAGTATAACCGAAAGCATCTACATCCTTAGCATAATAAGTACCTGTACTTTGGGCATTAACATCAAAGTGAATACTATTGTAATAACGGATAGCAGTTTTGGCGATAACTCCTCTTTCGGAATTATCAACACTAGGAATATTATCAGTATGATTTACTTTCTGATAATACTTAACAAACTCATCAGTAAAACCTCCAGTTTCAGGATTACTAATAAGACTAACTAACGCTACAAAACGAGCATTATTTGCTCCAACCTTACGTTTAATGCTTGTGCCAGCATTTGTTGTTTTAAAATTACAAGCCATAACTTTATTAATTAAATTAGTTATTTAAAAGTAAAGTTCTAGAGGATTTTAAATTCTCCTCTAGAACCTTGAAATATATTCTATGAATAATCTATTTGCAAGACATCGAAATCGCACCAGAGCTAACGAGAGAGGCAAATTTGGCACGTTCCGACATTGGCAGAGATTCGATTGCCGAATTGAATGAATTGAAAGCTACTTCTTCACTAGTACTTTCATCAGCATCATATTCATCATCAGCATCAACATCTTCATCTTTAATATCAAACGTCTCATTATTGCTTCCAACATCATCACTATCTACAATACTGTTAGTATCATCAGCAATTATTTCTGTTTCAACTTCTTCTATACTCCCAGTAGAAGATGTTGTTGGTTGAGTAACTTCTTCTTTTTCTTCAGCTTTAACTTCAGCTTCTTGATTATTCTTAAATATTTCACCAAGAGCTTCCATTTGTTTAGCGCGAAGACTATTAGGACGAATATTAATACCAAACAAATCACCAATAAACTTGAGTATTTTTTGCCAAATAGTATTACCTTTAATTACTCCACCATCAGCGTCAACTTGATTAAGATAATTCATCAAATCAACATTGGTAAGAGATTCAACAATAAACTCTTCTAGAGCATCTTGAGGATTCTCACGAGTAGCATAACTTTCAGCAGTAAAAGTATTAACATTATTAAGCCATTCACTAATCTTTTCAAGAGTAGCTTTATCTTGAATATGTCTACGTTGTTTAATCTCATCAATATTTCCTGCTTTTAAATCAGTAATATCTTGATTAATAGCAGTAGCAAAATCATCATAAATATCTTGCATTCTATTTCTAAGATTAGCAACTGCGTTAGGATGACGTTTATTGTTAGCCATATCTTCAATATAAGCATGAAGATTTTCGTGCATCAAAGTTCTAATAGCTCTACCTTTTTCACCAGGTTTCTTACTATTAATCATATCTAAGAACGTTTGACCAATAACAACTTTACCACCTTTAGTTTTACTCCAAACAGCATTAGCTTGTGCGTGATGTTTACTCATAAATTCTTCGTCAAAGATAATATCTTTAGCTAAAAGTTTACGTAAAGAACTATCACTTTTAATACTATTTAGTTTCTCTTTAGATGTATCATCTAATAAAAGAGCACTAGCAACTTCAAAACCTTTATCTGTAGAATCAGATGTTACAATGGATTTAATTTCATCAGCTTTAGAAATATAACTATCGCTAGCATCTTCTACGGGGCGGCTTTCTTGTTTATTTGTTACTTGAAAACTAAATCTAGCATTAGCCCCTTGTTTATTAATAGCAGTTCTTCTAATATTACTACCGTTTTCTTGAGCCATATTAACTCTAAGAAGATTGTTTTGTTGAATAAAGTCTTTAAAACTATCATAAGTAAGATTTACACCATTTTTTCCTTTATATTCAGGAATAGTAATTTGAAACTTACCATCAATAGTTCTACTAGTGATACCTTGAAGAGGAATATTATGATTATTATCAGACTTTAAAACAGCAAAATTAATGTTGAAATTGAGACTTTTTATTCCTTCAATAAGTCTATCGCTTACAGCAGATAAATCACTATTGTAAGAAATATAATTAGGTTTACCATCAACTTTATTGATTATTTGACCTATACCATCACCATTCTTATCTCTATAGAAAAGAAGTTGATTATTCTTATTACCAAAGTTAATTCCAAGAATATTTGCAGTTCTAAATACAGATAGTTCTTTACTAAGGAAAATAGGATTTTTATTGATATTAAGAAGATTATCAATAAAATCAATAAAGTTATCTCTATTTTCAGCAAAATCGCCATCATTAAGAGAAGCAAGTCTATCTTTAATTTGAGTAACTATAGCATTTTGAAGTTGCTTAAATTCTTTACCTGTCTCAACATGTTGTTGCTTGTCATCTTTTGTATAGTATGTAGCACCTGTCCAACTTACAGGATAAGCATTTACGATATCTACAGTACCGTTACTACGAGGAACAGTGATATAAGTTCGACCAACATTAACAAGAAACTTATTACTTCCAATACCATTAATAAATTCACCAGTAGTAGATTTGGCAGCAATTTCAAACTTAGTATCTTTAGCAATAGCTAATTGAATAGGCAAAGAAGTTTCAGCATCACTTTTAAAAGTACCATCATTACTATGAATAAGTTCACCTTCAAATACATCACTAGCTACAATATCAATGTTTGGATTGTTATCTAATTTACTAGTTTCATTATAACTTTCACGAAGAGTATCAAACCATTTATCAATAGAATTAGCAACTACTGCACCAGTAAACTTATTAACTCCTCCTTCTGTAAGAACTTTATAGTTATATCTCCAAAGTTTAGCAAGACCATTAAGAGCAACTTCATATTCAGGACCGTTTTTATCAGAATTAATCATATCATTCTTAACCATATCTTGAACAATAGGATTACTCTTAAATTCGTTAACCAATTGTTCAGCACTAAACTTATCAAAAGCAGCTTTATGAATAATTTCATTAAGTTTTTCGTGCTCAGGAGTTTTACTTCTAGCTATATCTTTAAGAACTTGTTTAAGTGCTCCATCTTTAGAACCATCAGCTTTATCTATATGATAAATAAGTCCATCATTCTTTTGAACATATTCCCCTCTTTCTCCAGTAGAAGGAATTGATATACTACCAACAAGTTTACCATTAGATTTAATACCTAAACGACTAGTACCTTTACTTGTAGTAACTCTTTCAATAGTAAGTTTATCACCATTCTTAAGTTTAACTTGTTCATCATAATTTTCTTTCATATCTTCATTAGCGCCAAAATCTGAAAGATTCATATTAACTTGATGAACAGTTCCATTAGGAAGAGCAGCATCTCTTTCAGCTTGAGACTTATGGAAGTTATTTAAGAAAGCAATAGGATTACTAACATCATTAGCATCAGTAATATTAAACTTAGCTTGACCTTCAGGAGTATTAAGATAAGCAGACAAACTATTAAACATAAAGTCAGCCATAGAATAATCATCATAAGCAGACTTAATGTAATCCATAAGGTTCATAAGATTACCATAATACTTACCATTGATTTGTGGAAGTTCAGCATCTTTAGCATATACATCAAGAAGGTCACTAACGGCTTTTTTATAAGAATCATCAAATACTACAGCTTTACCATTTTTAGATTTGGCATTACGTTCTTCTTGGTCGAAACTACTAAAATAAACAGAAGCAACAGTACTTTCTTTATTCATAAGTTTTTCTTGTCTCTTACGAATGCGTCTAAAAGCACTATCTATTTGTTTTTTAGTTTCAGTTTCACTATATCCTTTAGCTACATAGTCATCAAGAATACTCTTAGCTTTAGCATCTAAATCTAAATCAGGAGTAGTTTTTAATTCAATAATAACATCTCTAATAATTTTGGTATCAGAAGCATTACTCATAAAATCAGGAACCTTAGGCTCTTCTATTTCAGGAGTAGTTTCTTCAACATTACTAGTAGATTCAGCTGCTGCTGGAGATTCTAGCGATTTTGTTTGTTCTAGACCCCCCGTAGAAGATGTTTGTTGTGAAGTTTCTTCTTCTTTTACATTTTCAATTCCTAGTTTACCTTGACTAACAACTTCAAAATCATTACCAGTAAGTCTAACAATAGGATAAGAAGTTATACTTACGTTATCTTGAGTAGCAATATTACCATTAGCAAACAAATCTTCATTAGTCGTAAGACTTGCAATGCTATCATTACTTGTAGGATGAACTTCGTATTCATCGTTATTCTGAGTTGGAACAAGTTGATAATCGTCAGAAGCAGTCTCATTACCAGTATTAGCTACAAACTTATTATTTGCAAAGTTTAATTTTCCAATTTTACTTGGTTTCACCGCAGACTGTTGTGTACCAACATTCGATAATTGCGTATTTCCTTGCGCTGTGACGCTTTCAACTAATGAACCTGATGAATCATTCGTCTGCTCAATTTGAGGGGCTGAGAGCGAAGAATTTAAAGGTTCTACTGTTGGTGGTACTTCAGTAGAAGTAGAAGTTGTAGAATTAAGTTGTTCAGCTTCTTCTTCTTGAGCTTGAGCAGCAGCAGGTTTAGTATCTTCAAACAAATCATCTTTACCAAGCACTTCTTGTATTTGCTCACCAAAACGGTAATTAAGATTACCACTAAGATGAAGAGCATCTAAAGATTCTTTTAAATTTGCTTTATCTTTATCATTAAGAACAGATACAAAATTATCATAATTCTCAAAGTCTTGATTGTAATAAGCACCGACCGCATTAATAATAGCATCACGATTATCTTTATTACGTTTAGCTATATCCTTAACAGTATCAAAACTTTGATTTACAACTTTAACTCTAGCATCATCAAGCGTTTGATTTAAGAAACTAAGTTCACTAGCAATATCTTCTCTATTCTTAACTTGTTTACTTCTAAGATAATCTCTATTAACTTCAGCAATAGCTTTATCGACAAGTAAATCAGTAAAGTTTTTACCAACAACACCAGGAATACCAAATTCATCAGCAGCAGTAAGAACTTGATTAGCTTTTCTACGATTATCTTCAAAAGCTTTATTTTGCTCAGCAATACTTAGCTCATCAGAATATTTACTAAGTTCACCAATAATATTATGCTTAGTAGCATACTCATCGAGTCTTTTAAAATAATCAGCACGCTTAGTAGCATCTTCATTGCCTTCAGCATCATTAAGGTTTAAAGACATAATATCTTTAAGTTCTTTACTAGCACCTTCATTAGGTTTAAATTTAAGAATACCTTTTTCATCATGAAAAGCTGTAATTCCGGTACGAATAGCTTCACGAAGATAATCAGGAGTAAGTTGTGCTTGAACCGCAGCTATATTTTTATTAATATTATCAAGAGCAACAGCTTGACTAATATCAGTCTTAGCAGATTCTTCAATTTCTCTACGTTGAGCATAAAGTTCAGCAAGATTATTAGCAAGAATAGTTTGAGCTGCAACTCTTTGTAAATCATCAATAGAAGTATCACCAAGTTTATCAGCTATTTCTTTAACTTGAAGAGCAACATTAATATTAGATTGAGTTAAATTAAGTTTATCTTCTTGACGAGCAATATCTTGACCATACTTAACATTATTTGTAGCAATCATTTGAAGGTATTCAATAGGAATAACTTGGTCATCTTTACGATGAGCAGCATAGTTATCAGCAATATTTATAACTCTAGTAAGTTCGTTATTATATTGTTGAGTAACTTCATCCATTTTATTAAGTATCTCTTGCTGAGTTTGAGTAGCATCTTCTTTAGTAGTAATACCTTTATTTACTAAAGCATCACGTACTTCATTAGATTTCATAAACTCACGAAGATAACCAGCATTACCATGATGAGCTGCATTCAAAGTCAAATCAGTAATAAGTTCATCTTGTGCTCTAGACTTAGCAATCTCTTGAGCAGTGGTATTACCTTTAATATCAGCTTTCTCGTTAATACCAGCAAAAGGATTAACACCTTCTTTAATCTTAGCAGCTCTATCAAAGAATGTATTAAAGGTATTCAACCAAGATTGCATATTATCTCTACGAGCTTTAATTTCTCCAGTTTCACTAAGACCAAAAGAAGTAGGAGCACTTTCACCAGTTTTATCATCTTTTTTAGTCTTATTCTTTTCATCTAGAGTAGCTTGAATTTTACCAAAAGTAGAACCTAAATGATGAAATACAACACCACCCATTACTCCCCAAAAAGCAGAATCAGCAAGACCTCCACTACGAAGATACTTTTTCATTCTATCATCCCAAGGAGATTTATCAGCATCAGCTTCATTGAGAAGTACTTTACCAAGGTTAGTACCTTCCATTTGAGCAATATAGTTTACACCTTCTTCAAGACCTTCACTAAGTTCTCCAGTTATAATAAGCTTTTCATTTTTAAGTCTATCCCAAACTTTATTACGAGCCTTACTCCAAGCAGAAACTTTATCAGCAGCAGCTTTAATTTCTTCTTCAGTTTTACCTATAGCAAGTTTATTATTACGAAGCGTTTGATTAAGACTATAAGCTCCACCTCTATCTTTAAGACCTTTCCAAAAACCTCTAAGTCCATACATTTGAATAATATCAAAAGTAAGATTTCCAAAGTTATATTTAAAGTCTTCATCAGCAGAAGCTTTAGAAATCTTTCTAGCAACAGCGTTTCTATCAGAAATATCAACGTCTTGAAGAAGTTCTTGATTCTTATTTACAAAAGCTTGATAATCTTGATTGTTCATACCATTAAGTTTATCAGTAGCATCTTTATAAACATCTTGATAAACTCCTTGTGCTTCTTGATAATTTTCCATCATACGTTGAAGTACAGCATTACCTCCAACATTAGCAAAAGTGTTAAGTTTTCCGCCTTCTCTAGTACTATTTATAATTTTAGCAGCAGCAGATTGAAAACCACTAAGTTTAGCACCTTCTACTCCACGTTCGATATTATCAAGAGTTTTGTTAATACCAAATAAGCTTTTAAGACCGCTACGACTGCGTGCACCAAGTTTAAGAGCTTTACCTATAGCACCAGCACCTTTCATAATACCAGTAGCAGGAAGAAGTAAAGTTAAACTAGACATTACACTAGGAATATTACTAGTCCACCATCCCCAATTTGTAAGACCTCCGTTATAAATATCATTATATTCAGGGTCACTATATATTGGAGCAACTTCTTGGTCAAAATAATCTTGCCATTCTTTAATTTTATTACTAATAGGATTTTGATAATCACCATCACTAGTAAAGAAACCATTTGCAACAGCATCAAACAAATCAGGTACAGCTTTGATTGTACCAAGAATAGCTTGACTAACAAGAGCTTGACCTAAGGAATTAAATGTTTTAGCAAAGTTTGATTGATTTTCAGCACGCTCTTTATCAAGATTAGTAATAATGTTAGGAGTAACACCATAACGTTGATAACTATGAGTATCACCCATTACCCAAGCATTATCTGCATTCTTAGCAAATTCATTAGCTGCACCAGATGTAATATCTTGGCTTACATCTAAAGTATGAAAGAAGGGTTGTTGAGCACGACCCTTCTTTGTTTTAGGATTATAATTAGGATTACTAACTATAACTCCGCTATTATTAAAAACGTTTTCTGTATTCATAATTAATCAATGTTATAAGCATCATTATCATACATTCCTATATTACTAAGAATATAATTAGAATAAATAGCTCTTTGATTATTAATAAGATTAATATTATCTGTATCTACAAAACTATCCATAGCTTTAGCTAATTTAGTTTTATAATCTTCAGATGAAAAATCTCCATTTATAACATTATTAGCAATAGGAGCAAAACTTTGCCAAGCTTGTGGATAAAGTTCACTCATAGCACTAGTAACATAAGTATCTACTTGTCTATTTAAATCTTGTTGAAATTGAGCATTTAAAGAACCATCTTTATTTTTAAGACCTTTACGAAGATTACCATCTTCATCATAAAATTGTTTATTAGCTAAATCAATACCATCTTCGACTATGAGCATTTTATTAACTTTACGAAGTGCATCATCTCTAGTTAAAGGTTGTACTCTACCACTATCGTATTCCATTTGATAAACTGCCTTTCCAGTAGAAGGGTCATTATAAACATTAAGTCTACCATCTTGAGGAATATCGACAGGATAGTTATACATTTCCATACTAGCAAGTTCTTTCATAGCTCTAGTCTGAGAATTTTGAGAGAATACTTTCTCAGCTTCACCATTCATAAAATCAGGAATAAATATCTGACGACTATTTTGTTTAATATCTTCAACTCTATTACCTGTTTCTGTATTTTTATCCATCTTACTTGGAATAGTAATAACATAACCGGTTTGATTACCTTGCATACCAAGAGAAACATAATAATCAAGTTTATCTGCACTTATAGTTCCATCAGAAATAGCAGCACGTATTAAATCTTGAAGATTAGCTTTTTCGTTACTATTATCTACTGAATGACGAACTGTAGTATGGTCGTCAGAATTTTCTTCATCAGTAACATACATTTCATACTGAGTAAAATCAGCATTCATAAGACCATTAAGAATGGCTTCATTGTTTTCTTTTACAAGAGCACTAGCTAAATCACTATTAAGTCTACCAGTATTAAGAGCATCACTAATTTGTTTTCTACGAGCACTATTAAAAGGAAGAATCATAGAACTAACAGTAGATACTCCACTTCCATCACCACTCATGCCTTTTACGGGGCGGATAGCTTGATTAGCACTTTCTATAGCTTTAGCTGGAGCTTCAAAATTATTAATCATTGAAATACTAGGATTAAAGTAATATCCATCTGATTCTTCTATAGGACTTGAAGAAGCACCAACTCTTGTAGCAACATTAATGCCTTGATGTTTAAGTTCACCTCTTTCCATAACAGAAGCAGGACGATGACTTTCATTATTTTTTATAATATTGCCTTTAGCATCAATTCCAGCTATTTGAAATCTATACAGACCTTTATCATTCTTAATATTACGAATACCATCATATACCTTATTAAATAAAGAACTACGTTTACTAATATCAAGAATATATTGACCATTTTGAACTTTAATCTTAGCACCAGCTTTTAACAAAGCTTCTTTAGTAAGATGAGTACGTTTCAACATATCATTAAAAGCATCATCATTATATTCTACATCTTTAGCTAACCAATCAATACCAAGAAAAGTTCTTTTTTCAGTCTTACCACCAAACTTAATAGATATTCCTTCAGCATCGGTAGTTTTTGTACTACCTAAACTTCTTAAAGCTTCAGAATAAGCTTTACTAAATCCATTAGTATTTTTACGTCTATTACCTTCAGAATCTATACCATTATTAAGACCTGGAAGAACATTATTATTATTTACAGCATTAAGAAAACTATATGCTGCTCTTTGAGTATCATCAGCATGAGACATCATACCTTGTATTCTACGACCATCAGTTCTAAGACTTTTAATAGTTTGATTAACCATTTGTTGTTTAACTGGGTCACTAAAGTGAGCACGAGATAAATAATTAGCCGCACCAACAAAATCTCCATCACTTATAAACTTATCATATATTTTTTTACTAAGCATAGTTTACTAATTTAAAATACCATTTTCAGAAAGACTTCTACTAGTTTGTTGGAAATAAGAACCATCACGTGTAACATTCCAACTTACTTCGCCAGGATTACTATAATAGGTTCCACATAATTTAGGAAGTGGAGCAGTTATATTACTAGTATTTGTACCAGAACTAAGAGCATATTTAGTACCATAAGTTAAACCTCTACTTTCAGAACTACCTGAAGTATGACTAATACTAGTATTATCATAAGCCATATCTTTAGTAATAATGCCTATCTTACTAAGCATATATTCTTTAACTTTAAGAGGTTGATTATTAGAATCGTAAATATCGTTACTAAATGCATCAATACTATCTTGAATAGTTTTACGTTTTTCTGGGTCACTAGTATTACTAAGTTCATCTTTAAGTTGACTAACTTTCCATTTAATATCGTCGTATTGTTGAATAAGAGCATTCATATTATCTCCATCAAGAGCAAAAAGTTGATTATAAACTTCATCAATCTTTTGTTTAGTTAAAGTTTCTCTTTGATAACTAGAGCCACTAGAAGTACTATAACCAGTTTTTACAGAACGAAGACCTTCAGGAGTATTAGTACCACCATTACCTACACCTTGTTCGTCAGAAACGCTATGTTGAGAACTACTGCTAGTAGCACGTTTTACAGGAGCAGCAAGTTGACCAGCAAGGGTAACAAGTCTAGACATATCAACTTTCTTAACTGGGTCCCATCCAGCTTTCCAATCTGTGCCTCCAACTATATTACCGTTTTCATCACGAATATCTTCATAAGCATATTTATTTTGAGCAAGCCAACGTTCTTTAGTAAGACCACTAATAGCTCCACTATTAGCAAGAGATTCAACTTCACCTTTCTTCTTTTCATAGTTTTCATTAGCTCTAATACGACCAATAACTTCAGGAGAAGAAGTAGCACTTCCTGCGAGTTCAGTAGCAACATCTAATGCTCTACTATAATCACCATATTGAGCAGCGTCATTAATCTTTTGTTCAATACGTTTAGCATAATCGTATTTCCATTTATCTTCAGCAGCATTAAGTTTTAATTGACCAATAGCATTCGTAATAGCAGACTTTTGTTGAATTGCTTTATCAGAACGCTCATCAATTTTATTTAATGCTTGACTAAGAGCTTCAAGATTTGAACGAACTGGTACACGTTGAGGAACATAACCTCCAATAGTAATACCACTTTGATTGTTTTTATAAGCCATAATATTATTATTTAATAGTTAATCTTCAATATTTTCTATATCCAAAAATAGTAAAACTTCTGATAGTAATAGTACTATCAGAAGTATTTATATAATATTAATTTATACCGTATTTTAGTCTTTGTTTAGGAGACAATCTAGACAAATAGAATCGTTTAGTTCTATCATCTTTAGCTGTTCTATAAAGACTAGCTAAAATGTCAGGAGATAAATCAAAATCCATTTCAGAAAGTCTAGTAGGAGTAGCTTCTTTACTAGAAGCAATCATTGCACGTCTAGTTTGGTCATCTTCATAAGCAGTTCTACCAGCAGTCCAGAAATTAGTCCAAGCTTGAGATAATCCACTAAGACCAACATTAAGAGCATCACCTTTAGCTTGAATAGCTTCATTCTTAATTCTAGCAATCTCGCTTTGACGAGCAAGTTCATTCTGTACATTTTGCGCTGCAACACTTTGTTGATTCTTAGCATCTTCTGTAAGCATCTTGTTCTCTTCATTCTCTTTAGTAGCCCAAAGTTTACTAAGATTAGAAAGAGCATCAAGATTAATAGCACCACTTCTATTAAGAGCAGCTACAGAACTTGAAGTATTATTGAAAGTTTGTCCAGTAAGTCTATCTCTATAACGTTTAACCTCTTCTACTTCAGGATTTACATTATAAGTTGTAGGTAATTTACTAGCTTGAATAATAGGCGCTCTATCAGGAAGAACATATTTACCAGCAGTATTATAATTTACAAGACCTGTACTTAATGCAGCAAGAGTATCAATACCTAATCCTAAATAATCTCCACCACTAAATATAGTACGACTACGATTATGTTTCTGAGGTATGTAAGGAACCTCTTCTTCTTTAGGAACTTTAATAAGATTCATTGCATCATTATTTGGTTTCATAAAAGTAGGTTTAATTCTTTTAGCTGTAACTGTTACTTCACCATTACCTAAAACATTACCACCATTATAATCAGAATCATAATCTGGAGCATCATATATAGAAGTATAACGTTTATTGAAAGGAGTATAGATACCAATAGCAGCTTTAGGACGAAGACTAGGATATTTACTATAAACTTTACTTCTAACATCACTTCTTCCATGAAGACCAGCAAGTCTTAAAGCATCAACAGCATCAGCTTTAGTTGGAATAGGATAACTTCTACCACCACCTGCAAAATCTTTAGATGATACAGAAGGATAAGGATGTTTAGAAGAACCTCTATCTTTAGAAGTTAAACCACCACCAAGTCTATGTTTAATTCTCTTAGGATTGTAAGTTTCTGTAATTACAGGAATTAAAGAAGCACCACCTTTTATAGGACCAAAATCTTTACCATAACCAGTTCTATCTTTAGTAACTACACTATCTCTCCAAGAACCTACTGCTCTATTATTGATTTCTCTAATAGGATTATTTTCTTTAAGAGTATTATATCTCTTATTGCCAAAAATAAAAGTTTTAACGTTATGCTCTACAGCATCATCGTAGGCATCATTAAAGTTATCGAACCCTTTATTAGATTTATAATCATTAGTCCAAGTACCACCTGCACCAGCACCTCTAAAAGTACCACCTTTGAACTTACCTTTTTGTTTATTATAGTTACTATTAGGATTTAATTTTTGATATGCAGTAGCCAATGCAGCAATATTATCAATAGGAGTTCTATTAGTTCTAATAAAATTCCAAATACTTTTTATATCTCCACCAAATCCATATTTAGCACTACCGTCATCTTTAAGACCATTTCTTTTCTTAAAAGCTTGTTGTTGACTAAATACAGAATCTTTATTATAACCTCTAAGAATAGCTTGAGCAGGACTCATACCATTACCAAGAATAGGTTGAGCACTAAATATTCTTAAAGCACCATTCTTCTTTTGAGCAACTTCACCTCCTTCAGCTTCAACTTCGTTACCACCAACGTTAATACCAATACCTGTTTGACCGGTCTCATTTATATCTTCATGAGAGCCGCCCCGTAGAAGATATGTGTTGTTTCCTATCTTAGTAGCATCTCCACCATCAGTAATATAAATACCTTTAGCTCCTAATGTTTTACCAAGTCTAGCAGCAGTTCTAAATTGTCTAAGATAATCTTCTTGATAATCTTGACTATTATTAAGAGCATTAGTCATATTAGCAGCTTCTTGAGTTGTAGTCTGCCAATCTCTAATACTCTTTTGACGACGCATTTCTCTTTTTTGAGCAGAAGCACCAAATAAAGAACCTGCTATACTAGTGGCAGCACCAATAGCTGCACCAATCCAACATTTCTTTCTACCACCTAATCGCATAGTAGGAGTTTTAGTTGGGTCACTAGGAATTGTAGTATTATTATTAACAACGTCATTGGTAGCAGTCTTATTATTGTCTATAGACTCATCTGCTATAGAACCTGCTGCATTAAGAGCAGGAGCTATAACAGAAGTAAAAAGACTACCGAAGTCAGCTTTAGGTCTACCGCCACAACGAAGACTTCTTCTTTTAATTTTTCCAGTCATAATTTAATACTTTGAATAATTAATATTTAAATCCTCAAATCTAAAAGGAACATTATCTATATTTCTAAAGATAAATCTAACAACGAAATAACGACCATAAACTAGATTACGTTCATCACTTGGATTATTAAGCATAGTTTGAATCTTAAATTCTTGTGTAGGAGTAAGATTATTAATATCCAAATTATAACGTTTACAGATTTCTTCTTTAGTAAGTTTACTACTGATATAATTCCTTATATAATTAAAATTCCAAACACCTTTATCATAATAAGGAACTTTGTAATCTGGAGTTTTATCTCTAGTTACAGTATCGTCATTAATCATTTTATGTCCTGAAATATCTAAATCACCTGTATCATTACTATCAGTATAAATGCGAAGTTTATCACCACTATAATGTTCTACATCTCCATAAGTTCCATTACCCATAAGCGGTTCAGCCATTCTAGTAACTTGATTACTAAAGTAAGCATACTCTTTATTAAGTATATAACTAATAGAATTAATACATTTAGGAATATTATAATTCTCATTTACGATAACATCAAATATAGCAGGATGGACAGTTCTAGTTTCTTCAGTACCATCTTCATTTTTTATAGTGAGATTTGTACTCATAGCTGGGAAACCATAAGCATGGTCATCAAGTCCAGCATAATCTCCAGTTTTACCATAGAATCCTAAAGGAGTATTTTTATGAAAACAATAAAGGAAAGAACTAGTTGTTACAGCATAATAAAAATAACAATGATTTTTAGTATTTACACCTAAGTTAAATTTATAGTCATGAAGACTAACAAACTTCTTACTAATCATATTAAATGATAAAGTAATATAAGCAGGTTGATTATGTTCTCTATTTCCAACATCTTCACTATAATAAGCAAGACACATAATTACACGAGCATTAGCAAAATCTGTAACCATGTGAGCATCGGCTATTTGAACATTGTTCATCCAATTAAGAATATCACTAGTTAAATCAGTAAGATGATTATTATCAAAGTTATATATTCGTTTATTGTCTGCATCTACAAACCAATAACCATTACTATTAACAGTCCAGGCTTGAGGATGTTGAAGTCCACCATAACCGTGATTACTAGTAAATAATTCAATAGGTTCTACTTCAAATAAATCTGGCATTTTTAATTGCGCTGTATCGCCCGATGTCTTGAGGAGGTTATCTCTATTAAGGTAGAATAAAGAATGCTCCGTGTGGACAAAAAATGCAGTGCCTACGCCAATGATATTTGTAATGTTGCCTTTGTTCTTGGAAAGCACTTTATAATTGTTTGCTCTGAAGTGTCTCCATGAATTAGCAAGACTTTCATCACCAATTACATCACTACGACGAATAGTAGCACGTTTATAAGAATCATAATTAAGATTATCTTTATAATTAGTATAAAGTTTATAATTACTTTCTATATACGTATCTTTTAATTCTATAAGGTCTGTAGCATTTAACGGTTTGACAATAATATTTGCACTACGTTGATGACTAGCAGTACCACCTTCTTCACTACCTAAAACTCCTACTAAATACTCAGGTTCTTTCTTTATTGAAATAGCATTTGTATTAACTCTACTAAACTTACTATAATTAACAATTCTAGCATAAGCTTTAGCAAATGATGTCCAATCTTTAGCAATAGCATTTCTTTCAGATATATCATATACTTTACCAGTATCGGATATATATACCTTACGGTCATATACTAAAGTTTTATCATTAACATAAAAAGCAGGATAATTAAAATCGTAATCATTAACATAATTATTAGGAAACTTAGTATCATCTTTAACATCAGCATAACTATAAGTTTCAATATCTGAATGTTTAAAACATATAGGACCAAAACTAATAAGTTGTTTATCTTTCTTACAATATATGTTACGATTGAATATCATAACATTTCCTACTTCTCCTATTTCAGGAATTACTTTACCTTTACTGTCTTTAAGAGAAAGAACTATGCCACCATCAGAACCGGCAGTATTTACAGTATTAGTTAAATCATCATCATCTACTGCATTACTAACTACAATACCAGCATTATTTATATAAGCAGGATTTGTAGTAGGAAGTTCAAAACCATTATCAGTTATTTTATATTCAGGAATATAAATAGAACCATTATAATTAATTTTACCTGTTTCTACTTCACTAGCTTTAAACAATGCACCAGTGTTTGTTTTCTTAATACAATAAGCTTGATAACTATTTGTAGTTTCTGGCTTTTCATAACTAAAGAAGAAACCTATATAACCATCAGGTATTTTTATATTAGTAAAACCAACTTTAATTCTATAAAGTACGTTATCGTTAGTATTATTAAAATTATGAGTAGAACCAGTTTTAAATAAAAGGTCTCCATTATAATTCTTATAATAACCAAAACTAGTACCTCTTAAAGTATCAGAATAACTAGGAGAAACAGCAGTACTAACAACTTCATAAACATATTTATCTTTAAGAGCATCAATAGAAAGTAAATTAGTAAAATCTCTATCTTTACCAGAAGAAACACTACTAGTTCTTTCACTTAACGTAGTTAATTTACTCAATTGAACATCTACAGAGCTACTACCTGTCATTGATACAGAGTTAAGAATAGCATCAGGACGAACATCATTCTTTAGTTGATAACCGTTAGTATAACTACCATCTTTACGAACATAATGAATAAAGAAGTTATATACACTATTAGGCATTAAAGTTCTAACAGCATTATCTACCATAATAGTATTTGAATAAGTTCTAGTATTTGTACCTTTACTCATTCTAAATCTATTAGGACGATATGAACATACAGGAGTATAACCATAAAATAAAAAACCGCTAGCAGCTTTTGCAAGTTTAAGACCAGTATGTTTATGACTAGTTCCACCACCTTGACCTAAATTGCTATATAGTCTATCAGAATAACCTTTAACTGGAACAGTAATAATATCAAATGTTGGATTGTCTCCACCATAAATACCGAAAGCTACATTGGTACATGGAATTATATGATTACAACTATAACCTCCAAAAGCACAATTATCAAAATCAGCAATATTCTCACTTTCCGTTGTTACCCAACATACATATCTTTTAAGTTCATTATAGTCTCTAGCATTAATTATCGCATGATAAGTTGTACGTTGACCATTAATGTTTACAATAACATCTTTAGAAGGTTTTTTAATTTCAACAATAGCAGCACTTATACCACCAGTTGACCAACTAAATGTATAAGTCTCATAATTTACAGTATTAATCTTAACTGTATCTAAATCAGAGCAAGGTTCATAAATCATATTTGCTCTAATACCTTCAGCATATTTCGTAAGGTCTACATTATAATCACTCTCATCATAGTTTGCAATATAAAGACGATTCTCATAATTACAAAGAGAAGCAACATTAAATAAATTAAAACTATTAGCAGTTAATTCATCTATTGTTGTTTCTTCAAAATTACTAGCATCAAAAATGAAATCATGAACATCAGTATTAAACTTACGCCAAATACGAGCTAGAGCAGCTTCTTCATGTTTGAGTATATAACCTATTTGATAAGCTTTATAATTATAAGTATCATCAAACTTTATACGAAACTTAAAATTATAATTACAATCTTTATTATCGTTATTATATGCAGCTACACAACGAGTTAAAGCTAAATTAGAACCGCCAGTAACATCATATATATGATTAATTACAGTTTTATTCTCTATATTAAGAGCATGATAAGAACCACCTAAAGGCATCCAATTAGTATAATAATCTTTATCTATTTCATAACGAATAAAGAATTGATATATACCATTAGGCATACTATTACCAGGAACTCTTTCTTCAAGACTTACATTAGCTATTGGAATGTTAGCACAAACTGAATATACTTCAGGATTATCACTAACATTAGCTCTATTTAGATTTATAGTCTTTAAAGGAATATATTCTTTAGTTATTTTTTGAGCGTTTACTTTATTGTCATTATCATCTTCATCACCAGGATTAATAACGTCGTCATCTCTACCAGCAATTTCTTCAACTTTAACAATATCATATTCTCCAATAGCTATAATAAGTTCGCCATTTACATTATAAGTATAAGTACCTACAATCTTACCACCACTATAAGTCCAAGCATTACCTACTTCATTTAAGTCTAAAAGACCAGTAACTTCATTTTCCGTACAACGATAAATATGAGAACTATGTTCACCGGTATCAGCTTCAAGGTAACTAAGTATTACAATTTCTTTCATACAAGGAATTATACCTACTATCTTACCTTCAACTGGAGTACTAAAAGCATAAGTTAATCCTTCTTCATTCGTAATATACGAATTATCAGGACTAACTTTAATGTTCTTAGCAAACACCAAACTTCCATTAGGAACAACATTTGGAGTTTTATTTAAATTGAGTTCTTTTACTATATTCATAATTATTATCTTCTTGGGTCAAATGTTGAGTTGTAGAAGAAGTTCCTCCAACCATCAGCATTATATAAATCATTACGAACAGAAGCAATAGCTTTACTCTTTAATTTTTCCCATTGAATATAAGGATTAGTAACAGGACTATTACTTTTTAAATCATATACTGGATGATGACTACCACGACTAAGATATTTATATAGAATATAAAAACTTATAGCTTCTAATAGAATACCATTTTCATAAACCATTGGAACTTCACAATCATAATAATCATCATAATATGTCATAGGTTCAAAACTTTGAACATTTATCCAATCAGTATCAAAGTTAAGTTCAATATGACCATTATTAGTTATTACAAAGTTACGACTATCATCAGCTCTTCTAATAGTTGCAACTCTCATAAAATTACGACCAGTTTTATTGGTATCATCTATAACAGCAATTTCAGGACTAGGTTCTACATTAGTTTTAGAACCAAATCCTGAATTACAACAACTATTATTAGTTTCAAGTTGTTTTATTTCACAACCATAATCGTCAAACACTTTAATATCAGTAGCATTTAACTGACAAGGAAATATACCTATACGATTAACTATTTGAAGTCTTCTAGTTTTCTTAGCCATAGGAAGACATTTCATTTGACTAAGTGCATCAATTATCCAAGCAGCAGCACGAGGAATCCAATCGCTTTCGCTAAGATTAAAGTCATTATCAACTTTACCAATGATGCGTTTCAAATCCACATTTTGTTTGATTTTCATTTCTAACAAATTTAGTATACATTAATTTATCTACTTGTAAACACAGAGTTAATTTAATCTTTAGAGATACAGGTAAATGACATATCTTTTCTTTGTCACCACCAGTAAGTTTAATCAAACCTTCATTATTATATTGTCTGACTTTTACAGAACGATAATCAATCATGGTTAATTTATAACCATAAGCTCTATGAAGAGTACAATTACAAAGAGCAAGTTCATACCAACTTTCATCAGATTTATAAATCCTAGGGTCAACTGCATCATATTCTAAACCATTAGTTTTAGCAAATTCAGCTTCTTCTCTATTCCAAATTCTAATGCCTTTAGCTTCAAGTTCTTTCTTATATTTATTAGTTGCAACAAAATCACAAATCTTACAACCAGTGTTAAGAACTCTATTAATGCAAATATAACCTAGTTTACCTTCAAGACGATAACCATGAGCTTTAAGAATAAGAACATCATGTACTTTATTATAAAATATACCAATTATATTTCTATATTCAGCATAGTTTAGAGCAATACATTTCTCATAAAGTTTAATTTTTTGTTCTAACTCACTCATCTTTCGCAAATCAACAGCATAAGCAACAAGTCTAAAACATAGATGTTTATGTTCAAGGTCATTACGTTTATCTTCATACATACCTTTTGCAGCATTTTCAAGACGACCATTTATATACTTATTCTGTTGAAACTCTGGATAGTCAATTACAGGAAGGGCAAAACTATCAACATAAGGAACAATCTTAGAACGTTTTTCAACTATGTTATCAGCTAGTTCATCATAAGAAAGTCTAGCTCTTTCAAGTTCTAGAGTAAAAGCATCTTTCATATCTTGATGATACTTACTCATATTTATTGGATTAAGTCTTACAGCAGTCATACACTAATTATATTTTATAGTATTAGGAACTTCATCTGTTTCTTGATGTTGATTTAATAGTTCCCTTTTATATATTATTTCTTTAATTTGACCAATCATATCTTCACTAAGTAACCACTCGTTGTCATCATAAAGATGATTCTCAACAGTAAGGTCTTCATTAATATCTAGAATTTGATTAGGATGTTCAAAAGCTGATTCTATAACAATAGTATCTACTGGAACAATTCTATCTTTACTAGCTGGAAATAAATAAAGATATTCATTAATATAGTCGTAACTAATAGCACCACAAAGACCAGGAACACTTCCTTTAAATCTAGCAGTAGTTTCTTTAATATAAGGAAACTCTCTATTAGTTTTATATCCTACAGAACTAACTCTATCAAAAGGAAGATTATTAGTAAGTCTAATAGGTCTTGGAACTTTATCTAGAGTTCTTTTAATTTTATCAAGTGGAACTCCTTCATAATCTTCAGGTAGTTCTACATCACCATCATTAACTGTAATAAGTGAAACTTTAAAACGCTGAGTATGAATTTTATCAACATAAGCATGGTTTTCATAACTTCTACGTATAAGTTCATTACGAGTATGAATTATAGCGTTACGAACTCTTTCACGTAAAGTATGATTATTAGGCTGACCTACACCATGTAAAATTTCACTAGTAAGTTGAGCAATAGAAGCCATATTAGTATTATTTGAATTATCAATATGAAAGCCGCCCCGTAAAAGGTATGATTAGTAGAAGTTCTACCAATTACATCTTCTACGGGGCGGGTTTAATGTTTTACTTATCTTCTTTATCATCTGCTTTAGTAGCATCTTCAAATAAGAAATCAATAAGCTCAATAACACCAATATTAAAATCAGTACCAATAAGAGCTTTAATTAAATCATCCTCATTAATAGTAGTATGTTCTACTTCTACTTCTTTATTATCGAGTTCTTTAATAAAAGCATTAAGTTTATTTTGAGCATTAGAATAATACTCAGTTACTTTAACACGATTCTCATTGTCAGTACGAGTAAAAGTATATTTACCAGCAGCTTCATCAGTTTCTTTCTTTTGAAGTTCAGCGAGAAGTTTAGACATCTCTTCATCATTACTACCTTTAAGTGACTCTTTAGAATCTTTAATAGCTTCTTCATAAGAAGTTGCAATAGGTTTCAATACTTTTACATTCTTCCAAATAGCAATAGCTACTTCAGCAGGAAGTTCTTTAGTCTTAATTTGCTTGAGTACATTATATGCACTAACAGCATTACTTTGTTTTACTTTAATCATAATAGC
>ERZ779865.521-NODE-521-length-33521-cov-9.161657_pt1 | contig 33521 bp, 30 predicted proteins | sample MGYA00433088_ERZ779865 | MGnify/ENA primary metagenome ERZ779865 (study PRJEB29588, sample SAMEA2151703) | human gut metagenome | biome: human gut; feature: human-associated habitat; material: faeces | place: Denmark | collected 2008/2010 ... | reverse complement strand
CGGTACGCGAGCTGGGTTCAGAACGTCGTGAGACAGTTCGGTCCCTATCCGGCGCAGGCGGAGGATATTTGAGAGGAGCTGTCCTTAGTACGAGAGGACCGGGATGGACGGACCACTGGTGTATCTGTTGGCTATCAGAGCCATGGCAGAGTAGCCAAGTCCGGAAGGGATAAACGCTGAAGGCATCTAAGCGTGAAGCCCCCCTCAAGATGAGATATCCCTCAGAAATGAGTAAGACCCCTTGAAGACTACGAGGTAGATAGGAATGAGGTGTAAGCACAGTAATGTGTTCAGCTGACATTTACTAATCGGTCGAGGGCTTGACCAAAGGTTTTGGATAGGAAAAAGGATGTAAGTTAGGATATAAGAGATGAGATTTCAGTGTTCGGTTTTGAGGGAACAAAATTCCCTTTATAAGTAGCTTGGCAATGCACGGAAAATGCGAAGCATTTTCTTAAATGGCTTTGCTACGCAAAGACATTTTCCTCGATAGCTCAATGGTAGAGCACTCGGCTGTTAACCGAGTTGTTGTAGGTTCGAGCCCTACTCGGGGAGTTTTTTTATCAGATACATTAGATACGCCAAGCGGCGATAACACGCGGCTCCATGGTCAAGCGGTTAAGACATCGCCCTTTCACGGCGGTAACACGGGTTCAAATCCCGTTGGAGTCACTATATGGCGCAGTAGCCAAGTGGTAAGGCAATGGTCTGCAACACCAGTATGCGCCGGTTCAAATCCGGCCTGCGCCTCTCAAATCCTTGAAACGCTGATGTTTCGAGGATTTTTTTCTATATATAAATACCCAAAATAAAACATAATTACAGTTTAAAAAGTGGAAAAGGAAAACGTATGAATGACAAGGAAAGCATAATAAAAGAATCAATAAAAGAGATCGGGTTTCAAGAGGAAATATATCGTCAATTTGGAGAAAGTAAATTAAAACCGGAGCAGTATTCTGCGCTGGGGCTGGCGTATATCGGTGATGCTGTCTATGATCTGATCATACGGACGTTGGTGCTCCGCAAGGGAAATTACAGTGTAAAGACATTTCATAAAATGACCAGCAGTATCGTTAAGGCGGAATCCCAGGCACGGCTTGTGGAATCTATAGAGCCGGATCTTACGGAAGAGGAAAACAGAGTTTTTCATCATGGCAGGAATGCAAAGTCAGGAACATCAGCAAAAAATGCATCCATCATTGATTACCGGATAGCCACAGGATTTGAGGCGCTGATCGGATATTTATACCTGAAGGAGCAGATGCCGCGGGTAATTGAACTGATCGCACTGGGACTGGAACGTACGGAACAGTTTGATCAATAATCAATTATTTAAGATGATTCATTAGAGAGAAAGGAAGAATAGATATGAGATACGAGGAGCTTACGATAGAGGGAAGAAATGCAGTGCTGGAGGCATTCCGGGCAGGAAAGACCATTGATAAGGTTTTTCTGCTGGATGGATGCCAGGATGGTCCGATCCGGACAATTCTTCGGGAGGCCAAGAAGGTAGATACGATTGTGAATTTTGTAAAAAAGGAACGACTGGATCAGATGTCGGAGACAGGAAAGCACCAGGGAGTTATTGCTTACGCTGCCGCATATGAGTACGGAACGGTTGACGAGATGCTTGAAGCTGCAGAGAAAAAGGGAGAGGCACCGTTTCTGATCCTTTTGGACAATATTGAGGATCCGCATAATCTGGGTTCTATCATTCGAACAGCCAATCAGGTTGGTGCACACGGTGTCATTATTCCAAAACGGCGTGCGGTTGGTTTGACCGCTACTGTGGCCAAGGCATCTGCCGGAGCAATCAATTATACGCCGGTAGCAAAGGTTACCAATCTGGTCAGAACTATGGAGGAGCTGAAGGAAAAAGGAATGTGGTTTGTCTGTGGTGATATGGGTGGCGAATCCATGTATTCTCTCGACCTGACAGGTCCTATGGGTGTCGTGATTGGAAATGAGGGAGATGGTGTGAGCCGTCTTGTGAAAGAAAATTGTGATTTTGTAGCCAGTATACCGATGTTTGGAGATATTGATTCGCTCAATGCTTCTGTAGCAATGGGTGTGCTTTCGTATGAAATTGTACGTCAGAGATTAAATAAGGCAGGAAAATAATCTTAAGACAGATATATTTGGGAATAGATCATAAAATATAATCTGTTAAAGGGGGAGAAAACCGTAATATTGGTTTGGAGGATGGAAAAGAATGACGGAAAACTTTGAGACAATGCCGGAAGAGGAACTGATCTGCCGGGCGCAGAGTCAGGATCATGCGGCGATTGACGCATTAATGCGCCGGTATAAGGGAATCGTCCGCAAACGTGCGAGATCTTTGTTTATGATCGGTGGAGATCAGGATGATCTGATGCAGGAGGGGATGATTGGTCTATTTAAGGCGATTCAGGACTATGACAGCTCTAAAGAGGCAGTCTTTTCGACATTTGCGGAGCTCTGTATCAGCAGACAGCTTTATTCGGCTGTAAAATCCTCAAACCGCAAGAAAAACATTCCGTTGAATACATATGTTTCTATTTATTCACCGGCATATTCAGAGCAGGACGGAGCAGAGGATGGAAGTTTTATGGTGGATCATTCTCTGGAGGCGGCAGAGCTCAGCCCGGAGGAAATATTGATCGATCGGGAAAACGTCCGCAATCTCCGCGAACAGATAGAAACAGCACTAAGTCCATTGGAAAAAAAGGTTTTTGATCTTTATATGGATGGGATGACTTATCAGGAGATCGCAAGGCAGATGAAGAAGGAGCCCAAGTCCATTGATAACGCCCTGCAGCGGATCAAAACGAAAGTAAATAAGGCATTAAAGAAATAGCCGGGCACAGATAAAGAGTAGATAAAGCGTTAAAGAAAAGCCCGGCATAGATAAAGAGTAAATAAAGCAATAAAATAGCCGGGCACAGGTATATGATGAATCACGGGCGACGGTAGAAGCAGAGAGATTAACAACTGTGATTGGACGGGATTTCCTCCTCATCAAAACTGGTATCCAGCAGATTTCCTAATAAAATGATTTCTTCATCAGTAATACAGGAGAGCAGAAGCTGGTCTAGCCGGTAGGAAGGATTGATCCTGCGCATACCGCAAGTGGCCAGAATGGTATTGGAAAGAGTGACAAAGCCGTCTATGGCATCCTCTTTGCGGTATCCGGTCAGATTCTGTTGTGTTTCGGAATCATATTTTACAGAATATATGTATTGAATCAGAAGAAGGAGATCGGAACGCTGGATGTTTCGGACTCGGGTCTTCTGTTTTTTTAATTCCTTTGTGATAGTTTTGCGGGCATCCTTTACGGAGAGAGATTTTTGATCCGGATAGTTTCCGTTCAGGAGACGGCAGATCCAGCCGGGACATGGCTTTTCAGGGTCAGACAGTTCCAATGCAGCCCTTGCGCGTTGATAGAGCATCTGACGTTCTTTTTGGACGGACATGGATAAAAGCTCGGAAATATATTTGGAATTTTCCCATTGCATTTCCTCACCGAGAAAATCGGATAACTGCGCAAACATTTCGTGATTCCAGGTGGCGGAGTCTTTTTTATTATTGTGATAAATCTGGTTTAACAGATCGGAAATACGCGCTTTTGGAGCATAGGCGATCACATAAAGATTTTGAATCTCCTTCAGGTCTTCCGGGGACGCAGAAGGAGATTTGCGTCGCTGCATGTTTTTGAGATAACGGCGGATCCGTTCCTTTTCCGTATTCATATGGGAGAGGCTGTTTGCATTTGAGGTTTTCCAGTCTTCATAATCGGTACGCGTCAAAAGCATCTGCAATTCGCCCAGACATTCTTTTTGATAATATTGAAATGCTTCATTGAGCAGGTGAATATAATAGCTGTAGACAGTCATACTATAGCCCTTAAATAGCTCTGCACTTTGACACATCCACAGAAGAAATTCCTGCTGCGGCAAAGATTTTTTCTTTTTATAGGTTTTTTTGAGCAGGTCTGTCTGTGCCGTTTGCAGGGGGCGCAGTTCCTGATCGGTATGTGTTTCAAAGAAATGAACCATAAATTCAAAGTTGTCATAACCAAGCTGATTTTCCAGACAGTACATACAGATCATTTCTTCGTAATCGTTTACCTGCAGATCCCATTGGGAAAGATAATGAAGCAGGTAATCCTGCGTTTCTTCAAGAGAGAAGTGGAGAAAAAGAGCACAGGAAAGAAGCTGCCGGCGGGAAGGAACGGCAAATCCACCGATGCCAAACCAGCGTTGGATCGTCTGGCGGGAAGCAACTTTAAATGATTTGATCTGTTTGTAAAAGTTTAAATAAGCAGTGTGGCGTATTTCGTCCTTTGTATCAGACGGTATCGGATCCGGGGCTTCCGGATTGGATTGAGACGGAGAAATGGAGGGTGTCTGGCCGTAATGATACCATTTCCGGATAAGATAAATATCGGGTCTCTGATAGGCGGTCTTTTGCATTTGTCTGATCATATCAAAGCTTGTGTTCATGGGCTTTTGTATTTCAAAGATATGCTCTTTGTCCTTTCCTTTTTGTTTGGATGCTTTCTGATTTATTACAGACCATCCAGATCTCCGTCAAATCGTTGGTTTCGCTTTGGTGCGGGGGTTTTGCTATTTGTGGAGCGGTTGTTTTTTGGTGTGGGCGTCCTGCTATTTGTGGAGCGGTTGCTATTTGGTGCAGCCGTTGTTTTTTTTGTGGAGCTGCCATTATTTTGCATCGTACTGTTGTTTTTTGTGGAGCTGCCACTATTTTGTATGGTTTTGTTGTTTTTGTCTGGATTACTTTTGGTGGCAGGACGGTCTGTTGCCGTTTTTTTCGTATTTTTACGAGGCTTTGCTGTTGCGTTGCCTTTTGATGGCGGAGGAGTCTGGGTGGCAGCCGGGACGGTGGTAAAGGGAGCTGTCGCTGAGGGGGCTGTGGCGGGAGAAACTGTCCGGGCAGGCGAGACGGTATTCAGGGAGGAGGCATTCTTTGGATGCGTGGAGCCATAGAAATATATTCCGGTGCCGGTCAGAGCCAGTAGCAAAAACAATGCAAGGATCATAAGTTTCCTTCGATGTAAGGAATGAAACTGTTTCTTCTTTACGGACCGGGCAAGATCTGACAGAAGCTTTTCCGTAAAATTTATTTCTGTGGGACGGAATGCTGCAGGCTTTAAGGTGGTATGATCTGAAAGAGGATTTAAGGTATCGTTTGCGCCTGCTCCGTAGAGATCTGCATATAGGAGAGCTATGGAGTCATATCGGTCTTCGATACGGACAGCCAGTCCCTTGGAAATGCAGGCGATTTCATGCTGATTTAATTTGATGCCATCGATCCGCTGCAGGGGAAGCATTTGATCGTCTACATAGCGATTGACAGAATCATCGGGAATGATCCCGGTCACCATGTAATACATTGTGGCACAGATTCCGTAAACATCGGTCCAGGGTCCCTGCTCTCCTACATTGCTGCACTGTTCAATGGGAGCAAAACCACGTTTGAAGATTAAAGTATATTCGGCGTCCTTTGCCTTTTGCGTAAAGCGGGCTGCACCAAAATCAATGAGCTTGAGTTTCCCGTCTTCTGTCAACAAAATATTGTCGGCGCTGATATCCCGATGGAGTATCCCTTTTTCGTGAATTTTGATCAGGCTTTTTAACAGAGGCTTGACCAGAAGAAGCATTTTGTTTCCGGCAATACGGCCATGTTCACGAACATAATCCTTAATACTGACTCCTTTCACATATTCCATCACAATGCATGGAATATCGTTTTCGCCGAAAAAATCTCTGGCGGATGCGATACCCTCCAGGTCATAAAGACCTGCGGCGATCTTTGCTTCCTTCAGTGCATCCTCCTGGCCGGTAAAGGTGCTGCGGTGATACACCTTCAGAGCAACAGGAATTCCAAGAGAAAGGTCCTGAGCTTTATATGTGGTGGCAAAGCCACCGCTTCCCAGTTCTTCCAATATTTCGTATCGTTCCCGGATAATGTCTCCCGGCCGGAATAGATTCTGTTTGCTGCTCATAAAAGGACACCTCTTGATTGTATATTATAATAAAGTATAAATAGTTACTCTCTGATCTGCAATACGATTTCTTTTGAATAGAAACTTCCATTTGTACGTTTTTTCTTATGGAAGGTCTGTACCTTGACGGCAATCGTTGCTTTTCGGAAGGTATAGTGCAGGTCAAAGGTTGCTTTCTGCTGTTTGATATTATCGTTTCGCAATTGCAGCAGAGTATATTTTTTATGGTTTTTGCGAATGTAGATATCGGCATAGCGACCCTGATACCGGCGGAGTTTGATCCGCAGATAACGCTGTCCGTCAGCATTTTTCTTCCGCCGGACGGTCAGTACAGGGGCCATCAGGCGGGCTGTGGCATTTCCGATATCACTGGCAGTTCCATATATGTTAGAAGAGTTGTGACGGTTATATGGAACGATCTTATAATAATACGTTTGTTCCGACTTTGCTGTTACATCAATGTAGGTGCTTCGGATGTTCTTTGCTGTTGTGGTCTGGGTGAAATATTTGGACCTCTGGGAGGTGTTCAGGGACACAATAGAACGGAAAGCAGCATTCCGGCTTGTGGCACGATATATCTGATAACCGTCATAAAGCGTGGCGCAGCTCCAGACAATACGGATTCCACCTCGCCGGTCGGCAGTTGTCTTAAGTAATACGGGTTTCGTTTCGGCAGCAGATGACGTTTCTGCAGGCTGTTCGGTTTCGCTGGAGGTTTCCGGACTGGGGGATAAGGAAATTGACGGTTCCGGCGAAACGACGGAGGGATCCGGAGTGGTCGTTCGAGCCGGTGGCATGGTAACAGGAAGTGGAGAATAGCGTGGATCCGGCACACTCTGAAGGGAGAGAACAGGGTGGCTGCTATCTTCTGTCCATGCGGATGGTTCTTGTGAAAAATAATAATAACCGGAGAGGTAATATCGTTCATTCTTCTTTTTATTTTCTATCCAGGCATTGAGGCAGGACAGAAGATCCGGATAGCTGTTATAGGAATCATTTCCGATGGTCTGGCTGCTTTCGGAACCTGTCAGCTGTGCTGTTGAGATCACAGCACATTCGGAAGGACTTACCGGTGAAACATCTTCTGAAAGAGGGGTTCCATCCAGAATAGAATAGCCCCAGTAGCCACACAAGGGAAGGGATGACTGGGTGGTATAACAATAGCGGATATTCCGGCTGTATAACAGATCACAACAATATCCGATCAGACCGGCTGTCAGAACCGGACGAAGAGTCTGTGTATCCGAGGAGGAAGCCGGACGATCTATCACAGGAGTAGGGGAGCTTGAAGGGGAAGCGTCGGAGCTGTCATTAGGAATCGGCTGGATCGCAGGGTCTGAGCCACTTTGCTCCTGCGTGATCTGACCGCTGTGAAAACAATTTTCCATGGACAGCAGCCCTGTTACATATTCTTCGGAAACACGGCCAAGTAATCCGCCACAGATTGCAAAACGTGTGATCAGATTTGCATCATTATAACTATTATAAATATAGGATATACAATAGCACTGTCCGATCAGACCTCCAATGCCTGCCATCTGATCCTGGATATTTTGCAGATCCGCAGTGATCAGGTCGTTCTGGCTGGCGTATAATTTGCCATATTCAGAAGAAAAAACAAGGGAGCTCAGATTGGCAAGGGAAGCTTCTTTTTCGATGTTAACGATTGTTCCATGGTTGCTGCAGTCCTTTAAATAAGGGACAGCACCCTGACCGATTATACCGCCACCGCGGGAGGATGCCCGGATGGCACCGGAATTTTCGCCGCCGATCACCACTGTCAGAGGGGTTTGATAATTCATATCAACAGGTTCAGCCCCGGAATGTTCAAAAAATTCCTCGTCGTAGGAGACGCCAATAATCCCTCCGGCGTAGATCCCGGAAATGGAGGCAGTATTTTCAACATGGTTCATATAAATAGGAAGTGAATTACGATAGTCGGATCGGATGGGAGTGATGGCTGCACTACCCACCAGACCGCCGGCAATGCCTGCGGATGAAATCTCTGTGCTGTTGGTGCAATTTGTCATATAGATCATGGACTCTGCTTTTCCGCAAAGTCCTCCTACGGAGAAGTAAGAATCCTCATCTGTGATCTGTCCGGATGCTTTGCTGTTGACAAAGGCAGTAAGCATCTGTCCGGTGTATGTACCGGTGAGCATACCACAGGCTTTAGTGATAAGCCGGTAATGGGAAGTACCTTCGTCCTCTGTTTTACCGGTGTGAAGCCGGATGGAGGCATCAACGGTAACATTTTCAAAGGAATCCGACTCGGACTGACCGCAGAGTGCTCCAACGCACTGGTAATCGGTGGCCGAGATAAAGGCATTTTGGATGGAACAGTTTACAATATCACTATTGGAGCTCACGGCAGAAAGTATTCCTAATGAGGAGTTTGCTGTGTTTTTACTTACATCATAATCTGCCGAAATAAAAGCACCATTGATGGTCAGATTTGAAATCCTTGCACCGGACAGACTGGCAAAGAGCCCCCATGCAGTCTGTTTGGAATCTGTGTCCGGAAAGCTCCACAGACCGGTGATCTGATGACCGTTACCATCAAAGGAAGCACAGAATGACCGGGAGCCACTGGGCTTCCAGGGCTTGCCTTGAAAAGAAAAATCACTGACGGTCTGCAGGGAATCATCGGTATAGAAGGTTTTGGAGGCTTCATCATATACGGCGGCAGGCTTTTGATTTTCATAGATCGTAATCTTAGAGGAATCATTCTGACGGTCAAATGTATAATCAGATAAAGCAATATCATTTTCTAAACGGAAAGTATAGTTGCTATCTTCGTTTAACATACCGGTTTGTATATAAGTGTCCAGACGGTTGAGATCATCGAGATCCGAAATGGTGATCGTGGCATTGTCTGGCAATATTTTAGAAAACAGATCCTTTGTGGTGTATGTTTTTTCTACTGCAACAGCAGGAAATGCAGATAATACAGAACCGGAAAAAAGACTTACCGCAAGGACTGTGGCAGTTAGTATTTTTGTAATCCTTCTCATAATTTCTCCTCGTTTCGTATATAAGACATTGTTATTTTATGTAAAAATCTCATCCTTTATTATGCAGGAAATAATATCGTTTTGCAATATCCCTATCAGAGACTCTATGTGCGAAAAAATATAAAAATCAAAAGGACAGCCGGGGTTAGAATAAAAATGCAGATATGAAATGGAAAAAAGCAAGGGAAAAGACATAGGAAAAGGAGGAAGGAACAGATATGATAGCTATTGTTATTATGTTGATCTTAAGTTCGATCATTGGTGGCGTTATCAATGATCATATCACATTTTATGGGAGTCCCTGGTCGGTGAAAATGCAGAAAAAGAAGGCGTATCTGATCGTATTTGTGATTCTCTGGGTGGGGATGAGTTCGATTCAGATGTTTCAGGATGCGGAAAATGACGGGATGGAAAAAAAGACAGAGCAATCTCAGGAAACACAAAATGACGACTCCGATTATTCCGATTTGGAGGATGACATTGGGTGGAGCTATGATGACACGGATGCAGATTATGGTGACACGGAAGCAGATTATGGTGACACGGAAGCAGATTATGATGACCAGGATGAGGAATATGATGATTCCGAAGATGCGGATGGGAATACGTTAGAGGATAAGAACGTCTCTCAGAAAAAATATATTCTGCCCATGAGTTCCAAACGCAAACTGAAAGAAAAAGATTTAAAGAAGCTTGGCGCTAAAAAGCTGAGAATTGCCCGGAATGAGATTTATGCGCGTCACGGCAGAATGTTTCAGGATCAGGAATTACAGGATTATTTTGACCGGAAGGACTGGTATACCCCAAGCATTGCGCCGGAGGACTTCTCGGACGCTGTGGAACTAAGTAAGCTGGAACGCAGAAATATAGCATTTATACGAAAACACGAGTGATTGGGAGAAAAGAATATGTCCGCAGTGGAGAAACTGTGGTTTATGGAAAGGCATGGTGATAAAGATGGCTGATTTTACATTATTTAATAGGACAATATCGATTCCGAATGCATACATTCGATACAGGAATATGCAGCATCGGGCAGGACAGGCAAGCATGCAGGTGATAAAAGAATTTAAACATTGGTATGACCGCTGCTTTGGAATTGAAGCAGTGCTGGAAAAACTGGATGAGGTTGTATATGGATTGATTGACCAATACGTCGTCGATGAATTATATGGCAGGCTGGCTTCTATGGAAATATATGATATCTCCAGAGGAGATTATATCAGGCAGTGTGTCGATATGAGTTATCTTGACGAGAGTGTGGAACGGATTGAATATCGAATTATGGAGATCACTCAAGATAAGAATGCCATGAAGGCATACCGGGAGGCAAGAAAGGCATACCGGGGAAAATTTATCGGTGGTGGTTTTGGTATTTCTGGGGCGATCAAAGGAAGCGTAAAGGCGGGCGCTCTGAATGCAACCACAGGAATGGCACATAGTCTGGTAAATACTCTGGGAGATGCCGGAAGTTCCATTGCAGCAGCGGCTAAAAAAGCCGGCTTATATAATTCGGATACGAAGGATTCCCTGGTAATGGGGATCAGGAATTCTATTTTTGAGATTTTCGATAATCATATGAGTCTGGTGAATACATATTATTCCGGATATTATGAGTCCGGTTTTGACGTAGACAGGGCAAGTGCATTATTTGAAAATGCAAAGAAATATCCAGACAAAAGAAAAGATTTACTGATACAGGCAGTTCTTACATGTCCGACACAGTGGATTTTAGATTATATCTTTGATAACTATTCGGAAGAGCGGATGCATGTCTGTAATATTGGAAATTGTTTCTCGGATCTTGAGAGCTACTGGACGCGTTTTGAAAAGGTGTTCCAAAGTGAATATGAAACAGCAAAGCAGCAGGGGCCTCAGGAGGTTGAGGAACTAAAGGAAACAATTTATTATGCTATGCAGGAGTGTGGGGTTGAAGAAAGTGAAGTATATGATCAGATCAATTATGATGAATTGGTTCGCATTACCGAAGAGTATCTGCTGTGCACGGAGGAAGCTGCAATAAAACGGGTTCTTCATAAATTTATGGATTACGATGCACCGGATATACAAAAGAAGCAGGTGATAAAAGAAAAAGGAATCTGGGAAATTGCCGGCCGATATGGTGTCGAATATTCCCAGGAGGATGTTGACAATATATTGAGCAGATATTATTTTGGCGAGGCAAAACAGAATGAAGAAAAGGCCCAGGAGGCAAAAAAACAGATCCGGGTTGTAATGAATGCTTTAAATGTTACGTCAAGTCAGGTGTTTGATCAACTGGAAAAAGACTGTATTGCAAGATTGTGTCCGAATATCACAGAGGCATCGGAGGAAGTTTGTCAAAAAATGACAGAACGCATTGCTGCTTATGATGCATTGGAAGAAAATAAACAGCCATTTGTGGATGAGATCAAAAAACGGATCGATACCATATGGACTCAGGAAGATGCAGCAATATTTGACAAAGTGTATCTTCGCACCAATCTGCATGATGTGGATGAAATCCGTCAGGCAATAGAATTTGTGAAGCAAAAGGGCCGCACGGAAAATGCACAAAACTATATAAATGCTCTGGAGACCTGCAGTGATAAGAATATAAAAACTGCGCAAAAATATCCCCAAAAGATGACAACAATTTATGAGATACTGGGCATCGGTCTGACATTCGCCGGGGTAATCCTGACTTTAATGCACCCAGCGTTTTGCCTGATATTTTTTCTCGGAATTGTTCTGTGGAATGTATATAACCGGAGAGAAAAATACTGGTATCTGCTGACTATTAACGAGACTAATCTGCACAAAGATCTCTTTCTGCCGGATAAAACCAAATAGCTGTTTTTCCAGTGGATTATATTGGAAATATTCAAGAGAAAAGACATAGGAAAATGACAACTTACAACGACAGGGCGATTTGCTAAAATAATAGTAAAGGCGGTGGAAAAAAATGGAAGAAAAACAGGAACCCATACCTGTGTATGCCGGTGTATATGAAGAAATTGCAGAAATTATTGGCAAAGAGCGCATCGAAGAGTTTTATGAACGGTTCAAGGGGCAGCAGTTTGTATTCCCTATGAAGCTTTATTCCAAAGAATATGTAATGCAGGAGATCAGTCATCTTCAAGGGAAAAAGAAGATATCTGATATTGCAAAAAAGTTTGGCTACAGCGAGCGGTATGTACGGAAAATGCTGGCGGAAGCCAATCAGGGCGAGATGTGCGTGGGAGAAGAAAGTGTGTAGATAGACGTTGAAAGGAGAAAAAGATGACTTCAGAAAAAATTGATGAAATTGTACGAAACAGGCAGGAAAAATTAAAAAAGCTTCATGATGTTGAAAGTAATGTTGAGAAGATTCGGATTTCTATTGGAAAAATAGAAGAAATAAAACAGAACCTTTCAGAGGTATCGTCTAATGATCCGTTAATTATGATGCTGAGACAACAATCAGAAGTGGCCGATAAGATTAGAAGAATTGACACCAGTGCATTTTATAGTGCATATGATTGCTATATGAAGAAATTACAGATTGTTAAGAATAGATTTAGCCGTGAAACCCTAAATATTAGTTTTGTTGGGGCAGCAGGACAGGGAAAAAGCTGCGTGCTTCAGCAGATTAGTGGATTGGGAGGAGATGTTATTCCTTCGGCAAAGGGTTCAGATTGTACAGGAGCCAAATCAATTATCAGTAATGCACCAGAAGCTCTAGAGGTTAAAGCTGAAATAACATTCTATTCATGTACAGAGATTTTAGATATCATCAATGATTATTTAAAAGAAATTGTTGGAAATAGCGATTATGTAAAATATAGAATATCAGATCTTTCTAATGCATCGAATATACCAATAAGTGAAATTGACAGTAAGATTGGATTAGATGCTAACGCAAAAGGAAAATTAGAACAACTAAAAAAATATGTAGAGCACATAAATGATGATGAGATTAAATCACGTCTGGGACAGAAATTATTTGTCCCACAGGAGGAGATTGAACAGTATGTTGCACAACATTCCAGTGTTGATCCTGGCAAAATGTATTATAAATATCTTGGAGTGAAATGTGCCAATATTATTTGTGCTTTTCCAAAGAAAGATGCGGGAAAAATTGTTTTAGTGGATACGAAGGGGCTGGGTGATACAGCAATAAAGGTTGAAGAAAATATGCTGTATGCGGCAGAAAACGACTCTGATGCCATAATATTAATGTACAGACCAGATGCACTTCGTGCAGGGTTGGGAGCAAGAGAAACAGATATTATTAGTAAGATTCAGAAACGGATATCGGCACAATATTGTGAACAGCTTTTATTTTGGGTTATTAACCGGGTGAAAGACGGAAATGGAAAAAATACTGATGTAATTGAAAAGACTAAGGAGGATATAATCAATAGTAAAATGGCAATCGCTGGGGTATTAGATGTAGATTGCATGGATCACGAAAATGTAGAAAAAAATTTACTTTCGCCGGTATTATCAGGACTTACAGAAAGAGTTGAGAAAGTTGATGGATTTATTGTAAAAGGTTTGAATGATTTGGCAGAGGATTTGATTAGGAAATATAAAAATATAGTTTCCAGCCTTTCTGAAGTTTTTATTGATAGTGCGAGTGAGGATATAAAACAGGAAATGGGTCCAGAGATTCGGGAAACATTAGATATTATGTTAGAAAGGGTGCGCAAAATTTTTCTTGAATTGAATGAAAAGAGGAATAAGCCATCTGAAGAATTTCAGGAAGAATGTGATAAAAAATTGAAGAATATATTGAAACTTGTTCCAAGTCAAGAAGAAGTTATCGAATTACTGGAAAAAGGTAGTATTAATCAGATAGAAGTATACGCAAAATGTACGAATAAAATCAGAATAAGCATCATAGATGATTTTATGGAACTGGATGATATTCTTAATCAATTAGTCGAGCAGTTCAAACAATCTATTGTTGATGCTCTGACAGATGATGATAAGGGAAAGCTGGGGCATATTGTGAGTAAAAATGACAAAAATGCCAGTGAGTGGATTGAAACATTTATAGAAAAAATAAGAAACAATACGGGGGATTATCCGCTGATTACGAAAGCAATGCAGGAGTTGCATAAATTTAAAATCAGTGTTGAGGGCTTTATGATTTATGAGGTCAGAGATAAATTGGATCAGATTGATATTAGTCTTAATACTCAGACTCCGCAGATTGATTCAGATGCCAACAATAGAGAAAAACAATCTGAAGATATTATATTTTGGCTGGATAAGGCCATAAATGAGATTTTTGATGATTTGGGAAAGGAATTGAATGAATTATTTAAGGTTCCCAATAGAGCTTTGTTTGCAGCAGCAAAAGATTTTTACGATCGAGCAACTTATTCAGGCAGTACAACGTATAAAGACGTAATGACGGAATGGGAATATTTATATGGGAATTGGATTCCTGATATCTGGGCGGAGCAATATGCATCGAAAATAAATAGCATAGAAGCATATAAAACATGGAAAAAAGTAACACAAACAATACAAGATAATTCTGCACTAAAAAATATAAAGATGTAGTGAATCAATGAACAAAAGGAGAAAAAGATGAATCAATCAAGTAAACATGTGGATGTAATGATGTTTGGCGGGCGTAGAACCGGAAAGACCAGTGTGCTTGCAGCAATGCAGGCGTGTTTTGACGAAACATTAGGAAAAGACAATTTAATGATTACCCCCGTCGGTGATGACACATTGCTCATCATAGAGGAAAAACAAAGAGAGATGCAAGAGTATTATCACAATAAAAAAAGAGGACTTGTACCAGATGATAAGCCAACATCAGATTTGAATGAGTATACTTTTGGAATCAAATTAAAGAATAAATCTGGACAGGAAGGTATGATGACTATCAATTTTATTGATTATCCAGGTGAGTGGCTGGAAAATGACCGGGAAAATAAGGAACATAGAACACAAATAAATGAAAATCTATTGAAAAGTAATGTGATTATCATTGCTATAGATACACCGTATTTAATGGAAGGAACAAGAACAAACAGTGCGGAAGAAATTGGAAAATATAATGATCGCAGAAATTACAGCCAAAGGATTAATCAGATAATTAAAGAGATAGAAGTTAATAAAAATGAGCCTAAAATGATACTCTTTGTTCCATTGAAATGCGAAAAATATAGGGAAGAAGGAAAATTAGACGTAGTGGCAACTAAAATTAAAAAGGCATATAAGGGTATTTTTGATTTTTTTGATGGTCCAAATAAAGGTGGTGCAGAAATTGCCATTATTCCAATTATGACTATGGGGAATGTATACTTTAACCATTTTAGTAGGGACGATGAGGGTGAAATTATCCTTGATGAAAAATGGAAAACACCCAAGGAAGCCCTATATTATTTTAGCAATGAGGATGTTTATGGACCGGAGCCACAATATTGTGAGCAGCCAATGATTTATGTGTTAATGTATATTTTATATATGTTACGAAGGGTGATGGAGAATGAAAAGGAAAAATTGGGATTTTTTGGGAAGCTTATTCAGAAATATCTTGTGGAAGACCTTTTAAATTATGCCTCGGTTGATGATTTTATAAAGGAAGAGGATAATCTAAGAAAAAAATTAATAAGGAATGAGGAAGGATTTGAAATTGTTCAAAATCCATTAAATTTTTAAACTAGAAATGGAGGAATTTAAAGTATGTGTGAGTTATACTCTTATTGTTCATACAAAGGAAGTCCTGTTGGTTTTAGAATAGGAAAGACAAAGGTGGAAAATGAGATTGATTTAACATTGTGTGATGATAATATAAATCAGTTTATTAGAAAAAGTTTTGAATCAGGAATGATTACCTGTGTTTTTGGAAAATTACCAAAAAGTGATAAATATGTGTATCTTGTAAAAAAATTGGAATATACAGAGAATAATGGGGAATCTATTATTTATATGAATTTTGCTTGGATTTTTTCGGATTATGGGAAATATATATCTTTTGCAAGTGGAATAAAGACTTTGTCGGATGACAAAATAAGTGAGATTATGTATAAAATAATTAAACCGGATTCTAATGATGAGAATTTTGCGTTAAAGATTGATGGCAAGGAATTAGTAAATGCAATTAAGGATATATCCGGTGAGGATGTGATAAATGAAAGAGATAGCAGGTCTCAGGATAGTTTGTGTGTTAAGGTAGTATCCAAAAGTATTGATGAAAAGCGGATTAATGAGTTATATAATGGATTGTATGAAGGAAGTTTCGCCTTTTTTAAGCATAAAAATTCAGACTATGACTATGAACTAAAAAAAAAGAATTCCATCAACAAGGACAAGAATATAGCAATAATCGGGCTTCTTTTTCTGATAGCAATAATCGTAATGGTGGTAATGATGATAAAAAGACAGATGATCATCCCTTGATCGAAGATGTCAAAAAGAGAGTTAATTTTTTCAAAAAGAGAGTTAAATTTTTTAGAAAAGGGAGTTAATATTGTAATGGAAGAAAAGCAACGTAGAAAAAAATCAAATAATGAGCAATAATTTTAGCAGATAGTATGTTTAACTTAACAAGAGGGACACAGGGATGGAGAAAAGATACCATCTAGAGTTTATGCTGAGTCAATATCAGGATAAAATTCAGCGGATGTTGGAAAATGATCCCATTTATATTGAGAGCAAATAAAATATGATAATAATGGAGAAATGCCTATGAAGAAAAAAATTTTATTGGGAGTTGCCAGTGTTTTAGCGGGTGTAGTAGCGGTTGAAAACTGCAAGAAAATTGCTGGAATTGCAAAAATGATGAAAGATATCCATAATTTTGGTTCAGAACAAAGATGTGTTCACTTTGTGAAAGAGGAAAAGGATGGAGAACAGGAGTTATATTAAGAGAACCGGGTTTCAATAATATGAATAAAGGGGCTGATATATTATTGTTAATTTATAATATGTCAGCCCTTTTGTATGATGTGTGCAGAAATAGACGATCTAATTCGCCCCAAATAATTTGATCCGAATGAGAACGTTTGTTTGCGGGCTGGACTACGGTTCTGGAATTTCTCCGTCAAGATACTTTTGAAATTTCTCCTTGGAAACGTGCATTTCAGCAGCTGCAATATCAATAGATATATGTCCAGCTTTGCACAGGGAAACTAAAAGTTCAATGCGTTCCTGTACCCGCCCCTTTTTAATACCTTGTTCTTCTAATCTCTGACCGACACTACACATGGTGGTCACCTCCCTTTTTGAGCCTGTAGGAGCGAGAATTCTCTCGTAGCTATGGTCGCCGCTCATGACGGCGAGCAGCTTGAGAACCTCGTCTACATGCTGAATCGTTCTGGTGTCATCCGGAACGTAATTTTTATTTTTGCGTAACTCTGAAAAGTATCTTGCGACAATGCCAAAATCACTTTCAAACTGGTTGATCTGTTCGTCCGGCAGCCAGGCAATCTCGAAAACATGGACATGGCAGTCGTTGATGTAATCCTCCAGCCCCTCCGGGATGTTTAAAAGTGCCTTTAGGTTGCGAGGCTTTTGCCAGCGTGTTTCTGTTCCAAAATACAGAACCAGAGATATGACTGGTATAATGGTTTGATTATTTAACTGACTGCGATAATTTGCCCCTTCATAACCGAAGATCCGAACCGGCATTTTTGTATCCGGTGTGGTCTGATTTTCCAGACCGATCAGAGCAATCTGGATATGGCCGTCGGTCCATGCTTTCAGGATATCCCGCTCCTGTTCATGGAGTTTTGAGTCATCCGCCTTGTAATGAGACCTGTTTTTGGTGGACTGCAGAGAAGACGGAATGACTCGTTTCTCCCCATGAAACAGAAGCACATTTACAATATCGGCAAAGACATCCTCATAGTCAGCAAGAAGCTTTTCTGAAATATCTTTCTCTCCCAATAAGTCTCCTTTCTTCGGAAGACAGCAAAACGGGAAAGCTATATTTTAGCCTTATTATATGCTGTTTCCGTCTAAAATACAATGACATAATATACTGTTTTTGATTTGATCACTTGGATAAATTTAAGATTAAAAATGCGTCAACAAAATTAAATTTCAGGTATAGAAAAAAGAAATCCAGATTAGAAAATATCTGACAAATTTTTCAAGGATTATAGCATGGTGGCAGACAAATGTCGATAAGAAAGTAGATTTTCTGCATAATGCCGAAAAACGAAGTGAAATTTCGCTAATGTGACGAAAATTATAAAATATTTGTTATACTTTTCTCCGATTCAATCGATTCAAATCCTATGTTCTTCATTGACATATTCCCACTATCGTGATATGCTTTGCGTGTTCAGTGATCTATCGGCAGCCCCGCGCTGTAGTGGGGTATGGGATATGGTTTGCTTACGGGTGTAACATCGGTTGTCAATGATACGCCAGTCAGGAAATGGTATCCGGTTTTGCCGGATAGATTGAAAAGGGAATGCAGTGAGATGCTGCAGCAGCCCCCGCTACTGTAAGAAGGATGACTCTTTTAATGAGGCTGACATAACGATGATAACAAATTATCGGACATATTCGTCAGATCAGCTTCAAACCACTGTACTGTATCAGGCGGTATGGGAAGGAAAAGAGGAAGATGATTTCGAGCCAGGAGACCTGCTGGACAGAGACAAAGATAATGCGTTTTGATGGAGAGATCCTCGGAGGGAGGAAAACGACATGGAAACGTTTATTTCTGTGTGGAAATTTTTGACACAGCGATATCGAAGGAATAGAGTCTCTGTACAGTGTTCGGAATGTACAGGGACTGTTTTTGCTTATTATGTAAATAAAGCATGGGTTTTGATGACCTTGCAGAGCGATAGAAAGGAGGAAGATTGTGAGACAGAGAAATGGGAAATATATTATCGTAGGAATGCTTGTAATATTTGCTGTGATACTGGGCGTGCGTCAGACACATTTTCAATCGGTGGATTCCTATCGTCAGGAGCAGAGACAGCTGGCAAAGGATGTCAGCAGTGATTCCGGGGAAAATGAACTGGAATCTATGTATGATACGTCGTCTCCCGATAGCACGGGAACAGCAGGGGATGATCAGGGGAAAGGGTCAGGAGCAAAACAGGTAACATCGTCAAAGAAACCGAAAATACAAAAGGATCAGGAAGGGCACAAGACATCGGCATCAATGAAACCGTCAGAGATGCCGGAATCAGAAAAGTCCTCCGGATCGCAAAAGAAATCAAAATCATCAACGAATTCAGCGCAGAAAAAGAAATCATCCAAGAATGGATCCGGAACAAAAACATCGGATACAAATAAAAGCAACAGAAAACCTTCGAATAAGAAACCGGAGCAAAACAGCAGTCAGCCATCGGAGTCCGCTGTTACAGATAATTCTTCACAGAATACTCCGGGCAGCACAGCGGGGCAGGATGGTACGGAGGAAAACACAGGTACTCCGACTCCGTCCGGAAGCAGAGATGATTCGTTGACAGCACCTTCATCGACAAGCAAGCCACAGGCGGAACAGATTACCTGTACTATAGAGATTCGCTGTGACAGTCTGGTAGAAAATAAGAAACAGGCACAGCAGAGCATTTGGAAATATATCCCTTCCGACGGTCAGATCCTGGAGAAGGTGTCCGTAAAAGTGGACAAGGGCTCCAGTGTTTATGATGTACTGGAAAAAGCCTGTAAGGCAAAGGGTGTGGCAGTGGATGCAACCTATACGCCAATGTATAAAAGCTACTATATAAAAGGCATTGGAAATATTTATGAGAAACAGGCGGGGGATATGAGCGGCTGGATCTATAAGGTGAACGGTACAGCGCCGAATCGGGGAGCTTCCGCATATAAGGTATCTGATGGAGATGCAATCAGCTGGTATTACACCTGCGACGGAAAGACCACCTGACATCAGTTGGGAGCAAAATACCTTTTGACCCCCATATCATATATTCACACAATTAAGAAAGGAGACAGGCATAGTTATGGAACGAACTGCTTCAGAATTTTCCAGAAGACATCCGGTTGTGATCTTATGTTATATTCTGCTAAGTGTAATCTGGACAATGACGACAAGACATCCTATGGCTTTGTTTGTCTCTTTTCTTGCATCGGGAATATATTGTGTGATATTGAGGGGAGTCAGACAATGGGCACGGATATTGTTTGCCGGGAGTGGAATTTTGCTTTTTGCAGCAGGGATACTTCCGTTATTTTCCCATAGAGGTGTCACCCCGCTTTTTTATGTCAATGGTCTGGCAGTGACCTGGGAATCTGTATTTTACGGCATTATTATGACGGTAATGCTTTTGGCTGTATTGCAGTGGTGTATGGTGGCGGGATGTCTGATGGACAGCGAGAAGCTGCTGTACCTGACCGGCAGGACGATACCAACCCTTGGATTGATGCTGATGATGATATTCCGGGCTCTTCCGGATATGAGAGATCATTACCGTCAGATACATGAAGCGCAGATCGGATTGGGAAGGAGCGGAAAGAATGCGACATACCGGGGCAGATTACAGAGTTTTCTCCGGGAGCTTTCTATTCTTATTTCATGGTCCCTGGAGGATTCGATCGAAGTATCTGTGTCGATGGAATCAAGGGGATATCAGACCGGGGAAAGAACATTGTTTCACTTGTTTCGCTTTCACAAGGAAGATATCATCTGGTGTCTTTATATGATCCTTGTATTTGGTGGATTGTATGTATGTCAGCTGCGGGGAAATCTGCAGGCGTATTATTTCCCGGAGCTTGCAAGGCAGCCCATCACGCCGGAAACAGGTGCAGCATTAGCAACCGGGAGTCTTGGGATGATCTCGCCGGGGCTATACGATTTGTATTACCGTTGGAATCAGAGAAGAATATGTCCTGAAAATGGGATACAAGGAACGAAAGCATAAAATACAAAGAAAAAGACTTTCGGAAAGGAGGGACAAAAATGGAACAGAATACCGTTTTATCATGCGAACATTTATCCTTCTGCTATCCACGGCAGACTCAGGATGCGATCCACGATATCAGTTTTGTAATGAAAGAATCCGAGTTTGTGGTTCTTTGTGGACAGTCGGGCTGTGGTAAGACAACGCTGCTGCGTCATTTTAAAAAAAATCAGATCCCTTTTGGAACCGGAAGCGGAAGACTTTATTACCGGGGGCAGGATCTGGAGAGGATGAATGACAGGGAATGTGCGGCCCGGATTGGCTATGTGGGCCAAAATCCGGACACACAGCTGGTAACGGATAAGGTATGGCATGAGCTGGCATTTGGTCTGGAAAATTTAGGCGTATCCGGGATACAGATCAGAAGGAGAACCGCTGAAATAGCACAATATTTTGGGATGGAGAGCTGGTTTCGCAAACCGGTATCTGAGCTTTCCGGTGGACAGAAACAGATTTTAAATCTGGCATCAGTAGTCATTATGCAGCCGGACATTCTTTTGCTGGATGAGCCGACGGCGCAGTTAGATCCCATTGGCACAAGGCGTTTTCTGGATACTCTGGGCAGACTCAACAGAGATCTGGGAACGGCAGTCCTATTGTCAGAGCAGCGTCTGGAGGAAGTACTGCCTATGGCAGACCGTGTGTTGATCATGCATCAGGGGCAGCTTCTTGGAGATACGGTTCCGTCACATTGCGGTGATATTCTGGAGAAGTTTGAGAAGGAGCACGGTGAAATGCTTTCCATTGCACCGGCAATGCCGACAGCGGTCAGGGTATGGCAGGCATGTCATAACGAGAAGGAGCAGGAGGCTCCGGTCAGCATCCGTCAGGGCAGAAGCTGGCTGCAGCAGACTGTCCATAAAAGCGGACAGACTGAAAGAGGCAGCGGTCAATATTTCCAAATAGATAACAGCAGGGGAACTCCTGCAGATAAAGCCGGAAGGCAGAAGAAACCACAGGAAAGAGAGAAGACTTTGGATCAGGAGAAAGTGGTTCTGCAGGCAAAGGGGATTTTCTTTGAATATGAAAAGGGCAAAAGAGTGCTGGAGGATTTCTCCATACATGTGCCAAAGGGAAAGATATTTGCCATCATGGGAGGAAACGGTTCCGGCAAATCCACGGCATTAAAAGTGATCATGGGAATTTATAAGGCACGCCGGGGGAAAGTAAGGGCAAGTGGCAGGATACGATATCTCGCACAGAATCCGCGGAGTCTTTTTACTGAGCTTACGGTGGAGGAGGAGCTGACAGTAATGCTTTCTGATTGGCATGACCGGTCTCCTGTGGAAACAATGCTTCGTTATCTGGAGCTGGAGAAGCAGCAGGAACAGAATCCCATGGATCTCAGCGGCGGTCAGCAGCAGCGGCTTGCATTGGGAAAGCTTCTGATGACGGAACCGGATATTCTGCTGTTGGATGAACCAACCAAGGGACTGGATGGAGCCTTTAAGAAAAAGCTGGCAGAGCTGTTAAAAGATCTTTGCCTTAAGGGAAAAAGTATTGTGCTGGTTTCCCATGATATGGATTTTTGTGCACAATATGCAGATATCTGTGGTCTGCTTTTTGATGGGCAGATAATCAGTCAGTCGCCGACAGAGTCCTTTTTCCGGGACAATGTATTTTATACAACACCGGCGGGCAGAATGTCCCAGGGGATTCTGGGAGAATGCTTCCGGACGGAAGATATCATTGCCGCCCTGCAGAAAGCGGGGTGTGGCTGATGAGAGAAGAGAGCCTTAGCCGTATGACAGAGCCGGGAAAGGATGTCTCCGGCCGGCGCAGATTTGATTGGGAGGAGTATCTGGAAGAAAAATCAAAGCGGCGAAGGTGGAATGGTGTACTGCTTTTTGCGGCTATGATCATTCTGCTGTTTGTGTCGGCAGTTCTGCTTGAGGGGAGGCATTATCTTCTGATTGGTTTTGGTGGAGTTGCTTTGGTACTTGTCCTGTTTTTTGGACAGTATGAAAGACGGAAACCCCGTGCCAGAGAAGTAGTTCTTTTGTCCACTCTGACTGCATTATGTGTGGTCATGAATGAAATCTGTGCACATACGATACCTCTTCATGCCGGTACCACGATGGTGGTAATTTGCGGAATTGGTCTGGGACCGGAGGCCGGCTTTCTGATCGGTGCCATGAGCAGACTGGTTTGTAACTTTTTTGATGGTCAGGGGCCATGGACTCCCTGGCAGATGGCTGCCTGGGGGATGGTCGGATATTTATCCGGCCTGGCTTTTAATAAAGTAGAACGCAGAAGGACCGGAGAGACTCTGGCGAGACGCCTTTCCCTGGAGAAGGGCAGAACATTCCGGGTGCTTATGGGACCGGTTCTTAGCGTTTTATTTGCATGGGTGCTTGCTTATATTGTCTTTTTGTTCCGGAATGATCCCGGTGAACAGAGCTTCTTTGGATGGAGGCTTTACTTCTATGGTATTGCGGGACTGGCGGCCGGATGTGTGCTGCAAAGGAAAAAGCTCCCGGTGGATGATATCACGACAACGGTGTTTACGTTTTTTGTGGTGTTTCTGCTATATGGAGGTTTGATGAACTTTGCGGCGATGCTCATGACATATCCGGCAGATTCTTCTGCAGGGGATATCAGCTGGGAGACATTAAAAGCATTATACCTGACAGGGGCACCCTATGACGCGGCGCATGCCGGAACGGCGGCGTTGTGTATGTTCCTTTTTGGGGACAGCATTTTACAAAAACTGGAGCGTATACAAGGGAAATTTGGGATTACACTGTAAACACAGCACAAATGATTGGAGGATTGAAATGAGTAAGAAAAAATGGATGAGCAGTCTTCTGGCAGCCGCCCTGGCATTTACGACAGTATTTAGCACAGGCTCTGCAGTAAAGGCTGACGGGAACAACACTTCTGCGGATAAGATTACGGTCTTTGTGGCAGCAGAAGGAAAAGATGCGGCAGGTAATGAGGTAAATACAGGAAAGCTTCCGGTACAGGTAGAGGAAGGAAGTACAGCAGATGTAGCTTTAAGGGAGGCATTATCTTCCAGAAATATTTCCTGTGATATTGTGGAGAGTTCCTGGGGACCATATTTGAATGGTATTGGAAGTATTACGGCACCGGCGGATTACACGAAAGGTTATTGGTCATTTTATGTAAATGGAGACTATTCACAATACGGAATTGGCCAGACTGTTTTGAAGGATAATGATAAAATAAGCTTTATTTTTGCTTATGGAAATTATGCAACAGCAACCGGCGCAGCTATTTTTGCCGATGATCCTGCTAAAAATCCGGACAGTGCGGCAGCGACAAAGCTCCTTACAAATGCCAAGGCACAGCAGGATGTTCTTGCGGATGCAATTTATCAGCAGATGTTTGGAGATGGAACCGTTTACGGCATTGAGCAGCCAAATGCATTATATGCAGCATTCTCATTGATTCGTGCCGGATACAAGGCAGACGATTATTTCAATAAAATGTATAAAAAGGTAGCTTCCCAGCTTCAGGAACTGAAGGACAAGGGAACCGTTACCGATAACGGTGAGGAAAAAGATTTCGATACACTGGTAGGTGGATATTCAGAATTTGCATATGCAAAGATTGTTCTTTTTGTAACTGCTATGGGGAAAGATGCAAAGGATATCCGTGGTTTTGATCTGATTGAAGCAATGGCAAAGAAGAGCAATTATGCCAATACTGTAGCAGATATGCTTGATGCTACAATGCTTCTTGCATTTGATTCCGGAAATTATCAGCTTCCAACAGGAGATGATTATATTACCAGAGCACAGCTTGTAAAGAACGTAACCGGTCAGGTTGGTACCGCCATCGCAAAGGTTGCCACAGCTTCCACATGGTCTACGGTGGACGATGTGGCAATGCCGCTGCAGGCATTATATCCATATATTTCCGGTGATGACAATGCCGATACAGCCAAGGCAGTTGTCAAAGGAACTCATTTTATGGAGAGCCTGCAGAATCAGAAGGGCGCTTATGCAGCATGGGGTTCTGATAATAATGCATGGTCTCTGGCTCAGGTTATGACTGCTATGGGACAGCTTCGTATCAACCCTTGCGATGAGTCAGATGGAAGCGATTTCATTAAAGAAGGAAAGACCGTTCTTGATGCTGCGTCTGCATTTGTAAATGTCGATGAAAAGACAGTGGATGAAAGTCTGATGGGTTATCAGCCGGAGCAGCTTCTTCGTGGTTTGAATGCAGTGATTCGTGTTATGGAGAATGCAGCTTCTATTTATGATCTCAGTGATGTAACGGCGAATCCGGATCCATCTGAGGAGCCTTCTGCAAGTCCGGACCCATCTGGCGAACCGGATCCGGGTCAGACACCATCTGTAACTCCAAGCCAGACACCTTCCGTAAGTCCGGCAGCATCGACACAGACACCTTCCGTAAGTCCATCTGCACCGGCAGCAACAACACCGGCAGCTCCGACACAGACTCCGGCCGTAAGTCCATCTGCACCGGCTAAGACTACAACACCGGCTGTCAAGAAGGTGAAAAAGGTTACAGCTGCGAAGACAAAGGTAACTGTAAAGAAGGGCAAAAAGACAACAATTAAGTGGAATGTAACAACAGCTAAGAATGCATCCATCAAGAAGCTTGTGAAGGTAACCGTAAACAAAAAGACAGTAAAGGTTGTGAAAACATCTGTTCAGAAAAAGAAAGCTACAGTGACACAGGTGACAACAACGGTAAAGGGCATCAAGAAGGGTTCTGCAGTAGTCACCCTGAAGGCCGATGGAAAGAAGAGTAAAGTGAAGGTTATTGTGAAATAAAACAGCTTTTGAAGAGTAAAATGTGAAATAAAACATAAAAAACAAAAAGAAATCCCCGTGGATTACAGGAGATGACATGGACCATAGATCGTAACCAATGGTTCATGTCATCCTGTATTCACGGGGATATGTTATTGTATAAAAATATCTGAGTTACAGATATAGAACTATTTTGTAGTCATAGCATCTGCAAGCTTCTCCATTTCAGGGAGATCGCTGTCCTTCATAACGGAACGGATCGTAACAACAGGCTCTACGATCTCGATATTTTTCATGGTTTCCAGAATAGATTTCATCGTGCGTGCTGCAGTCGGAGCCCAGGAACCGTTTTCCATAATACCGACCTTACGATTCTGATAAGCCTTGCTCTGGAGATGATGAAGGAAATCCTGCATACATGGGAAAACTCCTGCATCATAGCTGGCAGCAGCCAGAATCATACGGTCATAACGGAACGCGTCCTCGATAACCTCTGCCATATCCTCTCTGGCAAGATCGCTCACAACCACCTTTTCGGCACCCTTTTCACGAAGCATTTCGGCAAGCTTTTCTGCAGCCTTTGCCGTATTGCCGTGGATGGAGGCGTATGCTACGAGAATACCCTTATCCTCCGGCTGATAGCTGCTCCAGGTATTGTACAGATCCAGATAATATCCGAGGTTGTCCTTTAAAACCGGACCATGAAGTGGACAGATCGTAGCGATATCCAGCCCGGCAGCCTTTTTGAGAAGTGTCTGTACCGGTGCACCGTATTTGCCGACGATATTGAAATAATATCTGCGGGCTTCACATGCCCAGTCATCCTCGCCCTCTGTCTTGGAAAGGGCACCGAATTTACCGAATCCATCTGCGGAGAAGAGAATCTTTTCCTTTGATTCATAAGTAACCATAACCTCCGGCCAGTGAACCATTGGTGCCATCACGAAGGTCAGAGTATGCTCTCCTAATGAAAGAGTATCGCCTTCTTTGACTGTCAGGGTATGCCCATCCAATGGAATGTTGAAAAACTGTGGAAGCATTGCGAAGGTCTTGGCGTTGCCAACCAGAGTTACATCCGGGAAAAGTTCTACCAGACGTGCGATACTTCCGGAATGATCCGGCTCCAGATGCTGCACGACCAGATAATCTACCTTTCTGCCATTCAGGGTGTCCAGAAGATTCTTTTCCCACTGCTCCATACCGCGGGGATCTACGGTATCCATAACAGCAACTTTTTCATCAAGGATAACATAGGAATTATAAGAAACTCCCTCCGGAACAACATATTGGCTTTCAAAAAGATCGATGGTGGTGTCGTCCACACCAATGTACTTTACGGAATCTGAAATAACTATACTCATAAGTAACCTCGTTTCTGCGCACGGTATATTATTTTAAACGCAGCAGCTGTGCGCCGGATACTGCGTTGTGATCATCAGGGAGACATTGTAATGCTCCAATTGATTTCTATTGTAAAATGAGGCAAATGGTCTGTCAATAGAATTCTTAGTCCAATTTAATTCCCTGTAAAAGCTTTGCAAAAGGGCTGGTATCCTGATCCTTATCTGCACCGTCAGCAGAATATGCTGCAGGGATCTCATAGGATTCTTCCCCGGTATCCGGCTCATCCTCACGGAGAGCTTTGATACTCAGTGAAATACGATCCCCTTCAATCTTCAGGATCTTTGCTTTTACTACCTGTCCCATTTTTAGTTCTTCCTTTGGAGATTTGATAAATTTATTGGTGATCTGGGAAATGTGACAGAGCCCGGTCAGTCCTTCTCCGATATCGATAAATACCCCATAGGATTCCATACGGGTTACCGGTCCCTCCACAAGATCTCCGGTGGTCAGCCGTCCGATATGCTGTGTCTTTTCTGCCAGGGCTCTTTCCTTCTGGATCATTTTGGCAGAGAGTACCAGCTTCTGGATATCCTTTTCTACCGTGATGATCACGGCCTGCACAGTCATTCCGACATAACTTTCCGTGTCCTCCACATAGGTGAGGGCAAGCTGTGAAGCCGGGATAAATGCACGGATTCCACGGACATAACCAACAACGCCGGCAGGGACTGCCTCTGTGATCTTTACGTCAAAAACGGTTCCGTCTGCCATATCCTCTTTTAATTCATCCCATACCAGCACACGGTTTGCTTCTTTTCTGGAAAGAATTACATTACCACTGGCATTTTCCGGGTCCAGTACCATAGCCTGGATCACATCCCCGATGATCATATCCTTTTTAATAGAAAAGGATGGATCGTCGCTGCACTCTTCGATCGGGATAATGCCTTCTGTATAATAATTCAGATCAACCGTTACTTCTGTGTCGGAAACGCCGATCACGGTCACATCCAGAATATCGCCCTCGCGCAATACCTGAAAGGAACGCTCCAGCTCGTTTTCGTAATCCTTCATACTCTTTTCTTCACTCATATAAATCCTCCATTCCGCAGAAATGTTTGTTATAAACTTAAGTGATCAATTCTTTTTCTGTCATTTCTTCCATCCCTTCACCGTCTTCCTGATTGTAGTATAGCGGATTTATGGTGTGTTTACAAGCTGACGGATTGATATGTCACAAAGAAAAAATACCTTACAATATTTCTCCCTCCGTTTTGTATTCTATTGGTTTTGGGGTAAATATTATCCTATTTCAGAACCCGGACAGTGCAGGTTTCTTTTGTGCCATCTTCGGTAAAGGAAATGACAGCAGTTCCTGCACTTCGGGCAGTAAGATTGCCAAGCTGATCTACCTGGACGATATTTGGCTTGTTTGATTTGATCAGTGGTGCATTGCCACTGGAGACCATATAATCGAGTGTACGCGTTTCTCCGGCTTTCATGGTCAGAGAAGTAGAAGATATACGAATGGTTGGAGATTCTACCTCAATCTCGCAGGTTTTGGATACGCCATCCGCTTTGGCGGTAATGATTGTAGTGCCGTGTTTCTGGGCGCACACAAGTCCGTTGTCGTTGACAGTTGCGATGCGGGGACGGCTGGATTTCCATGATGGCTGGATCCCGGAAGATACCTCGGCGGTCAGCTGGATCTGCTGGCATCGAAAAAGTTTTGCATAGATGTGATTCAGTTTGATCACGGGTTTTTTAACCGTAACGCGACAGGTAACCGTGGTTTTTGCTGCTTTGACAGAGATTATGGCAGTACCCGGTTTGCAGGCGGTGATCACGCCATTGCTGTCCACGACGGCAACACCCTTTTTGTTGCTGCGGTAGACAGGACAGGTGCCGTTGGATACAGATGCCCGAAGTGAAAAAATTTCTCCGTTTTCCATGGATATCTGTCTGGTATTTAATGTGATCTTAGGTCTGGAAACTGTTTTTCCTGTGGATCTGGCTGCGGCTTTGCAGGAAACGATGGGAATGCTGAAAAGTCCCAGAAGGATTGACAGTATCGTGAGTATGACGAGAAGATATCGTCGAAATGATAATGAATGTTTCATAGAGAACTCCCTCCTTGCCGGGGGAGAAATATTGTAAAGTGTCTGGAGTATAACACCACGCATTGCAAAGGTCAATAGGGACGTTATATTTTTGGAACATTGCACGAAAATATAAATTTTTTCCAGTAAATATCACGGAAAATTCGGAAATCTCCGGAAACTAATTTGTGCATCATGCTTTTTTGTGGTATAGTTAAAGAGAGTGATGTTCTAATGCATACATGTGTATCAGTATACGAAACATTTGCCGGAGATTTTCAATACATCCGGCATACATATTGCAAAAATGGAGGATAATGACATGGCAAAGATCGAGATGAAGACACCGTTAGTTGAGATGGATGGCGACGAGATGACCAGAATTCTCTGGAAAATGATCAAGGATGAGCTGCTTCTTCCTTTTATTGATCTGAAGACAGAGTATTATGATCTCGGACTGGAGTACCGTAATGAGACAAACGATCAGGTAACGATCGACTCTGCAGAGGCAACCAAAAAGTATGGTGTTGCTGTAAAATGTGCAACGATTACACCGAATGCAGCTCGTATGACAGAGTATAATCTGAAGGAAATGTGGAAGTCTCCAAATGGTACGATCCGTGCAGCGCTGGACGGTACTGTTTTCCGTGCACCAATTCAGGTAAAGGGCATCGAGCCTTGTGTAAAGAACTGGGAAAAGCCGATCACATTGGCACGTCATGCCTATGGAGATGTTTATAAAAATACAGAGATCAAGGTGCCTGGCGCAGGTAAAGCAGAGCTTGTATTTACCGGTGCGGACGGCAAAGAGATTCGTCAGACGATTCAGGAGTTTGACGGACCGGGTATTATTCAGGGTATCCACAATACAGACAAATCCATCACAAGCTTTGCAAAGGCATGCTTTAACTACGCATTGGATACAAAGCAGGATCTGTGGTTTGCAACCAAGGATACGATTTCAAAGATTTATGATCATAATTTTAAAGATATTTTCCAGGATATCTATGATAAGGAATACAAGGACAAATTTGAGGCAGCCGGTATTGAGTATTTCTATACTCTGATCGATGATGCCGTTGCCCGCGTTATGAAGGCAAAGGGTGGATTTATCTGGGCCTGCAAGAACTACGACGGAGATGTTATGAGCGATATGGTTTCCTCTGCATGTGGTTCTCTGGCAATGATGACTTCTGTACTGGTTTCTCCTTCCGGTGTATATGAGTATGAGGCTGCCCATGGAACCGTTCAGAGACATTATTATAAGCATTTGAAGGGCGAGGAGACATCAACAAACTCTGTAGCAACAATCTTTGCATGGACAGGTGCTCTTCGTAAGCGTGGTGAGCTGGACAACATCCCGGAGCTGATGGCATTTGCCGATAAGCTTGAGAAAGCAACACTTTCTACGATTGAGAGTGGAAAGATGACAAAGGATCTGGCACTGATCACCAGTATGAAGGATGTTACGGTATTAAACAGTGAGGGATTTATCAAGGCAGTTCGTGAGTCACTGGAAGCAATGCTGTAACAGGCATTCTTGCATAAAAAACAAAATCATAGAATAGAGATCCGTATGGAAGCAAAAAGCCTCGCAACAGGGGCTTTTTGTTGTTTGATGATGTATATTGTATATACAAGGAATTTAAAATAGATTATAATGATATCGGATTATTAAAACAAAGCATTGTAGAAAAGGAGATGAAGGCTTGCCGGAAATTAGCAGATTTTATGGAATTATTATTAAGATGTTTTTTAAGCCGAAAGAGCATGAACCAAGCCATATACATGCATTATATGGTGAGCATGTAGGTATTTTTGATTTAAGGACTATGGAAATGACAGAGGGGGACTTACCGAAGAGAGCACAGGAACTTGTAAAAGAGTGGCTGCTTCATAATCAGGAAGATTTGTTGGAGATGTGGGAGAGTCAAAATTTGAGAAAATTACCACCATTATAAGCGGTTTTAATGTTTGGAGGGATTCTATGATACCAAAAATAAAAAGTGTAAAACCGTTGGAGAATTTCATTTTATATGTAGTATTTGATGATGGAAAGACGGTTTATTATGATGTGAAAGATGATATTAATACTATTGCTGATTTTCAGGATTTAGAAAGTATACATGGGTTATTCTTACAGGTACAATTAGATCAAAGCAGAACCTGTATTTATTGGAATGATAGAATTGATCTTCCAAGTGATACAATTTATGAATTTGGAAAAGAGAGAATATTAGGGGAACTACAGACCAGGAGGACAACGTAATTATGATAGAATTTGAAAAAGAGGTTACCGGGCTTGTGCCGGATCATGGATTTACTCATGGAGCCAAATTTCATGCGGATGATGTGTTTTCTACGGCGTTTTTACGCCTGTTAAATCCTGCGATTGAGGTGACGCGTGGATTTGATGTTCCGGAGGATTTTGATGGCATTGTATATGACATTGGAAGAGGAAAGTACGACCATCATCAGCAGGACAAAGAAATTCGTGAGAATGGTGTGCCCTATGCGGCATTTGGACTTCTTTGGAGAGAATTTGGCACCTGCTTCCTGACAGAGCAGGAGACGGCTGATTTCGATGAGAAGTTTATTCAGCCATTGGATGAATCGGATAATACAGGATCTGAGAATACCCTGTCAGAGCTTATGGAAAAGTTTAACCCGGGATGGGATTCAGATGCTTCCTATGATGATCGATTCTGGGAGGCAGAAGCCTTTGCGGAGAGGATTCTGATTCGATATATAGAGAGTATACAGGGACTTCGCCGGGCATCCGATGTGGTAAAAAAAGCTATGGAGGAGAGTGATGGAGAGATCTTGATCCTGCCATGCTATGTACCATGGAAACGGGATGTGATTGGCAGCAGCTATCAGTTTACGGTATATCCATCGAATCGGGGAGGATATAGCGTACAGGGGGTACCAAAATCCAAAGAGGATCGGAGTCTTGTCTGTGATTTTCCTAAGGAGTGGTGGGGGTGTGATCCTTCAGAGCTTCCGGGTGTCAGCGGTGTAGCTACTGCACGATTTTGCCATGCGACAGGCTTTATGGGAGCTGCGGATACAAAAGAAGATGCTATAAAAATGGCTGTGATATCGTTAGAACAAAACAGATAAATTGAATAAATACTGTATAGAAACACTTATAGGGGAGAATCTATTTCTATTTGAAATAAATCCTCCCCTTATTTGATTGTTTTAAAGTTTAATGATCATCCTTCGGTTCCGGAGGGGGTGACAGAAGCACGCTCCTGATAAGAAAGCACCTTCTCTACAGAAGCACAAACGCTGTAATACTCTCGTTTTGTTTCCTCAAGATGCTGCTTGCCGGCCTCTGTCAGGTGATAGTAGACACGGAAACGCTTTCCAACCACCTGAACCTTACGCTCGTCAAGATAACCATTCTTTTTTAAACGGTAGAGTGTTGGGTACATTGTAGCTTCATTTAACTGGTAATCGCCCTCACTCTGCTTTTCGAGATCCTGTGATAACTGGTATCCATACTTATCTTCCTGCTCCAGTAAGTGCAAAAGGATCATTTCAATAGTTCCACGCTTTAAATTATCTTTTATGCCCATCGCTATCCATCCAACTTTCTATAGTTTTTTATGTATCTCTTATTATAACACATATTTAGAAAAAATGTCACACCTTAATATAAGAAATTGGAACATTTTCTAAAAGATATGCTGTAAGCCGATTTAAAACAAAATATCCAATGACAATAATAGCGATACAACCTATAGCAATTGCCAACAGGATTTTTTGACGGCGTCTTAAGTCGAGCATCTTCTGTGTATCATCGTCAACAAAGTGACAATAAATTTCACGGTATCCATAATCAGGATGTTCTTCACTGTATTGCAACATATCACTGTAAAGTGATAAACATGCCGGAGATATATCGTCCTTGGTATGATTGACTTCTGACGTTGAAAACTTATGCCGAATTAAAGTGCGGCTGAGAAAATACAATCGCCGGGTTAATAGAAATGAGCGCATGAATATTCCTTTCTGTTAGCTGATCACGCCATGTTTTGTGCTGGAAATTTCTAGATTAACAGTTTTAGAGGTGGTTGTTCCAATTAAATTAAATTTTGCTTTGCCATATGCCGTATTGCCCTGTTTCCAACGTTTTCCACCAGCATAAACCCATTTTTTTATATTATAAATAGAGATTTCATGGGATACGTCGGAGCAAACAACAAGAGTTCCGTCATACATGAATGTACCGTGAAGAATGTATTCCCAACTAAGTACATTAGAACCATTGTAATATTTAAAAGATTTACTTGCGCTTTTTGTTTTTGTTGCATAACATGCCATAGAATCTGGCGTTTTTACTGTGAGGGTAACAACACAGTAACCGCCATCCTCCATTGGAATAGTTTTTTTTGAAACAGTTATAGGAGCTGTTGAGGCGGTGGTTGTAG
>ERZ779865.518-NODE-518-length-33571-cov-25.406373_pt1 | contig 33571 bp, 20 predicted proteins | sample MGYA00433088_ERZ779865 | MGnify/ENA primary metagenome ERZ779865 (study PRJEB29588, sample SAMEA2151703) | human gut metagenome | biome: human gut; feature: human-associated habitat; material: faeces | place: Denmark | collected 2008/2010 ... | reverse complement strand
CACGTGATTTGTAATCTCGGGGTCGTTGGTTCGAATCCGACAAGAGGCTCGAAAAGGTTGGAATATGAATCCAACCTTTTTCTTTTTTATTCCCTCCAAAGAATTTATTTAAGTGCAAAAAAATGTCACCGGTGTTGTAGCGGTGACATTTGTGTACATAAAATTAGTCTAGTCTAATTGTTTTCCTCTTTAATTCTTCTGCATATAAAACAATCTTGTTCCGTTTTTGTTTAAAAAACTTCCAGTTTTTTTATTAAAATTTTTCAGTCAGGCTTTGCCGTAGGTGTACAACCGAATTCCAAAAGAAAGCATAAAGCGATAACGGTTGTCTGTTTGTTAGGAAAAACGGAAGATTATTGACATGGCCTGTATCAAATTTTGTTGTTCGAGAGAAAAGTAAGCTAGTGAAAACTGAAAAATTATTCGGATTCCTGCATAAAAGATAAAAGAAAAGTCTGTTTTTATGCGTATTTCTCCCTCATGTTTTTGGAAAAATATTGTGGAAAATTAAAAAAACATCGAGATAAATTAAAAAAATGACTCGATAAGTTGGCTGACTCTTCCGGTAACATGTACAGATACCCTTAAAAAAGGTGCTTTAATGTTTCTGGAAGGAGCTGTTTTGTTCTTCATAAAGTGTTAAAATTTTACTTATCATGTTGGTTATGAGCAGCATCTCTTCGAGATTGTTCCTTTGAAAATATCGGCTTCGGTTGCAGGCTGAAAAGAAACGAATCTCGAAGGGAAAAATATGCAAAATGTCAGTTTGTCAACTAACATTTTAGTCTATGTACTGTTGCAATTCGTTCGCAGGAATTTCCTGATTGCCCTGATTCGGCAGAAGGCCAGATGAAACAGTCGGTTCAGTCATTCGTTCTTCATCGCCACATGCGGCAGTCTGCATGCCTCCCCAAAAAAGAAAGTCTAGTGGTAAAATAATCTTTGTCATACTGCTAATGGTTTGGGTTTATAATTGTTTTCTCGGATTTGACTGAAAGTCTTTAATGTCTTTTTCATATAAACGTCAAAGCAACCGAATCCCCCTATGTTTATTTGTTAAAAAACATTATATCAGCAATCGTGCCTGTGGTATGATGTATCCTGATAGCGGAAAATGGATTCCGTTATTAGGTTTATTCTTTTTCGGGAATATTGCTTTGTTGTTTTTGCTGTAATAAAGCCTTTATGTTGACTGAGTCGAATACAGGTGCTTGGTGTGTTTCAAAGTATTTGTGATTAGGTGCGATGCTATGCATCAGATCGAAATAGCGAACAGAAGCGACCGGTATCATCAGGTGATACCAGTTTTTCTTTCCTTGCCTATATTCCCAGACAGCGGTCTGGGTCTGTTCGTCTAGTATATGAATGAACAGATCTGTCTTTTCAAGTCGGAAATGATAGAGAGTAGGCGACAGTTTTCGACTTTCTCTGAGTGGAAAAGTATAGATTTCAAAATCTTTCTGTATCAGAAGAGAGTCTGTTAATCTTCTGGGAGCTGGAGTGTCTGTTTCAGGCGGAATGTAGGCATAGGGCTTTCCGTCGAAATAATGCAGAGGAATCCAGTCGGCAGGTAGTCCGAAAGTGTTTACTTTCTGGTAAGGAGTGTCATTGTTTTTCAGGTGATAGTTTCTGTGTTCCTTGATTTGCTGTAGGTAATCCTCATGGTTACCTTCGAAACGATTAATCCAGTAGTCCGGTTGGAAATACTCGCTTTGCCGGTCCGGTTCCAAAAAAATATACGTGTTTCGTGACATTTCTCCGTCCTCACGGTCGTACTCCTGCACAAAAAAGAGTGTATCATTTTCTACAAAATGTCCGGCTATCAGTAACGTATGGTCATTTTGCATGAGTGTATCTCTTTTTTCCTTGTATGTCACCCTTGTATCTGTCCGAGCATGTCCGGAGAAAGACTGTATGTCTTGTTCCAAAAAAAGATTTTTTGCTTTCCCTTGAAGTGGTATGGAAGAGATAAGGATACATCCGCTAACTAACACGGACCTTGTAAGCGAGATCTTTTTCATTTGTTTGATTATTAGAGAGGTTAATAAACAGGCAATAAAGCAAATATACTGAATCTTTAGTCTTCTGTAAAACATTTGAAGTGAAAATTTTCAATATACCGTATTAAGATTTCGCATTGCATTCTTCTGTACTTCTTGTCTTTTGCGTATTTTTGCACTCGAAAATCGAACTATTAATTATAAAATAAAAAAGGAATGGGTGGTTTTTTCGGTACAGTCTCAATGGCTGAATGCGTAACCGATTTATTTTACGGTACGGATTATAACTCACATTTAGGTACGAAACGTGCCGGTATGGCAACATATTCGGAAGGCGAAGGTTTCGTTCGTTCTATTCATAGTCTGGAAAGTTCTTATTTTCGCACCAAGTTTGAATCGGAACTTCCAAAATTCAGAGGCAAGTCGGGTATAGGTGTAATCAGCGATACCGATCCTCAGCCTATCATGATAAATTCTCACCTTGGAAAATTCGCCATTGTAACGGTTGCGAAGATCAACAATGTGGCTGAACTTGAAAAAGATCTGCTCGATGCAAATATGCATTTTGCGGAAATGAGTTTGGGAAAAACAAACCAGACAGAGCTTATTGCATTGCTGATTGTACAGGGAAAAGATTTTGTAGATGGTATTGAAAATGTTTACAAGAAAATCAAAGGTTCCTGTTCAATGCTGATTCTGACAGAAGACGGCATTATTGTGGCACGCGACAAGTGGGGGCGTACTCCGATTGTGATAGGAAAGAAAAATGGTGCTTATGCAGCTACCAGCGAATCAAGCAGTCTGCCCAATCTGGATTACGAAATCGACCGTTATGTAGGTCCGGGAGAAATTATCCGTATGCGTGCTGACGGACTGGAGCAGCTTCGCAAGCCGAATGAAGACATGCAGATTTGCTCGTTCCTGTGGGTTTATTATGGCTTCCCGGTATCTTGCTACGAAGGACGTAATGTAGAAGAAGTCCGTTTCATGAGCGGTTATAAAATGGGTAAGACCGATGAGTCGGAAGTGGACTGTGCCTGCGGTATTCCCGATTCAGGTGTAGGTATGGCATTGGGATATGCCGAAGGAAAGGGTATTCCTTATCATCGTGCCATTGCGAAATATACACCAACCTGGCCACGTAGCTTTACTCCCAGCAATCAGGCTATGCGTTCGCTTGTGGCAAAAATGAAACTGATTCCCAACCGTGCCATGTTGCAGGGTAAGCGTATTCTGTTCTGTGATGACTCTATCGTACGCGGTACTCAGCTTCGTGACAATGTGAATGTATTGTACGATTACGGAGCTAAAGAGGTTCACATGCGTATTGCCTGTCCGCCGCTGATTTACGGTTGTCCGTTTATCGGTTTCACTTCTTCAAAGAGCGATATGGAACTGATTACCCGCCGTATCATTAAGGAAATAGAAGGTGATGAAAATGCTAAGCTGGACAAGTATGCTACTACCGACTCACCTGAATACAAGGAACTGGTAGAACGCATCCGTGCCCGCTTCGGACTGACATCATTGAAATTCAATACACTGGAAACGCTGATAGAGGCTATCGGTCTGCCGAAATGCAAGGTGTGCACACACTGTTTCGATGGTTCAAGCCACTTCTAGTATAATAAAAAATGAAATCTGTTTTGAAATAGGATAAACTTATTTATAAATCTATAAGTTATAATATAAAGACCTCCTGCTTTAGCTTTTGATTATTTTGATATGTGGCTAAAAGCAGGAGTTTTTTACTTTTAATCTATTAAGTTTCTTACTTTTACAATTCTATTTTGAGATATTCTCATTTTTTAAGTGTGCTATTTTATTCTCCAAATAATATTTTACGATCTGTTTCTAGAGATTTTTTTACCAGAGAATCTGGAACAAATTTCCAGTCGGACAGAGCAGGGATTTGAAGTGCGCCTTTTGATGAGCGGAAAAAATCAATCATGTAATAGCGGAATTCATGATCAGAGGTTTCTTTGATGCGGCTCCGAAGTTCTGACATGGAGAGTCCGGTTCCTTTAGTTAACAGCCCGCATCCTCCACTTCCTACATACGAGTTGACAGCTACGCGGTAAGTTTTTTCCATACTGAACGCACTGCCATCTTTCATCTTCAATATGCGTACTCTTTTTCCTACAGGCTGACTGAGATCTACCTCATAAGAAATGCCAGCAGCTGACATAAGGCAGAAAGTTGCAGTTCCGATACGTGCTTTCTTTCCTTCCTGCATACGGATGTTCAGTGCATGGTCGTCGGAGGATTTCATTGTATTAACCCATCGTGAATAAGAGTATTCCAATGCGTCATGCACTTCTTTTCCTGTCAATTCGAATACGTTTATCATATTTTCATATTGATAGAGTATGAAAATATCTCTTACAGCCACTTTGCCAGGTTTTACAACATCGTCGTAAACCAAAGGAGTTACCAGCGAAATATCAGCTTTCATTTGCTTGAATTGAACATGATGCATGAGATCTCCCATAGTGGAGTTTCCAAAGAAATAATCTGCACCATAAATAGGCTTGTCGAGTACGCCTACTTCTTCTGATACAAATTTCTGTACTTCATCTTGTTTCTTGCTGAAGTGCTTCATAAATGCTTTGTCGGGTTTTATATCTTTTACAGAAGCTATGTTTCCTTCTATTTTCTTTTGAGTTACTTTACCGTTGCTTATTGTACAAGTCAGTATAGCTTCTGCTACGTTTACTGTTTCTCCACCCGCATTAAGGAGCCATACTTTTTTCCCTGAAACTTTATTGGTGACTTGCTGACAATATGCCTGATGATCGTGTCCGTAGAAAACTATATCTATGCCTGGAATATTTAATGCAATTTCCTCAGCGGGGTTTTCATTGTATCCGTTTTGTCCATGTGATTTTAGTCCACAGTGAAATAATCCTACCATAACATCTGGTTTTTCTTTTTCAAGAATAAGAGATACCCATTTTCTTGCACTTTCTACCATGTCTTCGAATTGCAGTCCCTGCCAGAGTTTTTCAGGAAGCCACATCGGTATAGCAGGAGTAATCATACCCAAGATTGCGATTTTTATGCCCTCACGTTCTATTGTGCAATATGGTTTGGCATAAGGCTTTCCTGTTGCTTTTGATATGATGTTTGCACCCAGTATAGGAAATGTACAGTCGGCTACCCAACGGTTGAATACAGGATGTCCGGCTTCTATATCGTGATTTCCAAAAGCAGCAGCATCGTATCCCATGAAGTTCATCATTTCACTTGTAAGATGTGGACTGTTGGTATCAATGAAGTTTGTATAGTATACACATGGTTGTCCTTGTAAAATATCACCAGCATCGATTAATATACAGTTTTCTTTGCCTAAACTGTCACGTTGTGAATTGACGTAAGCAGATACTTGTGGAAATCCTCCTTCCAGTGGGTGATTTTCTTTGAAGTTGTATCCAAAGAAGTTACCGTGAACGTCGGTTGTTTCCATAATTTTGATAACCACTTTTCTGCTTTTACCCATTACTGGGACTAGCAATCCTAAAATAAGCAGAATAGATATAATACGTTTTTTCATCATGTTGAGAAATAAAAAATGGAATACTGTCGAAGTGCATTTTAAGCACATTGTGGCAATATTCCATGAAAAGTAAAATTATTAGTTGAAAATATATCGTATGCCAACCTGAATTTGCCAGCAGTTAGAACTGTTTTTCAGGTAAGAGAATGTTTCAGAAGGAAGTTTGTTTTCTGATTGATACATAGAGAAAGTCGGTACATTGTCAGCTGTTACGCCTTCATACTTCAAGATACGTCCGCTATTTACAGGAACTTTAGTTACTCCCCATGTATCTTTCAACAAGTTTCCTAAGTTGAAAATGTCAAGTGAAACCTGTAATGTGTTTGTTGTTTTTCCAGCTTTTACAATAAAGTCTTGTACTACTTTCAGGTCTATTTGATTAACCCACGGATAACGAGCTGAGTATGCTTTAGCATATTCTCCTTTGTGATTTTTCAGATAAGAATCCTGGTTTACATAATTCCAGAAAGCTTCAGCCTGCTGTTCTGCTGTAAATCCGTTTTTATCGACAAATGTCAGTTCGTCTTTGCTCTTAGGTATATAAATCAGATCATTATTGATGCCATCCTGGTTCATATCACCGTCATACATATAAGAGAAGTTTCCTGCATTATATCCAGAGTAGAAAAGGCTTACAGAAGTGGCAAAGTTTTTGGCATAAGGAATGCGGTATGAAAGCGAAGCGATTACCTTGTGCGGAGTCAGATATTGTGAGTTGGTAAGCTCCATATAGTTACCTCCGTTTACAGTCGGTACATTCTGCCAGAGTTCGTTAGGCTGTGCTCCAGGGTTACCCGAAACTTCTTTTGAACCGGTATATGTGTACGACAGCATTGCGTTCAGGTTTTCTATTGGATTCATTCTTAAAGAAGCATTCAAACTATAGCTGTATCCTTTGGTTGTATTTGTCAGCATATATGCGCCCGACATATCTTTGTAGATACGGCTTTCGGTGGATCCGGGATAGAGATAACGATTGTCCGGACCTGCAAATCTTTTCATCTTGGAGTCGCTGAGAGGAATGACATTTACATTCTGCTGGATTACTGCATTCAGGTTCTTTGCATAGATACCTTCTATTGTCATTTCTGTATTAAATGGAAGCGGTAGTTTAAAATCGGCTGCCAGCGTATTTTTCCAAACCTGTGGCAGTTTGAAGTCTGGATCGATTCCGGCTACTGTTCCTGGAGCTTTTTCTACAGGAGTCTGTGGAAACTGTTCCGGCAGTCGGGCAATGACTTCGTTCTTGGAAATAACTCCACCTGATAGTTTGGCTAAGATAGTAGGATCAGTAATTGTTACTGTATTCTGAATCATACCACTGTTGGTAGGCATATTGGTGAAGAATACAAAAGGAATACGTCCGGTGAAAAGTCCGCTGCCACCACGCAGGCGCAGTGTATTGTCTTTTAATACATCCCAGTTGAATCCAATACGTGGAGAAACCATTACTTTTGTCGAAGGCCATTGGCTAGTATTGATTTTAGCTCCTCCTGCAAATGTCATTCCTGATACAACTTTGTTTTCCTGCAAATCGTTTAAGTAAGAAGGTACATCAATACGTATACCACCTGTCACTTTCAGATAAGGAGTGATGCTCCACATATCTTGTAAATAAGCTGAGAACTGTCCGAAAGAAAGCTCTGCTACTGGTTTATCTTCACCTCCATAACCGTAGGTCAGAGAGTATACAGTAGGTGCTGCTCCATTTCTGAAGTCCTCAAGGCTGTTGTAACGGTAATATCCCAGACCGCAAGCCATGAATGAGTTGCCTACATACTGATGTTCGTAAGAAAGACCAGCTGTCAGTACATGCTTGTCGAGATTCATGGTAAAGTTATCAGTAATAGTCCAAATATCGTTGTGTACTGCATTGTTATAAGTGTAAAGTTCATAACCGGCAGTCATGAACATATCTCCGTCTTTCAAAATATCTACCATTGGGAATATAGATGAATCAGAGCCACGTTCATCGGCGATTTTTGTATAGGTACCCAAAATCTGGTTTGACATTTTCCCTCCGAAGTTACTGTTTAATTCGGCTGTTAACGAATGAACCAGATTATTCATATCGTAGCAGCTATTGCGGAAAGGCATAGAAGCAACCCCATAGTGTCCGTGTGAGACATTTTTATAAGGCATACTTTGGCTGGTAGGGTTGGTGTATTTGTTTTTTGTGTAGTTGTAACGTATTGTAAACTTGTTATTCATATTGATGTTCCAATCTACACGTGCCAGTATTTTGTTTGTAAATGTACCTGCATCATAGTCGGTATACGAACCTGGTTCATAATTATACTGGTTACGCAGAATACTGGCAAATTCTTCCATATCGGCTGCTGTAACTCGTGAAATCATATCAGCGTCACTTCCTACACCGTCCTCAGATAAACGCCATTTGAATATAGGACTTGGAGATTCTTCATATTCACCGTTTACAAAGAAGAACAGTTTGTTTTTTACGATAGGACCTCCTAACGTAAAACCATATGTTCGGTGAGCTTCTATTGGACGTTCTCCCAAATCTTCACCGTCAATCTTGTTTCCTCTCATGTTTTCGTTCTTGAAATACGTATAGGCAGTACCTTTGAAAGTATTTGTACCACTTTTGGTGATAGCATTGATTCCGGCACCGATGAAGTTTGCCTGACGTACGTCAAAAGGAGCAATATTTACCTGAAGTTCTTCGATTGCATCCAGTGAGATTGGGTTGGAACCTCCCGGCATTGGAGCAGATGAAAGTCCGAAGTTATTGTTTAAGTTTGCACCGTCAATCGTAATGTTGTTCATACGTGCATCTCTACCACCAAAAGAGTTTCCACTTCCTGCATAGGGAGAAAGTTTGGTTATGTCAGACAGAGAACGGCTGATTGATGGTAATGTAGTCATATCCCTATTATTGATATTTGTAGAAGCTCCTGTTTTAGTTCCAGAGAGTTTTGAACGAGTAGCTACCACTACAACCTCATCGAGTTCTCCGAGATCTTCTTTCAAATCAACATTCAATACGAAATTATCACCTAACGAAAGAGTGATATCTTCGTAAACTGAAGTTTTGAATCCTATATAGGAAACATCAATTTTGTAAGGTCCACCGGTACGCATTCCTTGTAAAATAAAACGTCCGTCCATATTGGTTACTGTTCCGTAACTTGTTCCAGATGGAATGTGGACCGCTACGATTGTGGCTCCAATTAATGGTTCATTTCCCCCTTTAACTAAGCCGTTCATACCTGAAGTGGTTACTTGTGCTAGCGCATACAAGTGAACCATTAGCATAAGTAAAAATGTTAAACTAATTCTTTTCATTTAAAAACAATCTTTTTTATGAGTTAGAAAACTTGTGCAAAACTATCTTTGAAGTGTTACAAAAACATAACGATTGTAATAAAAGCTTTTTGCTTGATATTTGTTTCCCGAAATGATTTTCTGAAAAGAACTAGTTTAAAAGTAATAAAAAAGACGTATTCCAGTAATAATGTATTTCTGGTATACGTCTTTGTGTTATGTGTGTTATGCTTCTGATTGTATCAGAATGCTTCTGTCATATTGAAATAGAACAAATTCTGTCGATTGATGAAATTACGTCCCAAATCCAGTCGGACATTCATGCGAGGCTGCACTTCTATGCGCAGACCTACTCCGGCGTTAGGCAATACTCCTTCAATTTTTCCGGGAGTTGGTCCCATGAATCCGGCTCCTCCCCAGGCCACGAAACCCAGGTGATGAATGACCTTCTTTATCCAGTTGCTTTGATCAGTATTGAACATTTGGCGGTATTCCATCAAAGCGATGTGCGAACTTTTATCACGGTATTGTCCCATGTAGTAACCGCGCAGGTCGAAAGGTGTACCGCTAAGCACATATTTATTTAAAGGTATGTTGTTTCCAAAAACATTTTTGGTCTGTACCGTCCATGCCAGCACTTTTCGCTGACCAACTGATTTGTACTGCCGGTAGTCGAACTCAAAGCGATAAAAGTTGTCATCACCTCCCAGCCATTTCTGATACATGATTCCACGGAAATCTAGGTAAACTCCCTTATATGGATTGGCGGGAACATCGCGTGTATCGTAAGTCAGCAAGAATCCCAGTCCGGAGCTGAAATTGCTGTATCCGCTTGTACCTCCTCCGGCTCTTTTGTAATCTTCCTGTTCTGTCAGATACTTGGCGGGATCGGTTATCTTGTCGTAGTTCAAGTCGATTTGCGGACCGACGAAGAAATTACTTTCTCCTATACGGAACAGAAACCATGGGTTTATCTGTATACCGCTGTACCGGTATTGACTGGTAGTATCGCTGCGCACATAGTCCTTGTTTGTGCTGTATCCTACTCCGTAGAAATTTTCCTGAGTATTTTTATAGCTGAACTGTCCGAAGATGCGGAACTTGTCATCCTTGAAGAAAAGCTGAGGCTTAACCATGATGTTCAGCCCTCCCTTAAACATGAATGCCATTGCGACGGGCAGTACAGAGCGCCGCATGGTTGTGTCTTGTGGATTCATGCGGAATGTCATCAGTGCACTACCTCCCACCAGAAGACCGAAGTCTGGGCTAAAGCTCGGACCTCCCAGAATGTTATAGTGTAAATTGCGTTCTGCTGATTTTTTCTGATGCTTCTTTTTGATGTTTGAAGATGGAATGGAAAGCGTATCGCTTGCAAAGATGCCTGTGGGTTCTTGAGCAAGACAGGCAATGGTAAGCAAGCATGCGGTGCACAGTAGAATTATTTTTTTCATAAATTATAAATTTCGATGACAAAAGTAAGAAAAAAAGCGTTATAGCTCCCGTCTTTTTATAAGACTTTGTGGTATGGTACGTGTTTTTAACTGCTTTATGCTAAAACGGGAGTATCGTTTATAAATAACGGCTAAAAAATGGTAATGCGTTTGGCTGTTCGAAAGCTATTTCCTATTTTTACACAACAGAATTATTAACAACGAAAGAATAATGACAGTAATAGAACGTTTTTTGAAGTATGTAACTTTCGACACACAGTCTGACGAGTCAACCGGTGTAACTCCTAGTACGCCCAAACAAATGGTTTTTGCCAAATATCTGAAAACAGAACTTGAGGCATTGGGACTGGAGGAAATCTCGTTGGATGACAATGGTTATCTGTTTGCCACTCTTCCTGCAAATGTAGATAGAGATATACCTACAATCGGTTTCATAGCTCATATGGATACCAGCCCCGATATGTCGGGAGAAAATGTAAATCCTAATATCGTCCGTAATTATGGAGGCGAGGATATTACACTGTGTAAAGAAGAGGGAATCATTCTTTCTCCCAAGCAGTTTCCAGAACTGCTCGATCATGTAGGAGAGGATCTGATTGTAACCGACGGCCGTACATTGCTGGGAGCTGATGATAAGGCTGGTATTGCCGAAATCATTGCTGCTGTGGCATATCTGAAAGAACATCCTGAAATAGAACACGGAAAAATTCGCATAGGTTTCAATCCGGATGAAGAAATCGGACTGGGAGCACATAAGTTTGATGTAGAGAAATTCGGATGTAAATGGGCATATACAATGGATGGAGGTGAAGTAGGTGAACTGGAGTTTGAAAACTTCAATGCAGCTGCTGCCAAGGTACATGTAAAGGGTAGAAATGTACATCCGGGTTATGCTAAAGGAAAGATGATTAATGCGCTGCTGGTAGCCAACGAGTTTGTGGGTATGCTGCCTGAAAACGAAACACCGGCTACAACCGAAGGATATGAGGGATTCTATCACCTGATCGGTATGGAAGGTGAGGTAGAGCAGGCTACTGTATCTTATATCATCCGCGATCACGACCGCCAGAAGTTTGAGGCACGTAAGATTTTTATGCAGAAATGTGCTGAAAAGGTTAACGAAAAATATGGCGAAGGTACGGTTAGGGTAGATATTAAAGATCAGTATTACAATATGCGCCAGCAGGTAGAGCCGTTGATGCATATCATCGATATTGCTTTTGCCGCCATGCAGGAAGCCGGAGTGGAACCGAAAGTGAAGGCTATCCGTGGAGGAACAGACGGTGCTCAGTTGTCGTTCAAGGGATTGCCTTGTCCGAATATCTTTGCCGGCGGACTGAATTTCCACGGACGCTACGAATTTGTTCCTATTCAGTCTATCGAAAAGGCTATGAACGTGATTGTCAAGATAGCCGAACTGACTGCCAAGAGATACTAAGAAGGCTGATCCGATAAAGAAATTTATCACAATCTCACCACAGATTGTTGGCTTTTCCAGATGAACCGTCGGTTTTTACAGGAAAGCGAGGAATCTGTGGTGATTATATAAAATATTAACCTTAAACATTCTATCTGATGAAAACTACTCCTTTTACCGAGAAGCATATTGCTCTCGGTGCCAAAATGCATGAGTTTGCTGGTTATAACATGCCTATCGAGTATTCGGGTATTCTTGATGAACACCATACAGTCTGTCAGTCGGTAGGAGTATTCGATGTTTCCCATATGGGAGAATTTTGGGTGAAGGGACCGCATGCACTCGAGTTTATTCAGCAGGTTACATCCAATAATGCGGCTGTACTTACTCCGGGAAAAGTGCAGTACACTTGTTTCCCAAATGAAACCGGAGGTATCGTCGATGACTTGCTTGTCTATTTTTATGAACCCGATAAATATATGCTGGTGGTCAATGCAGCTAATATAGAAAAAGACTGGAACTGGTGTGTGGCTCATAATACGGTAGGGGCGGAACTCGAAAATTCATCCGACCGTATTGCTCAGTTGGCTGTTCAGGGACCAAAGGCTATTGATACTTTACAGAAACTCACTTCTCTTAATCTTTCGGAAATACCTTATTATACCTTCCGTGTAGGTGATTTTGCCGGAGTACCGAATGTGATAATCTCGAATACAGGTTATACCGGTGCGGGTGGTTTTGAATTATATTTTTATCCTCAGGATGCCGATCGTATCTGGGATGCTATATTTGAAGCTGGAGCTGAATATGGTATTAAACCTGTCGGACTGGGAGCACGTGATACGCTTCGTTTGGAAATGGGATTCTGTCTGTATGGCAATGATATAGACGACACTACTTCTCCTTTGGAGGCCGGTTTGGGATGGATTACCAAATTTGTTGACGGCAAGAATTTTACCAATCGTCAGGCGTTGGAGAAACAGAAGGCAGAAGGTGTAACTCGCCGGTTGGTAGGCTTTGAGATGATAGACCGTGGTATTCCTCGTCATGGATATGCACTGACGGACGGAGAGGGAAATGTTATCGGACATGTAACATCTGGAACGATGTCGCCAACCCGTAAAATCGGAATCGGATTAGGATATGTACAGATTGCATTTGCCAAACCGGATACAGAGATTTATCTGGATAATCGCGGACGTCGCCTGAAAGCCAAAGTAGTGAAACCTCCTTTCCGGAACACAATTTGATGTCTTGATGCTATAATCATAGAAAAGTCGTTTCTGCCTGTTTTTATCTAAAAAAGAAGAAACGACTTTTTTCTGATTAAGAAGCTTAATTTATTGAATTTTATTATTTTATCGTTAATTTATAGATGTATTACTTACTTATTTTTGTGTGATTTGTTCCTGTATGAGAATTGTTTATAATAAAATGATATCTGTTTCTTGTCATTTTTTTTTTTATTTCTTTTGGTTATTGTGTAAAAAAAATTATTATATTTGCTCAATATTTTAAAGAAAAGAAGGTTTGATGACTTTTCTTTTTATTTGTTTAACCTTATAAATGCTATGTTAATTTGTGATTTAAAAATCAATTGAAACTTTTTGACGCTTTCGAAGTTTCTATTCGATATTCGAAAGTTTTGAATTTTATTGTGTAAGTTTCTTGTGAAAAAGAAAAAAATGGCGTTTGCGTCTGTTTTTTCGTTAGAACTAAGACAATATTGATAAATGTTATTTTTAATTAGACTAAACTAAATTTTGATTTTTTATGTAATCTTTGTTCTTTCTATAGTTTTGTAGGATAACTGTATAAAGAATCAATATTAAAAACCTTTAATTTACTAATCTCTATGAAAAAAAGTAAATTTGCGCAACTAATGTTGCTCTTGTTGCTAACCCCAGGAGCTGTTGCGTGGGCGGGTTCGAAAGGTGTTTCTAATAATGGAGCATCCCTGTCCCAGCAAACAAACAATGTTAAAACTGAAGGTGTCGTAGTCGATGCGAAAGGTGAACCATTGATTGGTGTAAGTATCCTCGAATCGGGAACGACTAATGGAACCATCACTGATATTGATGGTGTATTCTCTTTGCAGGTTTCTTCCAATGCCGTACTGGAAATTTCCTACATTGGTTATAAAACACAGAAATTGGCTGTCAAACCTAATTTAGGTCAGATTGTTATGCGCGAGGATACAGAGGTGCTTGAAGAAGTCGTTGTAACCGCGCTTGGTATTAAACGTTCGGAAAAGGCGTTGAGCTACAATGTACAGCAGGTAAAAGGAGATGAACTGACTACTGTAAAGGACGCTAACTTTATGAATGCTTTGGCTGGTAAGGTAGCAGGTGTTAATATCAATGCTTCCGCTTCGGGTGTCGGTGGAGCAACTCGTGTTATCATGCGTGGTGTTAAATCTATTGCAAATAGCAACAATGCCTTGTATGTAATCGATGGTGTGCCTATCTTTAACACCAATAACGGTGGAACAGAAGGTGCTTATTCTGAACAGCCTAGAGGAGAAGGTATTTCTGACCTTAATCCAGATGATATAGAGAGTATGTCGGTATTGAGCGGACCTTCTGCCGCAGCTTTGTATGGTTCTGCTGCTTCTGCCGGCGTTATCCTGATTACAACCAAGAAGGGTAAGGAAGGTAAGGTGAGTGTGACTGTTTCAAACTCTACGACTTTTTCAAAACCGTTCTTTACTCCTAAATTTCAGAACAGTTATTTAAATGTGCCCGGAAGTTTTTCTTCTTGGGGCGAAAAGGGCTCGTCTAGTTATGGCGATTATGATCCTATGGGATTCTTCCGTACAGGAACTAATATCCAGAACTCGGCTTCGCTGTCGGTGGGTAATGAAAAGAATCAGACATATTTGTCAGTCGGTACAACCAACGCGAACGGTATGTTACCTAACAATGAATATGAGAGATATAATTTCTCTTCACGTAATACCACTAAGTTCTTGAACGATAAATTAACTCTTGATGTTGGATTCAGTTTCATTATTCAGAAGGATTTGAACTTGACAGCTCAAGGCCAGTACTTTAATCCTCTTTCTGCCGTTTATCTTTTCCCGAGAGGTGAGAACTTTGGTGCAATCCAGGCTTATGAAACATTCGATATCGGACGTAATATTTATACACAAAACTGGCAATGGGGTGACCAGGGTCTGCAAATGCAGAATCCTTATTGGGTGATGAACCGTATGCCGCGTACGAATAATAAGCAGCGTTATATGGCCAATGCCAGTTTGAAATACGACATTACGGATTGGTTGAATGTAACAGGACGTGTACGTATTGATAACTCTTCTATTGACTATGAAGAAAAACGCTATGCTTCTACTAATACGCTGTTTGCTAGTACGACAGGTTTCTATAAGTTCCATAAGACTGATGACCGTCAGGTATATGCTGATATTATTGCTAATATCTCTAAGACATGGGACAGCTTTACGTTGAATGCCAACTTAGGAGCAAGTACAACTCAGTTGAATTATAAGAACTCTGGTTATCAGGGAGCTCTTGGAGATATTCCTAACGTATTTACTTATTATAATATTGATAAAAACGGACGTGATACTTATCCTTTATTCGAAGGATGGAGACAGCGTACCAATGCTTTGTTTGCAAGCGTGGAAGCTGGCTGGAGAAATATGCTGTATCTCACTGTGACTGGACGTAATGACTGGGATTCTGCTTTAGCACATACTCCTAATAAATCGTTCTTCTATCCTTCAGTCGGTCTTTCAGGAGTTATCTCTGAAATGGTGAAGCTTCCTGAATGGTTCAGCTATTTGAAGGTCAGAGGTTCTTACGCTGTTGTGGGTACTTCTATTCCTCGTAATCTTACTTCGCTCTATAGTTATGAATGGGATAAGTCTACAGGTAAGTGGCAAACAATGTCATATAAGCCGCTAGGTGAACTTCTTCCTGAAAAGACTTATTCATGGGAGGCTGGTATCAATGCACGTTTCTTCGACGGAAAATTGAATTTGGATGCTACATGGTATAAATCGGATACTAAAAATCAGACTATAGAAGTGCCATTGTCTGCTACTTCCGGATATACAAAGATGTATTGCCAGTCTGGTAATGTACGTAACTGGGGTATGGAATTTGCCTTGGGATTCAATAATACATGGGGTGATTTCTCTTGGAGTTCTAATGTAACTTATAGTTTTAATAGAAATAAGGTGACAGAATTGTTGAAAGATTATGTAGATGAAACCGGTACACATTATTCTGTAGACCGTATTGAAAAAGGTGGAATCGATGCTTGTCAGTATATTTTAACAGAAGGTGGTACAATGGGTGATTTGTATGTTAAGACAGCATTGAAACGTGATCAGAATGGTAATGTGCTGATTGAAAATAATAACGTTGTTCTTGAAACTTTATCAGAACCTAAGAAAGTTGGTTCGGTATTGCCTAGTGGAAATTTAGGATTTAGAAATGATTTTAATTATAAGGGAATAAATCTTGGATTTATGTTCTCAGCTCGTTTTGGTGGAGTTGTTCTTTCACAGACTCAGGCTATTATGGATCAGTTTGGCGTTTCTGAAACAACGGCTATAGCTCGTGATAATGGCGGAGTTCCTGTTAATAATGGGGTAATCGATGCTCAAGCATATTATACAAAAGTGGGTGGTTCGAACGGTTTGTTGGAGGATTATGTGTATGATGCAACTAACCTTCGTTTGCAAGAATTGTCATTAGGATATACATTGCCTGCTAAGTGGTTTAATGACGCTGTGAAAATTAATCTTTCTGTTGTGGGACGTAATTTATGGATGATTTATTGTAAAGCTCCATTTGATCCGGAAGCAACAGCTTCAACAGGTACTTATTATCAAGGACTTGATTATTTTATGCAGCCGAGCCAAAGAAGTTTTGGTTTTAATGTAAAAGTTCAATTCTAAATATTGGTATTATGAATAAAAATAAATTAACACTAAGTATATTTGCTTTTGGGCTTGTGATGGGAGGAACTGTCATGCTGAATTCATGTATTAGCGATGACCTGAATGACCCAATACATAAAATTTCTAAAGAAGATCTAGAGGGAGATAATTATGGTTTGGGAGCATTCTTCCTGCCTATGACTGACCTCGTTGTTCCGGCACAGGAAAATCACTATCAGATGGCAGAAAACTTGATAGGAGATATCTATGGACGTTATATGATGTATACAAACGATGGATGGAATGCGGCGAAAAATCCTCCGTTATGTAATGTCCCTTCAGATTGGTATTCTTCTCCTTTTAATTATATGGCTGAGTTTTATGCGGCTTATAATGAAGTGAAGAAACAGACAGAAGAAAAAGGTACAAACTATGCTTGGGCACAGATTCTGAAAGTAAGTTTCATGCAGCGTCTGACGGATACTTATGGACCTATTCCTTATAAGAGTATTAATTCTACTTCACTGACTGTGGCTTATGATTCTCAGGAGGATGTGTATCGCGCTATGTTTGACGATTTGAATGCGGCCATCGAAGTGTTAACTTCTTATGTTCAGGCCAATCCGGGAGCTGCTCCGATGGCTAAGTATGATAATGTTTATGCAGGTAATTTTTCTCAATGGGTTAAATATGCCAATTCTTTGAAATTGCGTATGGCATTGCGTATTAGTAAGGCGTTGCCTGATTATGCTAGAGAGCAAGCAGAAAGTGCTGTTAAGCATCCGCTTGGAGTAATAACTTCGAATGCAGATAATGCTAGCTATTATTATGAAAAAGGAAATCCAATCAATGTGATGTGGGATAGTTACGGTGATGCTCGTATGTGCGCCGATATTTTGTGCTACATGAACGGTTATAAAGATAAGCGCCTGGAGAAATATATGCAGAAGCATACAGGAGATTGGAGTACTGTAGAATATGCGGCAATTCCTTCAGGAGTGTATGTTGATTTGCAGACTAATACAAAAAAATATTCAGCTCCTAATATTATGAAGACCGACCGCTTGATGTGGCTGAATGCAGCGGAAGTTGCTTTTTGTAGAGCTGAAGGCGGTTTATTAGGATGGAATGTTGGCGATGGTGGAAGTGTTGCTGATCCTGAAACTTTTTATAATCAAGGTATACAGCTTTCGTTTGAGCAGTGGAATGCTTCTGGGGTTGCCGATTATATTGAAGATGCTACTTCGGTTCCTGATAAATATGTTGATCCTGCAGGAAAGCATAGAACGATGGCTGCACCTAGTACAATGACTGTCAAGTGGAGTGAATCTGCTAATGCTAGCGAAAAGCTGGAACGGATAATGATTCAGAAATGGATTGCATTGTATCCGCTGGGACAGGAAGCTTGGAGTGAAATCAGACGTACAGGATTCCCTAAAGTATTTAACTTGCCAAATCAGGCAAATTACAATATCGAAACGGTTCCAAATCGTTTGCCATTCTCTTACAATGAATATCTGAACAACAAGACTAATACAGAAAATGCTGTTGGATTATTGGGTGGAGAAGATAATTTTGCTACTAAACTTTGGTGGCAGAAAGGTAACTAATGGTAGAATTTTAAATGAATAAATATATGAAAGGTTTATTGACTAAAATAATTATTCCAGTTTTTGGATTCGGGCTTATGATTACTGCATGTAATGACTGGACGGAGCTGGAACCTAAATATGCAAAAGATTTGACTCAGACAGATAAATCTGAGGAATATTACGAGGCACTTAGAGCTTATAAGCAATCGGATCATGCGGTAGCTTTTGGTTGGTATGGTAATGCTACAGGTATTGGAGTCAGTCTCGAAAACTGTCTGGCAGGTTTGCCTGATAGTGTCGACTTTGTTTCTCTTTGGGGAGGCTGGAAGGGTATGACTCCCGAAGTGCAGAGAGACCTAAAATATGTACAGACTGTAAAGGGTACAAAGGCTTTGGCTTGCTGTATTATCATGGAAATGGGTGATCAGATTACTCCGGAAGAATATAATGCTACTCGCGAAGACCGTCATAAGTTCTGGGGATGGGTTGATGGTGACGAAGAGGCTATCAAGGCTTCTATCGTGAAATTTGCTAATGCTTTTGCTGATACTATCGACAAGTATAATCTGGATGGATTTGATTTGGATTGGGAGCCTTCATATGCTCAGCCTTTCGAAACTAACAAGGAGATGTGCAAGAATGGCCGAATAGCTATTTTCCTGCAAACATTGATTGACCGGGGAATGGGTGCTCGTGCTGGAAAAGGCAAACTGCTCGTAATCGACGGAGAGCCCGAACATTCAGAAATACCGGCTGAAATGGGTAAAGACTTTAATTATTTCATCGGACAGGCATATAGTTCATGGGGTGATAGCGACCTGGATGGACGTTTGGCCAGAATTATTAACCACTATGACGGTGTCCTTACTCCGGAAGAATGTGCTAAGAAATTCATCGTTTGTGAGAATTTTGAGAATTATGCACAAACTGGAGGAGTATCATATTATTATGATCGTGAGGGAAATAATTATAAGTCGCTCGAAGGTATGGCACGTTGGAAACCGCAATATAATGGTGAAACTTTCTCCAGAAGTGGAGGCGTAGGTACTTTCCACATGGAATATGAATATAAAGTAAGTGGTATGTCTGGAAACTATCCGTTCCTGCGCAATGCCATACAGATTATGAATCCTGCAAAAAAATAAATGGCTATGAAATCATTATATAGAAAATTAGGACTGCTGTCCGTTGTTTTGATGGGCTTATCTTTCAGTGCTTGTGATGATGCTAAATATAAACCTGTAGATACTGGACTTTATTTGGCAGAAACTAGTACAAAATCTTTGGTTGGAAAGAAAATCATTTCAGAAGATGATGGACATTATAATTTTACAATTACTCCACGTCTGATATCTCCAATGGATCAGGATGTAACTATGTCTTTAGGTATTGATAAGGATTTTTTAAATCAATATAATGCTCGTTATGGTACGAGTTTAGAGGTTGTTCCAGATGAATATGTGGAGTTTTCAAATAAAGAAATTACATTGAAAGCTGGTGAAGTTCTATCTTCAACAGTTGAAGTAACTATAAAGCCTTTATCGAAAGAAATGGTGGATAGTGGAAAAAAATATGCACTTCCTGTTGGTATTGTAGGAGCTAACACATCTTTGCTGGCTGGTGCTTCTTCTATTCTTTATCAATTAGAAAAGACTCCTATTGTTACAGTTCCGATTCTTAATAGTCGGAATAACGCTAAGTTCAGCATGACAAGCGATTATTCATTGACTCAATGGTCTGTTGAGTTCTGTGTTAATATAGATAAATTAGGTACTGCTATTGGACAGTTGAATAATCAGGCTATGTTCAGTGCTTCTGCTCCTGATGGTATGGATGGTGAAATCTATACTCGATTTGGTGATGCGCCTATAAAAGGAAATATTTTCCAGATAAAGAATCAAGGTACACAAATAAATTCTAATATGGAATTCAGTACTAACACATGGTATCATTTGGCTATTGTTTGTGATGGCGCTACTCTTTCTTTGTATGTCAATGGTGAGTTAGATAATCAGATAGCTGTGACTGGTAAGGTTACTAATCTTGGAAAGAATAAATTCGGATTTGGTAATACTGATTATCTGAAAGCAAATGTAAAGGTTTCAGAATTAAGATTCTGGACTAAGGCTATATCTCAGACTCAGATAAAAGAGAATATGTATTCCATCGATCCGACAACAGAAGGGTTGGAAGCTTATTGGAAAATGGATGAAGGCTCAGGAAACGACTTTAAGGATTATACAGGACACGGTAATAACGGATATTCAGTTGGTACAACAGTGTGGTCACCAAATGAACGTCTGGATGGAAAACAATAAATGATGTTTTTTAAATTTACAACATTTATTTTTAATAGGTAAAATATTATATAGAAGGCGTTACCAGTAAGATGGTTTGGCGCCTTCTTTTTTCTTATTTAATAAAATATATTATGAAAACACTAGGACAATTTTCAAAATTGGCTTTTTGTGCCTTGCTGGCTTCTTCCTGCCTGCAAGCAGAAGCACAAGTTGATTTAGTCAGGGGTGGTAAGACTAAATCGGTAATTATTCTACAAGATGACACCAGAGAGAACCGTACAGCAGCAAATATCCTGCAACTTTTTGTAGGACGTATTTCGGGAGCTGATATTCCAGTTGTAGCAAACCGTAAAGTAAAGAAAGGGGATATACTGATTGGTGGACAGGCTCCTGCCGGAGTGAAAGAAGACGGCTATGCTTTGTCTACTGCCGGTGGTATCTTAAAAATATCCGGTGAGGCTAATGGAGTAGTTTATGGAGCGGTTTCTCTGCTCGAAGATTATCTGGGAGTAGATTATTGGGGAGAAAACGAGTATTCACTGAAGCAGTCGGCTGATATTTCCCTGCCCATGATAGAGAAAGTGGACAACCCGGCTTTCCGCTATCGTCAGAGTCAGTGTTATGCCATGCGGAGCGATTCCATTTATAAATGGTGGAACCGCCTGGAAGAACCTCAGGAAACATTTGCAGCCGGATATTGGGTACATACTTTCGACAAGTTGCTTCCGGCTGAAGTATATGGCGAGAAACATCCCGAGTATTATGCATATTTCAACGGAAAAAGACATCCGGGAAAAGCCAGTCAGTGGTGTCTGACCAATCCGGACGTATTCGAAATAGTATCGCAGCGTATAGATTCTATTTTTAAGGCGAATCCTGACAAGAAGCTGATTTGTGTAAGTCAGAATGATGGAAATTATACAAACTGTACATGTGAAAACTGCCGGAAAATAGACGAGGAAGAAGGAGCTTTATCTGGCTCTATGATTTATTTCTTGAATAAGTTGGCTGCACGTTTCCCCGACAAGGAGTTTGCTACACTTGCTTATTTGTATACGATGAATCCTCCCAAGCATATCAAACCTTTGCCTAATGTAACGGTGATGTTGTGTGATATTGATTGTGAGAGAGAAGTTTCGTTGACCGAAAATGCCAGTGGACGTCAGTTTATGAAAGCCCTCGAAGGCTGGTCGCAGATATCAGACAATCTCTTTGTATGGGACTATGGAATTAATTTCGACAATTATTTGTCACCTTTCCCGAATTTTCATATTCTGCAGGATAATATACGTACCTTCCGTGATCATCATGTAAAGATGCATTTCTCTCAGATAGCAGGTAGCTGGTGTGGCGATTTTGCCGAATTGAGAGCTTATCTTGTTGCCAAACTGATGTGGAATCCGGATGCTGATGTTGATAAGCTGATGAAGCATTTTCTGAACGGTTATTATGGTGCAGCAGGAGATTATTTATACCGCTATATCAAAGTGATGGAAGGGGCTTTGCTGGGAAGTGGATTGCGTCTGTGGATTTACGACTCTCCGGTATCACATAAAAACGGTATGCTTCGTCCGGCTTTGATGAAGCGCTATCAGCAGCTTTTCGATGAGGCTGAAGCTTCGGTAAGCTATGATCCGGTGCTGTTGGAACGTGTAAAGAGAGCACGTCTTCCGCTGCTCTATTCTGAGTTGGAACTTTTGCGTACTGAGCAGGAAAAAGACTTTACTGCTGTTGTTCAGAAACTGGATTATTTTGAAAAAGAGGTAGAACGTATGGGTGATCCGGCTTTAAACGAACGTAATAATCATGCAATGGATTACTGTAAACTGTACCGCGAGCGTTATTTGCCGAGAAAAGAAGTCAATCTGGCTAAAGGTGCCAAAGTAACCTGGCTGGAGAAACCTCATGACCGTTATATGAAATTAGGTGAAACAGCATTGACCGACGGACTGTTTGGTGGTTCCAGTTTTGTTGAGAGCTGGGTAGGCTGGGAAGGAACCGATGGAGCTTTCGTTCTTGATATGGGCGAGGTGAAAGAGGTGAGAAGTATTGAAACAGACTTCTTGCATCAGATAGGGCAGTGGATTCTCTTCCCGCTGAGTGTATCGTACAGCTATTCAACCGACGGAAAAGAATATCATTTGTGGAAGACCATCGATATGCCTGAAGAGCGTTCGGGTATGGTGCTTTTCAGAGGTGTAAAAGCCGACTCGGAAGTACCTTTGCAGGCTCGTTATCTGAAAGTAGAGGTCACCGGAACAAAGGTATGTCCTCACTGGCATTACGGAGTAGGACATCCTTCTTGGTTCTTTATCGATGAAGTTACTGTACAATGAGTTTTATTTCTTTAAAATATATTTTTGCTTCATAGTTTTTTAAGATAGACTGAGTTCTAAAGATGGCATGTTGCCTCTTGGAACTCAGTTTTCTTTTGTGGCTGTGTCTGTTTTCCTGGCTGTAAGGAATCATTTATTTGTGAATCACTGTTACAAACAGAGTCTGTTTTCTTAATTTATGTTGTAAAACACAGTTTTTTGACCTGATTATTTGCTAAATCCCAGATACTCCGTATCTTTGCACTGTGTTTTTCATAGTATTAGATTTAAGGTTAACAAAGGTTGGAGTACAGCGGTACTCCTTTTTTTATGTCCGTACTTTGGGAAGTACCGGATATAAAAAAAGAGAAACCCGACAAAAAGCCAAGGTTTCTCTTGAAATTTTAAAAAAGCTGACAATTAATTTTTTTCCAAATTCATTAATACACGTCCCAGCATCATGATAGTTGATCCACGGAGCTCAGGAAGCGAAGTTCTGATGTAACTGATAATTTCCGGTGTCAATTCCGGTGAATTGGGGAACAGACGAGTTACATTGAGTAGGATAAGCTCGAAATCTTTTTGGTCTAATTCCCCTTTCTTGTTTTTTACCATTTCGAAAAATTGTTTTTTATCTCCTTTGGCATAACATTCTATCAGTTCGAACATTGGTGCGAAAGGATATTTTTTGTCAAGTTTCAGTGAACGGATATCCTTTTTCGTCTGCTGATATTCTGCTTCATTATATTTGTTTTCTTCGAACGTATAGCCTGACAGGTAAGTAGAAAGAGCCGAATGATATAGCTTCTGGATATGGCTTAATGCTTCTTCTTTTACTTTTGCGTCAGCCTGATTGATATGTTTTACCCAATATTGACATTTCGGGTCGGAGATGTCAAAAGTGTATCGTGAGAAAACAAACAGATTTTCTGCCGAAAGTTTCTGTTTGTCAGTCAGTGAGTTGAAATAGTCATTAATGATTTTATACCCTTCATCGTATTTCTTTTTTTCCATGAAATCCATGGCATAAGCGTTAACGAGCTCCGGAGTTCTTTCACCACTTTCGTAACGTTGTTTCATACGCTCAGGAGTCAGCTCCGGATTTAGTTCGTTCTTTACCTTCGTGATGAAAGCATCGGCAGGGAAAGCACCGGTAATGGTTACTTTTGCATTACCTTGCTGGTCGGCAATGATAAAAGTCGGATAAGCCTTTATATTGAATTGCTGTGCAAGTGCTTTTCCTTCTTTTTCTGCGTTCAGTTTAATGCAGACAAACTGTGCATTAAAGAAATCGCCTACTTGTTTTTGCGGGAATACTTCTTTAGACATCTTCCGGCAAGGACCGCACCAGTCTGTATAGAAATCGATGAATACAAGTTTGTTTTCTGCTTGTGACTGTTTAAGCGCTTCATTGAAATCAATGTTGCGGAAATTGGTCTGAGCTGTTACGGTACCTGTTGCCAGTGTCAGACCAAATAAAAGTGTTATAAGTGTTTTTTTCATATAGGTAAAATCGAAAAATGTTATGTGATTGAATAAAAGAGATTGTCAGAAAATTGCTTTCTATTTGCATGTGATGCTGATTTCCGGCAATCTCTTATGTATCGTAAATTATCTTGGACAGTTACGGTATTCTATTTTTTTGACTTTCAGAGGAGTATTATAAACAAATTCTTTATCCAGAGCCGGACCGGTCATGATTGGCACGATGTTCAAGTCTTGTCCCATGGTGTATTTGTAGATGGTTCCCCTCTTATCGGCTTCTGCTGCTTCTTCGTATGTGCAGACTACAATGTCCAGTTCTCCACGAGATTGCCATTCAAAGCTGGCATAAGTTATTTCTCCCGGATAGGTCTTTACAACTTTACATGCTTTCGTTTCGTAATTGTACTGGTACAGATTATTGCCTGCTACATAAATCATAATGGGGTATTCATAAGAGAAGCTGTAGAATGTAGCCTTGTCGATATCTGTCGCATCGGCTGTACTGAAACTGTATGCGCTATTTTTAGATACAGTTGCATAGTTGATGGTCATCTGATAGATAAAGTAATCCGTATTGTTTTCCGTACTCTTCATCAGTGCATAGCTGTTTACCGGACCATTCTCACCGTATACAATGGTACGCTTGTTCTGTTCCCAAGGGAATGCTCCCGGAGTTTCAGTCATTTTAGCACATACTTTGGTATACATGTTTTTCAGGTACACAAAACATTCTGCATCCATATCATAAAATACAACTGCACTCATTCTTCCATACGGGTTACAGAAGCCGAGAGGGTAGGGCTTGAATAATTTCGTACTGGATGATTCGTAGCGGTTGATTGGACTAGCAAAGATCTCTCCGGAAATAATGCTGTTGGCAAAAACTCCGTCTTCGGTAATGAAACCACGATTGCTTGTATCATACGCCTTACCGTATATTCCTTGATGTGGGAATTGGTCGGCTACTTTCACCGGATGTTTGATGAGCTGTGATGGGAAGGTGAATCCCTCGTTATACGATGGGTCGATATCGAATATTGTTTTTTCCTGAATGGAATTCTCCAGCTTGTAAGAACCGGTTTCGGTAATCAGCCATAAGTTGACTGCTACCGACGGGTTGGAGATATATCCGGTATACAACAGATCTTTTGCTCCCTTGAGCTGTTCTGTATTGGTGAAGATATCGTGTATCATAGTAGTGTCACCTTCGCTGTTTGGCATGCTTAAAAAGTCCATTCCAATCACTCCGTCTTCTTTTTCACCCAATACATAAAATCCGGTAGTCAGTGAGGTACTGACCTGTAGCGTCATATCTGAGATAACCCATTCCATACCCGTAGAATGGTCGTTGATAATCAGATACAGATAATAACTTCCCGGATTCATGACTACAGTCGTTTTCAGGTTTTTCTCATTTCCGAGTACGGTATGAGTATGCTTGTCACTTCCCAGTTCTTTTTTGCAGGCATACCAGGTATACTCGTACTGGCTGTCGTCTTCTCCCAATATACTTCCTGTTATTGTTGGTTCGATTGTCAGTTCAGTGATACCGGCCAGTACAGAATATGTTTTCTCTGTACTGGTAACGGTTATTTCGTTGACCGGCAAGTGGTCGTAGGAGCCTTTGTCTTCTACACATGAGTAGAGACTGAAAAGGCAGCCGAACATGGCTGGGTATAATATATGATTCAGTTTCATAATAAGTTCTGTTTATCTGTTTGAATGATTATTTGTTATAATAGTCGTCTGGAGTGTCACCGAATGACCATGCATTAGGGTCTATCGTGTTGACACTAGGACAGTGCATCATGGTTCCGTCTTCTTCGAGGACGGCATATTCTCTTCCTTTCTTAGCTTCTTGCAGCAGGTACAAGGCAAGTGATTCACCGATGGCTCCTGCTCGTCCCATCGGCATAATTGTCTTGTCTGCATAGTCTTCTACAGTAGTATTGGAAACCTCCATCATCAGCAACCATTTCTTACGTGAGAATTTGCCGAAGGTTCCAAGTCCGGCATCGCTTCCCCACCATCCTTCCGGCTGTACCATTACGTCGTTGACTATTACTTTGTGGAAGGTTGCATCGTAGTTGTAGCCATATTTGGTTTCTGGACTGTCGTACTTCGGATTGTCTTCGTAATTAGTGAACGGACAGGTAAAGTGTTCGTTGGGCAGTAACTGCAATTGCAGAGTCAGTGTATCGTCCACCATCTCCGGAGTACGGTTGAAAGTAATATCGATGTAAGCATAGCGTTCTCCTGCCTTGATTACATAGTCTTTGGCAAAATCTACATAATCTCTTCCTGCTACAGCATCGGTACTGTCTTTTCCGATAGTAATGCTGAACGGACGGTCGTAATCTTTGATTGTACCGCTGGTAGCTACACGCAATTGTACGGAGTAAGCTTCGTCGGTCATTGCACCGAACTCTACCGGGGTATAATACTGATGTGCCCATTGGCTGGGGTCTCTAAATTCTTTACCCCAACGGACATCGAAGTATAGTCCATCTACACCTTCGTAATTCATGATCTCTTTTTCACAAGAGGCAAACGGTGCGGCAAATGCCAGCATGCATATATAGGTCAATAACTTTTTCATACGATAAGATTTTATTGTCTGTTATCTGTTTCGCTCTTTGGCAGAGGTACTACATAATTGGATAGTAACATTTTATAGGTGTTCGTTACATCTGTACCCGATGCAAATTCTTCCATGGCATGACGCTTGTAGTAGAAGAAAAGCTGTCCTTCGCCGATGACTTCGCGTGCGAACTCTTCTGTAATCAACTGGTCTTTGTTTTCTTCTGTCACAACTTCGTCCGAAGTCAGGTTACGGTTCCAGCGAATCTGGTGCAGACAGTTTTGTACTTCTTCCAGATTGTTGGAGCATTCGGCCTGTATCAGATACATTTCACTGATGCGCATGAGTGGAATCATGAACTTGAAGTAATCGTCTGTAGTGATTTGTTCGTATTTCAGTGAATATGTGATACCTGTGCTTACTCCTGCTTCTTCGTCGGTACTGGTTACTACTTCTTCCCACATTTTACGGCGGTAATCACTGCTGCTGTTAGGACCGTAGAACTGTGCCAGTTTGGAATCGTCGCCCGACAATCCTCCTACGAAAGTAAGTGCATCACCTTCCAGGCTTTTTCCGAACAGTCCGTCGAATAAAGTTCCGCGGCTGGGATTGTAGAGTCCGAACATCACTTCGGTAGAGAATACGCGGTCGGGAGCTGAAGTAGAAGTTGCAGCTGCTTTGGTTACCCATGGGAATGTCTGTTTTTCCTCAACTTCGGCAAGCAGGGTTGTCACACAGTTGTATGCATCTGTCTTGTTGCCCATCCACATGTGGAGTCTTGCCAGCAATCCTTGAACGGCATAATAGTTCAAGCGATATTGGCGATAGCGAAGATAAACAGGATTGGGATTTTCTTCCGCATCGTCTGTCTGCACACCATCTGTACGTACCGGATCATCTTTCAGAAGTTCGGCTGCTTCGTTTAAATCTCTCAGGATTTTTCCGCATACTTCTTTGGCTGAAAGAATGGGAACTATGTCTTTGTTGTTAGGAACATCCAGATAAGGAATCGCTGAAGATGATTCGGTCTGGCTGGAGTAGATGGGACCGTACAATCTCAGCAAGTCGAAATGTATCATGGCACGCAGGGCAAGCGCTTCTCCTTTTACGATAGGGTAGTAGCGGGCCGAGAGGACGCTTTCCGGTTCATCACAGTGTTCTATCAATACGTTGATATTGGCTATCAGGCCATACAGATGTTTCCATATGGTACTTGAGGTGGTTTCAAAGCTCTTGTCCTGATAACTGTAGTTTGCGTATATTTTATAAGGGTGAGTACCATTGGCCGGTACATTGTAGTATTGGGCCATTACGTCGATGACTCCCATGGAGAGAACGTTTCCGTATGATTCATTCAGGCTGCTGTATGCACCGTTGAGTACTGTAAAGAAACCCTCGTTTTCGCTAAACAGCTTGTCTTCCATGATACCGTCTTCCATATCTACCTTCAGCCAGTCGGCACACGATGAGGCTGTGAAATTAAGGGTGACTATGAGTATTAGGCTTTTCAGTATATTTTTTATTTTCATAATAGTATGTTTTATAATTTAGAAACGAACTCCTATAGAGGCTGATATTTTTCTGGAGAACGGATAATCGATACCACGTTCTTCTTTGATGGTAGATAAGCGGAAGAGGTTATTACCATAGATGCGTACATTGAATGAAGAAGCACCGATGGATTGCAGCCATTTTCCGGTAGTGGTTTCATATCCCACAGACAGAGTAGACAATTCCAGTGTGTTGTCGTCGGCAATGAAGCGGGAAGACATGTTGGTTACAGTGGTATCGTCGATACGTTTGAATTTGGCGATATCACCCGGTTTCTGCCATCTGCCGTAAAGTGCTCGTTTGTCCTGATTGTATTTTACTTGAACGTCGCTGATATTTTCTACTTTGTTGAACAGGGTAGACAAGAATGCTTGTCCGCCATAGCGATAGCTGAATATAGCATTGATAGAGAATCCTTTCCAGTAGAAGCTGGAACCGAATGCTCCTTCAATATCCGGAGTAGAGTCACCACAGATTACTTCGTCGGCAGAGTCCCACTTAAAGGTATACGAACCGTCTTTACGGATGAATATTTCATTACCGGTCATCGGGTCAATACCTGCTGAGCGTACTGCATAAAGAGCTGTCGGGCTGGCTCCGTCGTAGTAACGGATCAGACTCTGGTTGGTACGTCCTTTTTCGTTGTATTTCTCCAGCAGATCACCTATGTTGTAATATTCCGATGTAATATGACGCAGGTTGGCATTTACTGTCCAGTTCATATCCGGTTTTCTGATGATGATGTAACTTCCTGTAAAAGTGACACCCTGGTTTCTCATGGCACCAATGTTCATCGGAACAGATGTAATACCAGAAGAAGGCGGGAAGTCGATGTTCAGCAATAACGGGTCGGTTTTCTTTCTGAAATAGTCTACGTTCAGGCGCAGGCGGTTCTGGAACATTTCTACATCAAGACCCCAGTTCTGTTCATTGGTACGTTGCCATTTCAGTCCGCTGTTACCCCATGTCTTGACTAAAGCTGACAGACCGAACATATTCGGATAGCTGGTATAATAAGTATATACGCTGTTAGCCATTTTAGCATTCAGGTTGGCATTTCCCGGATTACCGACTGAGTATCTCAGCTTCATGTAGTTGAGGATGTTGTTCTGACGGAAGAACGATTCGTTGTGAATGTTCCATCCTAAACCTAATGACCAGGTGGTAGAGAACGGATTATCTACTCCATATACAGACGAACCGTCGGAACGAAGGTTGAAGTCCAGCAAGTAGCGCAACTGATATCCGTAGTTGAAGTTAGCATAATAGCTGGCATGTCTGATTCTGGAAATCGAAGAACTTGGTTTACCGCCTTCTGGATATCCGTTTGAGAAGTTCGGATTCGAGAACATGTCGCTGGAATAACCTATTGCTTGGAAGATAGATAAGTTAGATTGGTTTTCGCTGATTTGCATACCTCCGATGGCGTTGACAGTATGTTCACCGAAAGTCTTACCATAAGAAACGTCTAAGCTTCCGTCGTATGAAGAAGATTTTGTGTTCGATTCGTTATAGCTTCCTTTTTTCAGAACTTCGGTAGTCAGAAACTCACTCATTTCCGGTGATTTGAATACCTGGGCATTATAGCGTCCTACAGTAAGACCGAACTTTCCTCTGATGCGGAGTTCCGATATCGGACGGTATTCAATCTGGAAGTTGTTGACAAAGGTCAGCTGGTTGCTCTTGTCATAGCTGCTCTGATTGAAGTCCCACAGAGGATTGGTGATATACTGGGTTCCGGAAGTGGCAGATATAATCTCTTCCATGACTTGCTCTACTTCTCCATATTCATTGTATTTGTCGTAAAATGGGTTAGTTTGTGCAAACTTACTGAACGAAACTGTTGGATTTTCTACATCAGTATTAGTGATGTTGGTCTGGTTGGTAAATGCAAACTTATCAATACGGTAAGTCAATTGTACGTTTCCGTTCAGAATGTCACGGCTGGAGTTTTTCATTACACCGTTTGTCTGTGTGTAAGTCATACCGATACCGTAGCGGAAAGCGGCATCACCTCCTTCGGCAAAGATGTTATGGCTTTGAGTGAAACCTGTTTGCAAAGGCTCGTTCAGCCAGTATGAATCAATTCCCTGCTTACTTCTCAGCAAACGCTGGTTATAAAGGCTCCTGTAATACTCATCGATGATATTACCGTTTGAGTCGAGTGAACCATAATAGCCGGCTAGTCTTTCATATTCAAGTTTTTCGGAAGAGTTCATCAGGTTATAGTCAGTCAAATCTGCCCATTCGATACCGAAGTTACCGTTATAGTTAAATTTCAGTCTTCCGGCCTCTGGCTTTTTGGTTTCCACAACTACTACACCATTGGCTGCTTTCGAACCGTAAATAGCAGTAGATGAAGCATCTTTCAAGATCGTGATACTTGCTACTCGGTCCATACTCAGGTCAGTAATGGTCGATAGAGTGGTTTCAAATCCATCCAGAATAAAAAGAGGCTGGTTAGGGTTGGTGCTATATTCTGTTTCCAGACCTACGATGTTGGTGTTACCTCCGATATTGAGGTTCATGGTTGCATTCGGGTCAGATCCGGCAAGATTATTTTCCAGAATGATGAAAGATGGGTCAAGTACTTTCAAACTTTGCAGAACATTCTGGTTGTCGACTGTTTTCAATTCTTTTTCCGAATAAGTTGCCATAGATCCGGTAAAGCTTTCAGCCTTTCGGGTATAGATACCGGTAATTACGGTTTCCTGTAAGGATACGGCATCCGGTTCCAGACGAACTTTTAATTTCTCGGAAGGATTGGAAACACGAACCGTCTGTGTTTTCATTCCGACATATGAGAATATGAGCGAGTGGATGTTTGAGGGGATGGCAAAAGTAAATTTACCGTCTATATCTGTTATGACTCCTACTCCATGAGCATTTTTATAGGTAATGTTTACACCCGGTAAAGGATTGCCGTTTTCATCGATGACAACACCTTGGTAAGTAACCTTATCGCTTTGAGCAGATTGAACAGTTTGGTTAAGATTGTTTTCCGTGGCTGCATGTATCTGTGGGCTAGCGATTGGAAAAACACTTACGGCCAGAGCCAGATAGTTAAGCTTGTTGCCATGTAGCCAACTTTTGATTGGGGGGATGGCTTGCGACAAGCAATTAGAATGCTTCTTTAAATTCATAGTTATTAGTTATTGTAAGATTACGGATGCAAACGTATGGAAAATATATTAACGAATCAATATTTTGTATAATTTTTTTTGAAAAAGATAAATTTTAAGTGTTTGTTTTCTGTGTTTTGGTTTCTATTTGTAATACTTTTATGTGTGTAGAGCCTTTTATTTATATCTTGCATGTATATGGTAGGGAATTTAACCTGCTAGCTTGATCTGGATTTATGTCAGAAACCGATAGCGAAATTTAGTTATAGTCTTTTTCCGTCATTACTGATAATCAGTCTGTTCATTATGCTGAAAAAAATATGCTGTAATTTTAAAAAAAGAAGGTGTATTTTAGGTAAAAATATGCCGTTGTTTTGATGAAGAGAAGGCGTTGTTTTTCCATTGTGCCGCTTTTTGCGGATAATGCGGTGTATTTTCCCTCGCGCACATGCGCCCGCCCGCGCAATAAATATTATTGTGCATGTTTTCATCCTCCTTCTGCATATGCTGAAAAAATATGCCGCGTAACATACCTGTTTTCCAGTGTCTTACGAAAAAACTTTGAAAAACGGTCAAAAAAAAGTCGTGTAAAAGTTGGAGTTTGCGAAAAAGTGCGTAATTTTGCACCCGCTTTCGAGAGAGAAACGCGCTGAAGCATTGACAGAGTGAACGTGAGGTTTCCGGTTTTTCGGGTGTTGCCTTGTATCTTACCTTAGCGGTGCTAAGGGAGCGAGAAGGGCTTCCTGTTCCGGTTTCTGACCGCTGAAAAATTTTTTCGAAAAAAAACTTCGAAAAAATTTGGTGGTTAAGAAAAAACCTCTTACCTTTGCAAACGCTTTCGCTAACAAACGGAGGCTTAGAAATAAGAAATAGTTCTTTGAAAGACTTTAGATAAACAAACGAAATGTAGTACAAGCAGTAGTCATGTGATATATATAATGTGTATCCGTGATGAAGTGATAAAACCGTCAATCTGATTTGATAATCAAGGAATATTCGGTCACCTGAACAGAGACAAAAAGTACTCGCAAGAGTAAAAAGATATTTTACAATGAAGAGTTTGATCCTGGCTCAGGATGAACGCTAGCTACAGGCTTAACACATGCAAGTCGAGGGGCAGCATGAACTTAGCTTGCTAAGTTTGATGGCGACCGGCGCACGGGTGAGTAACACGTATCCAACCTTCCGTTTACTCAGGGATAGCCTTTCGAAAGAAAGATTAATACCTGATAGTATGGTGAGATTGCATGATAGCACCATTAAAGATTTATTGGTAAACGATGGGGATGCGTTCCATTAGGTAGTAGGCGGGGTAACGGCCCACCTAGCCGACGATGGATAGGGGTTCTGAGAGGAAGGTCCCCCACATTGGAACTGAGACACGGTCCAAACTCCTACGGGAGGCAGCAGTGAGGAATATTGGTCAATGGGCGAGAGCCTGAACCAGCCAAGTAGCGTGAAGGATGAAGGTCCTACGGATTGTAAACTTCTTTTATACGGGAATAAAGTATCCTACGTGTAGGATTTTGTATGTACCGTATGAATAAGCATCGGCTAACTCCGTGCCAGCAGCCGCGGTAATACGGAGGATGCGAGCGTTATCCGGATTTATTGGGTTTAAAGGGAGCGCAGACGGGAGATTAAGTCAGTTGTGAAAGTTTGCGGCTCAACCGTAAAATTGCAGTTGATACTGGTTTCCTTGAGTGCAGTTGAGGCAGGCGGAATTCGTGGTGTAGCGGTGAAATGCTTAGATATCACGAAGAACTCCGATTGCGAAGGCAGCTCACTGGAGCGCAACTGACGCTGAAGCTCGAAAGTGCGGGTATCGAACAGGATTAGATACCCTGGTAGTCCGCACGGTAAACGATGGATGCCCGCTGTTGGTCTGAATAGGTCAGCGGCCAAGCGAAAGCATTAAGCATCCCACCTGGGGAGTACGCCGGCAACGGTGAAACTCAAAGGAATTGACGGGGGCCCGCACAAGCGGAGGAACATGTGGTTTAA
>ERZ779865.514-NODE-514-length-33701-cov-9.667568_pt1 | contig 33701 bp, 33 predicted proteins | sample MGYA00433088_ERZ779865 | MGnify/ENA primary metagenome ERZ779865 (study PRJEB29588, sample SAMEA2151703) | human gut metagenome | biome: human gut; feature: human-associated habitat; material: faeces | place: Denmark | collected 2008/2010 ... | reverse complement strand
TTTAATTATAATATATATAGAGAGTATAACAATTTAGCTCTCGTCTCAATTTCATTTAGAAAGGAGAAATATTAATTATGAGGATTGATAGAATAAAAGAAATAGATAGATAAGCGAATATTGATTCTTATTGCCACTTTCTATTTTAGAATGTGGCAATTTTTATAAAATAAACCACTTATGTTATGCAAATAAGTGGTTTAATCATTATATTATAAAATTTCTTTCATTTTGATGTTTGTTTGTTGCTTATTATTTCTTAATTCCAAACAAAATTCTTCAATGGTAGGATATGACTTGCCTTTTCCTGCTGCATTTCTAAAGGACTGTAGAGCGTCTTTCCCAGAGTCAGGATCGTAAAGGAAATAAAATTGCTCTTCAATAATATCTCTATCTACTATTCCCTGCTTCCACGAAATTAAAAGAGCTTCTAAGAAATTTAAATATTGTATTATATACCATCTTATTTCGTTGCATTGTACAACATCAATAGTATACATACGTGAACTGCTATCATTAAAATTTTTATCATAAACATGGCAGTCATGTGCCATATTTTCAGGTTTAATAGTGGTTTCAAAACATTTTTTACACGAAGATTTTTTATAGCTTGAACAAATGGGGCATAATTCTTTTTTAGTTTCAAAATTAACTTCAAATGGCTGTTTATTATATAGGTTTGCACACTGTTCGTGATTAAAACCTTCAACTATACGAACCGCATATGTAGTCTCCCATCGTAAAGATTCAGACCATTTAATCATGTAATCAACTGTCTTTTCTCTACGCTTTTCATCGTGTCTTGCTCTTGAGTCGTTTTTAGCAACTACAAGTTGTATTACCAGTAAAACTAATGACAGAGAACCGTAAGCAGAAATCATTAAAGAGATTATCTCATAATCTCTCATATAGGTTTCTGGTATTTTAATACACAATAACACACATACAACAATAACTGCAACAGTAAGAATACCCAATGTTACTGCTATGGCGGTATTCCAATTAAATTCTCGTTTGTTATTTTCTGTTTTCATAATAATCCTCCTTATTCAGTCATAGTGTATTGTTATACTATAATTATACAATCAGTCTCTAACAAAATCTATACGCTTAATTTCTAAATTTTATATTGTATTATTGTATATATTAACACAAAGAGACATTATATGCCACCGTAAAGTTTGTATTTTTCCTATACTCTTGACATTTTGCTCTGAATATGTTAATATTATCTCAAATAACTACATTTTGAGGTGGACTATATGAAAAGACAGATTGTTTCGTTTATGATGGCAATTTCTTTAATTGTGACATCAACATCTCCTGTTATGGCTCACAGTGGTAGAACCGATAGCAATGGTGGGCACAGAGATAATAAGAACAAGAGCGGGCTTGGATATTATCATTATCATTGTGGAGGACATCCTGCTCATCTACACGAAAATGGTGTTTGTCCGTATAAAAGCGGTTCAAGTTCTAACAATTCAAATTCAAGTAAATCAAACACATCATACAAGAATGAGAATATATCGTCATCCAAATCTAAGGCTGAGTGGATCGGAGACAAATATTGGACTGGCGATAGCTTTGCAAGAGGCTGGCAGAAAATAGATGGTTATACTTATTATTTTGACGATTACGGCGATAAGATAGTCGGTTGGGCAAGTGACGAAGAAGATAATACCTATTATTTTGATGCTAAAGGCAGAATGAGTGTCGGTTGGAAAGAAATAGGTAATCATACATATTTCTTTAGTACAAATGGCTATATGCGTACAGGTTTACGTAAAACAGAAGGTAAAACATACTATTTTAACAAAGATGGTGTGATGGTTACTGGAAAAGTTAGATTTGGAGATAATATTCGCTATTTTGGTTCAGATGGGGCTATGAAAAAGGGCTGGGTCAAGATTGGCAATGATACATATTACTTCAAAAACAAAGACGGATATATGGCTACTGGAAAACTTAAAATTGATGATAAGGTTTATGAGTTTGGAGATGATGGTAAGCTTATAGCATAGTTGATTATTTGGTATTGTACTTATATAGTATTATAAATTGGGGTGTAAATATATGATAAATAAAAGGCCTTATAAATTTACTACAAATACAGTATCTATGATATTATCGGTTATAATTGTAGTACTTTCTATGCTTTTTATCCTCTTTTTAAATGTAGAAATAAAGAGCATGGAGAATGAAGCTGTTCCAGCGATCTCAACTAATACTAATGAAGATAATTCATATTCCTTTCAAAATACTCAATATGATATAAATAAAAAGATATGGTTATCATCAATAAAAGAAGTTTTAGTAGTCATATGTTCTATTTTTGGAACAAATCTTATAGTTAGTGTAATTATAGAAAAGAAATCGCAGAATGATTTATATGATGAGTTTATAACAGAAGATTTGTTGCAGAACTTCAAATTTTTAAAAACCATTGATAAAGAAAAACGTAAAACTCTATTGAATTCTCTTGAAAAAATTGATTATATGGGAGAAAACGAAACTTACTCTGAATTAGTTAATAATGTGCGTGAAAAAATAATAAATAGCGATTATAAATATTATTTTGTATCAAGTAATATAGTTATAACTTGTACCATAAAGTCTAGTTATATTGAAAAAAATATCATTAGAACCGTAGAAATTAGATCTTTTGATGATTCGTATACGGATAAAAATTATATAATTACAAAAATAGCTTCAAAAAAAATCGAAGGAATACAAAATATTGAAATAAAGGAGTTGATTATTAACGATGTATCCAAAGATATTACAAAAGATATTGAATATGTTGATACTACATCAGAAGGCACATATAATGTATATTATGATAACATAGATTATACAGTAAGAGCGTATTACCGTTTAAAAGACAATATAACTTTTTATAATAATCGCTCTACAACAATTCGGGTCACTTATGTAACACGAGTTCCTGCAACTGATATAGTTTACTCTTCACGTTTGATTGTACCTTGTAAGAAATTTCGTTTCCGTTTTAAAATTGATGATTCAACTATAAATTACAAAATTAATGCCCAAGCCTTTGGCTTTCAAGAAGATGCAATGAAGAATCCTACTGGAAGCTTAAAAAATGAAGTTACGTATGAAATAAATGATTGGATATTTCCTTCGGATGGAGTGTTTGTAACATTTTACAAATAAAGCATAATAATTATATGCTATTTGTTAAAATAATTATATTGCAAAATTAATTAGAATAATATATAATGGAAGTATAGAAAGGAGGATTGAAATAGAATGTTTGAAGATGAAATCGCTTGAATTCTAATACATTACAATCAAAGTGTATAAGCAAAAAGAAACGACCTCTATAATGATTATTTATTATAGAGGTCGTTTCTTTATATCCTTTACAACTTAGTATCTTATACCATATTCACCGTTATGTATTTGGGTAAGCTCTGGCACTGTCACAGGCTGAATACCAAGTTTAACAAGCGACACATCACATTTCCACCAACTTATGGCTGAAAGCTTCTGTACAAGTATCTTACGATAATTTTCAAGATTGTGTGGTGTGTCATTGCTTTCGATAAGGTACGTAAGTGCTTCAATGCCTTTGATTTCACGGCGTACATATTCCATTACGGAACGTACTCCTGCCTGAACGACATATCCCCTTTTCTCTATCATAAAGCTTGGGGTCTTACTGTTGTCAAGTTCATAATATGAAACAATGTGTGATAAACCCATATTATAGATTACAAACAAAGATTTCTTGCATTTGGATAACTGAGGATTTTCTTTATTGTATTCTTTGAGTTCATCACCGGTCAGTAAAGAATAATCTCTATCTGGCATTAAGGCTGATTTGATATGATTGTATAGAGTAACTGAATTTATACCATAAATATTTGAGATATCGGAAGCAGTGAGAACAGGTCTGCCGTGAAATGTTTTCTTTATGTAGGCGTATGGAAGTGAGGGTGCTTTGGGTACAGTATAATTACCTGTCTTTCTGATTGATGGTAAGACTTCGTTAGTAACCCATTTGCGGAATATTCTACACTTGTCTGTCCGAGCTTCAAGCATAAAATCATAGAGTTGGGATTCTGTTAAATACTGTTTCACACCGTGTGAAACCAACGTAATTTCGGCGTTTTCGGCAATTTTAAGTATTCTTTCTTTGTAGGGATAAACGTTTCCTTTAGCTTTGGCTACATATCCTAACGCTTTACCAGTTGAGTAAATCTCAAATAAGGGTTCGCCATTTTCATTTTGAATGACTTCCACATCGTTACCTTCAAAATTCATGATTTCGTTCATAGTGATAACTCCCTTTCAATTTAACTTGACAGAAAGCTCCATTTGATGTATAATAGATTTCAGATAGAGTAATCTGTCTGGGTTGTAAGCTGTTGGTTTCATTGGTAGTGGAGCAACAGCTTATTTCTTTAATGTATCTACTTCATTTTTAACCATTGCAATGCCTTTGTGAATAACCTCTGCTTTTGTGATTTTCAGTTTTTCGGAGCATTCTTCAAGTGTTTTATAAGTTTCTTCCGAAAGTCGAATTTCAAAGCGTTTATCACGTTTTTCTTGCGTTGGTCTTCCTTTTGGGGACATTGTTATGCGCCTCCTTTATGTCCGTACATTTATAATAACATATGTACGTACATTTGTCAAGAGTTTTTATAAAATTTTAACCCGTAAATCTCGAATAAAGGCTCACCGTTCTCGTCCTGAATGATTTCTACATCGTTGTTTTCAAATTTCATAATCTCTTGCATAAATAAAACTCCTTATCAATTTGACTTGACAAGAACTCTCTATCTATGGTACAATGTATTTGATAGAGAAATCTGTCAGATATGTAACGGTAATGTGTTACTTTCCACGGTGCAACATTGCCGTTATTTATTTTCTTGGAGGACAAGTTGTATTCCTTTTCTTACGACATCTGTACGTGTAACATTGTTATCTTTGCAATATCTGATTAACTTATCATTTGTGTCTTTATCAATTCTTGCTTTGATCTCAATGATTAAAGGCTTTTCAACTTGTGGTCTACCTGTTTTGGGTGACATTCTTTCACCTACTTTCTGTGCCACAATTATATTATAGTTTATGTGCCACAAAAAGTCAATAGTCACTTTTATTTTTGATAAAATGCACAAAAGAATAACGTTTATTTATGATAAATTAAAATTACCCCTTGACAAAAAAAAATAAAGTGGTATAATAATAATTGAAAAATATCATATTACATCCTTATGTTGAATTTGATTAAGGCTTCCTAATTCTATTTAATCAAGTACAACATGAAGCACCCACAGATATGCCAGTACCTGTGGGTGCTTTTGCGTACTATAACGGTTTCCTTTTTCTGCTCGTACATACTGATATTATAGCAAGGAAAATTACAACTGAGACTGAGTTATTGGTATCGGTATATTTTGCTGAATAGCTTCAGTCTTAATTGTAGGTAAAACAATGTTTGTGAGCATTGTTAATGTGATTGTCAAAAGCTGTAATATCCTTTTGAGTTTTGGGCGTTTAATCCCATATAATCCCCAAATGTAGATTACAGTGCATATAAGTAACGATATAAAGTTTAAAATTAACGTCCAGAAAAATACCATAGACTCATCCTTTCGATTTTGAGCGGTGCAGAAAAGAAAGCCTATATCAGCAATTAAATTATACTATATTTTCTTCCAAAATAACTACCTGCAAATTTAACAAATTATTTTCAATCATTTATGCACATTTACCACTTAAATTATAGTTTTATCAACGTTGCTATATTGTAGATTTAACAATACAAATTCTTGACAATTTTAAATGTATAAGGTATAATTATGTTATTAATTATATAGGAGATGTTGATAATGGAATTTAACAAAAATAAAACTTATAACGGCAACGGCATAAATGCAGATGATGTATATGATTATGTGACAGAAGGTGTAGGAAATATTCAACATAATAGAGAAAATTTTGCATATGTTTCTAATAATGTAGAAGAAAGACCAACCCCCAAAACACCCATAAATAACAATAGCAACAACAATAACAACAATAATAATAGTAATGAATAGAAGGAGGAATAATTATTGTCAGACATTTTTAATATTTTACCCGATATTGTAATTTATATTGTATTAGGTTATATCTGTCTCCATATGTATAGAATTACACGAATTGTTAAGAAATCAGATGATTTTGAACATATTCTGACAGAATCAATAGTTGTAGGCTTTATTATAAAAAATGTCATATCTCTAATACCTTTTACGTTTGGAGAATACATTGATACCATCGGAATGATAATATCAAGCGCTGCAATAGGTTTTGGGGTAGCCAAAATTCTTGAAACCCCTATAGCAGATAAAGTTATTAATATTCTAAAAATCAAGCATACAAAGTTTAAGTATATGTGGCAAAACATTGATGATCCTAATTATGCCATATTTATTGATGCAACTAACCCCGAAACTCACATTAGATATTTTGGGCAGGTTGTGATGTATGAAGAATTTGAACGATTTCCAATAATTCAAATTTGCAAATATATGGCTTGGAAAGATAATGACTTATTATTTAACTATTCAGATGACTCAACTCAAACAGTATTAATAGATACGTCCAAATACACAGAGATAGATATCATTTATCAAAAGGATAGTAGGGTAATCAAGCGCTGGAAATAATATAAAAGAACCTTTGAATTTCTTCAAAGGTTCTTTTATATTTATAATTATTAAAACTTACTACCGCAATTATTACATTTCCAAGTCTTGCCGTTATCGCCCATACCAAATATACCAAACAGAGCTATTTTTCCTGCTTTTTGTGCAATAGTAATTTTGGATAAATTGGTTGAACCGCAGATCGGGCATTTGGGTATGTTTTGAGGTGTGGGGGTAGGTTGAGATACGGGTGAAGAAATAGAAACATAACTTTTGTATTTGCGATTACTTGTATTTTTATAAATTTTAATTATTTGCACTTCTTCTTCAGAGAGAACAAACTCTAATATTCTTCTATATTTTTCATTTTGGTACATTTGGTATTTTTCTTTTTCTGATGAACGACGATATTCATTTAAAATATCATCACATTCTTTTTTATCAAAGATTTCAGTACAACCACAAGAACATTTTGTAGCAGTTTCAGGAAGTCCTCTTTTACATTTACTACAAATTTTAGTTGTTTTACTCATATTGTTCACTCCTATAAATATAATGTTGCTTCAAAACTGCAATGTTATATATAGATGGTATTTAAGACAGTTGAAACGGGATTGAATAATTTTATAAACAAATCGTGGGATACTACACTTAAAGACTTAGAAAAAAAGACTTTCAAAAATCCTCTTAATGCTTTTTTAAAAACATTTAAATCTGGCGATAATGAGGCATTAAAGAATTATATTGCAGATTTGGATAAAGGTGTAACCCGTACGAAAGCTTTTACTGATAACTTGTCAACAGCGTCTGCCACAGTTAAACAACAAGCTCTCGAAATTGCTAAATTAAATACACAATATAAAACTGGCGCAATAGATGAACAAACGTATCGTTCACAATTATCTGCAATAACATCGCAAACAGAAACATTAACCATTAAGCAAAAAGCGTTAGCGGCAGTAACCAAATTGGTTTCTTCTGCTTTCCAACTTGTAAAAGCCGCTGTTGTTACTATTGCATTTAATCTTATTATAACAGCAATTACAAAGATTGTCAATGGTCAAACAGAGCTTCGTGAAAAAATAAAACAAACAGCAGATGAAGCTAAAAAATCTTCTACTGAAATATCTAATCTTTATACAAATTATCTTGAGCTTAATGAAGCTGTAGCTAACGGAACTGGAAGCAAAGAAGATTTGACTTCTGCAACAGATGAATTGCTTAAAGCATTAGGACTTGAAGGAATAGCTGTAGATGAATTAACCTCAAAATATGGTTCTCTCGAAAAAGCTATTTCTAATGTTACTATTGAATCTCTTAAAAGCACACACGATGATTTAGTTGCAAGCGTAGATGTTTATAAAGATGAGCTTTTAAAAATCGGACAAAGTATTTGGGGCGGAAATCAATTTAAAACAGCCAATTACAAGATTGAACCCAATAAATTTGATACAGAAATTGATAAAATTATTTCTGCTTTCAAGGATATTGATAATCTTGAAATCTTTAAAGATGTTGGTTTGTCTAAAAATGATAATGTAACAAACGCAGTGTTCAATCTGTTGGGCGATACAAGCACGGTCGAAGGCATCAAGCAAAATTATGAAACCTTAATGGAAATGCAAGATGCTTTAGTTTCTAAATTTGGTTCTCAAAAAGCAGGAGAATTAAAAATATATCAAGAAATCAATTCTCGTCTCAATGAACTCAAAACAGCTTATGAAAACTATACAGATGAAGTAACAGCTTTAAATCAAAATGCTGCTAAAACTGCTGTTCTTGAAAGTCTTAAAGGTAAAGAGTTACCAAAGACACAAGAGGAATTTAAACAGTTTTATAACACTCTGATTTCTGATGCAACAACAGCTGGAACAGAAATGAGAAATCAATTCGTTGGCTCTGAAGACGACATTAAAAATAGCATTAAGTCTGCTCTTGAAGGAATGTCTATTTTTGATGAGTTTACAGCAGAGCCGATTCCAGTTGAAGTAGAAGTATTCCCTACTGTAACAGCTAATGTTTCTGCCTTAAAACAAAGTTTAAATACTGTCAAGGAGAAGATCGAAGATACTTTTAAGAATACAAATATCTTTGATGAAGCTATTCAGTCTATTCAAGAAGGTAAGGCTATTGATTTTAGTGACGTTATGTCAATGGTTAATCTTGATAGCTCTCTTGCTGATAAATTTGTTAAGACAGCTGATGGTTATACTATTGCTATAAAGGATTTAACACAGTCTCGTTATGAGTATATCAAATCTACGAAAGATAGTATTCAGGCAGATATTGATAGTGCAAAATCATCAATTAGTACAGCTGAGGAAAACATAAATACTTATCAAAAAGAGTCAGAATTGCTTACAGAAGCGGTTAAACATAACAGTGATGCAGCTAATCGTAAAAAAGAACTTGACAATGCTATTGAGACAGAACGGCAAAATATCGAAGATGCGAATAACGTAATTGCTCAAAACACATTGCTCTTAGATGAGTGTGGTGGAGCAGCAGACAACTTCGCTTCTACTGTAGATAATGTGTCTAAGAGAGTAAAGCTTATAGCCACTGCAATGAAAGATATGAATGAGAACGGATATATTTCCTCATCTACATATGCTGAATTGCAGGAAATGGGTGGTAACTATACTGAATGTCTTGAAGTTCAGAATGGCAAGCTTGTGGTCAATATCCAGAAGCTTAAAGAGCTTGAAGTACAAGAATATAAAAACAAAATTTCTGCTAAAGAACTTCTTCTTGCAAGATTACAACTTATAAGTAAATCAAGAAACGCAAGTGGGTTAGATACTTCCTTTATTGATGAACAGATATCGAATTTACAGACTGAAATTGCTGGTTATCAGACAATAATAGATGAAATTAATAAAGCAGGCATTGACTCAGGCGATCCTGCTGCTGTAAAACAATTCAAGAAAGATAATAAAGAAAAGAAACATCTTCTTGAAATGGAACAGATTACAGAGCAAGAGTATTATGATTGGTTTGACAGTGAAAGTCAGCGTGTTTATGGCAATCTTGCTGATTATCAAGATGAGCTTTGGAAGCACGAAGAAGAGGTTTATAACTGGAGACAGGAACAAGAACAAAAACTCTTTGACAAGAAGATTGATAACCTTGAAAAGCTTGCCGATAAGGCTCTTGACAGTTATAAAGACGGAGACGGCAACGAGCTTACAGTTACAGCAAGCTTTGACTATGCCCGTGACCAGATAAACAAGGCTATTACCGAAACTCAGGCAAGAATTGACGGTATCAGAAACGGTACTATAAGCGGAAATACTGACGATATAGAGGCACTTATAGATGACCTTGACAGTCTTAATGACAAGCTTATTGACATCAATAAGAAGGAAATCGAATCAGAAAAGGATTATATCAGTGAACTCAAAGACAATTATTCTGATATGATGGATGAGCGTATTGATAAGGTTGATGAACTTTCTGATAAGATTGAAAAGAGCTATAACAAGCAAATTGATGCTATTGACAAGCAAATAGACGAGCTTGAAAAGGTCAAGGATACTGAGGACAGAATCAAGAAAATCAAGGACGCTCAACTTGCTGTTAAGGAAAAGGAGCAAGCTCTTGACGAAGCTAAACGTGAAGATGCTAAGAACAATTATGTTTACTTTGACGGAACTGGAATGTCTGTACAGACTTCTAATGAAAATCAGAAAAAGGCACAGGAAGAACTTGACGAAAGTAAGAAAGACCTTGAAGAAGCTTATCGTGATGAACAAATCAGTGTACTTAAAGACCAAAAGGTTATCCTTGAGGAACAGAAAGACACGGCTAAAGATTATTACGATAACGTAAAGGATAATCTTGAAAAACAGAAAACACAGGGTGAAAAGACCTATGAAGCTGTTGAAAAGATTTATGAGCAGCTTGGCGGTGACAAGAAACAGACTTCTTCTAATGTTGAACTTGTTAAAAAGCTTTCTAAGTCAGGTGATATATCTAAAGCAATGTCTGAATTGTCTGATACTGAACGCCAGAAAGCTATTGATACAGGTGTTGTTAAGGTACAGCCTAACGGTGATTATACTTTTGATTATTCTGCCTTTGAAAAGTATTCAAGTACAGTAGATGACAATACACTTGCTACACAGGATTTAACTTCTATTCTTAAAGGCATAGTTACTCAGACTAATACTGATAAGGATAAGACTGATAATTCTATGGTCGCAGGTGGCTTTAATCTTGTTGCTGATCCCAAGACAGGCAAACTTACTAAGAAACAAGTTATGGTCAATGGTGAAGTTGTTGAGGGATTAGGTCACAAGGTCTATGCTACTTCTAAGGAAGAATGGCAGGAACATAACAACAGTGAAAAGACAAGCAAGGGAAGCTTTGCAGGTTATGACACGTTTATTGACTTTATAAGGGCTGTTAGTGCTGGTAAAGTGGATATTAGTCCTCTTACTAATGCGTTCAATAGTGGTTATAATCCTATTGTTGACAAGATGAATAAGTCCGTGAGCGATACCATTAACAATGTTTCTAACAGCAATGTTAATAACGTAAATAACAAACCTGTTGTAAATCTTACTGTAAATGTTGAAGGCAGTGCTGATAAAAAGACTGTTGAAGCATTTAGAAATGTGGTCACTAAAGAAATTGGCACTGCTTTTGATGAATTTGGAAAAGCAGTACGCAATGCTAAAGTTTAAACACTTTTGATGTTTGACTTTTGTATAAAAATATAGTAAAATAGAGCGTGAACCTTATCTTCACGCTCTATTGTTTATTTTTATGCTTAAAGTGAATAAGTTCTTATTGCAGAAACAATACTATCCGTGTACCAATTTACAGTTGTAGTTGCAACGGAGCTAACTTCTGTTGGCATATTTACATTTCCACGAGGTTTGATTGCAATGATAGGTTTTCCCATTGCTACTGCGCAATCTAATTCATACTGCATCCATTCACGATTATTATAGTACATTCCCGATATAACTAAAACACAATTTACAGGTCTGATTTTTCTTAAAATAGCATCTTTAATTTGTGTTTTATTGGTAACGGAAGTACCATCTAAATTTATAAGAGGATTGTCTTTTGGAGCTGAATAATTATAATACTTAAAATTAGGAGCTTCTTCCAATAAATCATTTAAGTGAATGTAATCATCGCCGTATTTCCAAGCATGACTAATAAATAAATGGTATGGCTTTAACTCTGGCATATAAAAAACATCCTTTCTAAAATAAAAATTTAAACAATTCCATAAGGAGGAATTATTTTGAATACTAATGTAAAAAAATATCGTAAGAAGCCTGTTGTAATTGAGGCATATCAAACTGACAAGGAAATTGTTATCCACACATTAGAGGGCGATATGATAGCATCTGTTGGGGATTATATTATCACGGGTGTGAATGGAGAACAATACCCTTGCAAACCTGATATCTTTGAAAAGACTTACGAATCTGTAGAAGATTGACTTACTTTGCTTTGCCATGTTGAAAATTCTTTAGTAAAATACTGCTCACAATTACTAACTAAGGTATCAAATGCCACGTCTGGGTTGTTAGAATTGTAGGGCGGTATTTTATTTATAAATTTTGAAGCTTCACTTTTTAGCATCTCGCAATTCATGCGATATTGAACCCATAAGTCTTTAAAGGTGTTTATATTTATTATGTAGGTGATTACCGAGACGGCTGAACCAGCAATGGCAATTAATATTTTAACTAATGGTTTTTCTTCAAAAAGTGTTAATATTGGAATTGAAGAAGATATTATAACAGATATGACAGATAAAACTTTGTAGTATTTTTGATTATGTTTTGCTTTTTTATCATACCATTGTATTTGGTCAAGTAATCTGTTCTTTAAATATCTTTGTTGTTTTTCAGTGTATTCACTGTAATCTATCGGAAGGTCTATTATGTAGTTTTCATTTGATTTTTTACACATTTTATGCTCCATTTTTCACTGTAACGAGTTGTATTGTATAAGTATATTGTATGCTATATTAAGAATAATTTCAAGTGAAATTTTGTATATTACGGCAAATTCCATAATATTAACAAGTTTTAACAAAACATATTGTTGATAAGCGACAAAAGCATATAGTTGAAATATAGACTATTAAGAATGTAAGGAAAGGATTGTTATGGATTACAAAAGACAAATTTTAAATTGCGCCAATGAACTTATACATAAAAACAATTCACAAATCAATAAATCTAATTTTGATAAAACCTATATTGGTAAAGTAATAGGTTCAATAAAAGATGATAATGAAAAAGTAGTACGTTGGCAGATATTCGCAAATGCTTCTACTTTTAATGTGCTTGCTGAAAATTGTAATGTTATTGCAGTAGGTCAGCGTGTGAGAATGTTTATACCCAGTAATCAGAGAGATATGGTTTATGCAGAGGTTATAACCGACTATGAGTTTGACCACCCATCGAAAGCAGTGTATGACTCCGAGAAATGCACAGTAACCGAGACTTGGCTGCTTTCCGATAAGACGGAAGAGACAAGAGTATTTACTCTGACTGTCAAGGACAAGGGCAGCTCATCGGAGGAAGTCACGGCAATTACTTTCCCCGATGGCAGTGTTATGAGCTTGGAGGGATTCTGATGGACGTTAAAGAGACTTTGACAAGATGGGCAAGAGCTTACATGGAGCCGAGTTTGTTTTATGTGCCAGCGAAGAAGAATGATGAATATTACAATATCACATTTCATATGATGGTGGATTATTTTGACACAGTTGATGAAAAGATATTGACGAATATGACTATTAAACAAATGTTTGAAAAATACGAAGAAAATGTGACCACTGATAAGAATAATATCAAGTATGGTTCTATTGGTCAAAATTATAATACTGAGAGTATTTTCTTTGTTGCGTATGATGAAAATGGAAACATAGCAGATTGTTCCCTTTGGCGTGATTTTTTCTCTATTGCTGAGGCAACCTCAACGGAAGAAAAAAACGGATATACATTAGATACGTATTCTGTGACCAAAATACCCGAATTATATAGAACATTGTTTATTGCTAAGAATATTGCTGATGTTAATACTCTTAATGCAGTTTTTGAGGATATGTCACACGAACTGTATTATTGTTTATATATCTTAGCTTCTGGTGATATTTACAGATTTATGCTCGATTATTATGATAATGAAGCTAAAAAATGGGTATATAAAAGCATAAAGGTTGGAGAATATAACTACGCTACGGATAAGTTCAAAATTGAAGACGAAGATACATATTACACTTTTGGGCTTAATAACGCATCCTATAATTGGTTAACTCCTAATAAAGTTCCCAATAATTTTAATTATTATCATGCTCCATATAAAGATTACTATAATAATTCTACCGTCCCTACATTAAGATTAAAAAAAGGCACTTATACTATAAAGCAAATAGTGGCTTCGACAGGCTGTGAAATCATGAAACCCATTACAATAGCTGTTAATGGAGATAGGATAATATATTATAAAGTTAATCTTAAAGGCTTAATTCAAAGAGCAGAACTCGTAGATTGTAATGATGGATACCATAAATTATATGACGGCTTAGACACTTCTGGATATGACGACAAGTGGACGATTGATGCAAGTAAATCTTATGGCTCATTAGAAACAATAAATTACACATATAGACTTTCAGATAATAGGCTTTTAGTGCGACAAAGATGTAGTAACGGATATTCAGGTAGTATAAACATTGTTCATGCTATAATGGGAGAACAAAATGAGAAAAATAGATGGATTGCCTGTTACGGAAAAATAGTAAGATATTACTTGACATATGGGGGATATCCGCACGAAGATAGCTCTGTGGGTCTATATGATGATGATACCATTACTGCATATATGTACGGATATCCATTATCAAAGAGACCACTTAACGAGCAAGAATTGCAATTAATAGGAATAACGAAAAATGATAGCGGAATACAGATTAGTACAAATAGTGTGTATTTTTATGATAATAGATATATGATTTTTAATGTATCTGGCTACGAATATAGTCCTTATGAGACAGATATTGGATATGAAAAATATCAAAACATACCAACAGCAGATGAAATAGCAATGACAATAAATAAGAGGTCGCTTAGTGAATGGTATACAACGAGGAATGAAAAGGATGAACATGGAAGCCATGGTTTAATGATAAAAGATGACAGTCATACTAGATGGTATGTCTATTATAGTGAAATAACATCTGCGATATACGATTATCATAATCTCTCCTACCAACAGAGATTACTTAATGAAACGTACACATCATTCGAACAAGATTCTCAAATAAATGTCGTACTCGATTACTATAAATCTGACGAGATTGATATCGAGAATGTAAAAAAATATATGACTAATAGTATCCAATCATATAATTATAATTATGATTATAATGAAGGATTTAATAAAAATATTTATAAAAACTATTTAACCTTACTTTCTTCAGAAGTAAAGCAAGACCCTGATTGGAATGAGGAAAAATTCAACAAATTTCAGACTGAAATGCGTCATAGGCTATATGAAGAACAACTTAAATAAAGGACGGTGAATAAAAATGAAATTTAATGGAATTGAAATTTGGGACGATACTGGTCTTTGTTTTTACACTGATGTTGAAATCAGCGAAGACAATACTCATAACAGGGCAGTTGATGTTAAAGTCTCAAAGAATAACAAATTTCCTTATGTTATCCGAGATGGCGAAGCTTCATATTGGACTGGCACAATAAATGGATTATGGCTTGATAATTCAGAGGGAGCTTGTAAAGAAGACTTCAATCTTGACACATCTACGGCTTGGATAGTTGCTCTTGCAGAGTGGTTACATAACGGAAAGCCTAAGAAGTTAAAACTTTCCGAGGATTGGATAATGACGGTTGAGATTCAGTCAGAGGTACAATTAAATTGCGAAACTTCAGTAGATGTGGCATACAATAACAAATTGTCTTGTAGTTGGGTTCAGACAGAAGAACGTTATACATCGGATAATATAAAACTTTTACACTGTCCTAAATGCAATACTACCGTTATACCCACTGCGGTATATTGCCAGAAATGTGGCACTAAGTTGGTGAATAGTGTATGAGTGTTGTAGAAAATTTTAATTTACATTATGATATTGCCCAGCCTGTCAAAGAAAACTATTTCAATCCCAAAGAATATAATTCCAATGTTATAACTCACGTTATATTCAGGGCGTATCAATATAGTTCTGATATTGTAAATAGTGCAAAATATGAGGACTTCTCCCCTAATGTTGTGGATTGGTCTTACTCTGCAAGTGTAGATAATGAATCACGTCAAAGTGCAAATGTGACACTTCATGTTCCTAAAGACAGTAAAATGTGGTTTATGCGAAGAGAACATTTACAATACGCTGGTTATGATGATGAGTTAGGTTATTTTATCAATGTAGGTTGGAATCCTGTATTATATCGACTGATGTGTGATTTTGAATTACCTGACGGCACCAAGAACAGAGTAGATTTTGGTTTCTTTATCCCTACAGATGATAAATATGACTATGATGCAACTACAAGTACATTTACAATGTCTTTAATTGGCTGTTCTGGAAGCTTTAAGTCTGAATATGGTGGCAGCCTTGTTACTTCGAGAATAGGATATCTTGAAACAGATAAAGAGGGAAATCAAAGAGAAGTAGGATTTCCTTTAGGTATTCACATTGCGAATAACACCCCTATTACATCTGATTTTATACGTCAGTTTGTTGAAAAGAATAATACATTTTTTAGACAGAACAATTCGGAAGTCCCTGTTAAAAATATTTATATAGATGGTTTAGATTTCTTCGATACGGTAAAGTATTATGAATTTGAAGAGGGTAGCTCTGTCAGTGATATTTTAAATAGTATTCTCGAAGATAGTATGCAGAATTACACTTACTGGATAGATGAACAGGATAATTTAAGAATACAAAAGAAGTCTCTCCTGTTATATGGAGACCTGATTATGCACTACAGAGATTATAGCAGACTGGTTATTAGTGAAGGAACGAGTTATACTGATAGTGATACTATAAGCTATGCGGAAGTCTATGGTAAAGACGGTAATTATTATGGATATTGTGATTGGGCTATGTATAACTTTGATGTTATCAGAAGCAAAGTATTTAATTGTTCTGAGCTTGACACTGATGAAAAATGCAGAAATAGAGCAAGGTGGGAATGTTACAAAGGTTTGTACGGACACGAGACCTTTGACGTAAATCTTGTGGGCATTTATATTTCTCAGTTTCAATATCCCTCTATGGCTATTGGCAGAAGCATTGAGTACACGACTATGAATGGCGATACTAATGTTTATACCATTAAAAGTATAGGTTATTCAAATCATGAATGGACTTTGGGACTATCTATTTACAGACCTTATTATACTGATGAAAAGACAGATTTATCTTCTGAGACAAGAGATAAGTATATGCTTGAAAAACCAATTATTTTCAAACATGAAATTGACGGTAATAAGATTAAGTTATATGTAAAATCCAAGGATATAGGAATATCTCTTGTAAAGTTATATATGAGAGCTAATTTTATTGGAGAAAGCGTTGATACTGATGGAACAGCTAATCTTGAGTGGCTTGATGAAAGTGCTTACAAAGTAATTACTTATACTATCCCAGAAGATAATCAGACTTATTTATTTAGTGTACAACTATACAATCCTCAATATGAAATGTCTTTATTGAGCAACACTTATGTTGTAGATGTTGGAACAGTTGATGATAAGTATTATAAAACCAATAACGGTAAGTATATTGAAGTTGTTAAGAATCACAAGACTGAATTGTTAGAAAGGGCGGTGGAGTAATGGCATATATTTATGATTTAGACCCTATTACAAGTTTGAATGAGGCAGATGTGTTTATTTTAAATACGTCTAAACACGTTGATAAAAAAATCAGTTGGCAAGTGCTGTCTAATCAAATATTAGACAAAGTACACTCCCATGCAAATATGCAAGTTATTGAGTTATTCGGTACGAATAACGAAGGAAAATTAACATGGGGCGATGTAGTTGTGGGTAGTGATTATACTCTCCCAGCAGCGACTACTTCTGTGCTTGGCGGCGTTAAGCCCGATGGTAATACAATAACTGTTGACGAAGACGGTACTATTCATGGTGCAACAACCTATGCACTTCCGACAGCCAGCACTACAGTCCTTGGTGGTGTTAAAGTCGATGGTACAACTATTACTATTGACAGCAACGGCGTTATAAAGGGCAGTGAAGCGCAGCCTTATACTCTGCCCATAGCTACCACTACGATTTTGGGCGGTGTCAAGCCAGACGGTGAGACTATTAAGGTCAGCCCCGAGGGAGTAATTACCTGTATTAACGATAGTGCTATCCCAAGCTGGGTTGCAAATACAGCATATGTTGTTAATAATTTGATTGTTTACGGCACAATTATTTATCAATGTTCCGAAACTCACACATCAGGGACTGAGTTTAACACGACTTATTGGACTGCTTTGACAGGACAGCAGGGCGAAAAGGGTGACAAGGGTGCTGATGGTGTCTCCCCTACTGCAAAAGTTACGCAAACTGAACTTGGAGCAACAATATCTGTTACAGACAGTTCGGGTACTACAACGGCGAATATATCTAACGGTACATCTGCTATGCTGTCGGTATCACAGACTGAAACAGGTTGTACGGTAACTGCGACTGATAGCTCGGGAACAACTACTGCTACTGTCTCTAACGGTACAAATGGTACTAATGGAGATGATGGAAAGTCGGCGTATGCTATAGCAGTCGAAGAAGGTTTTAGCGGTGATGAGGCTGCTTGGCTCAACAGCCTGAAAGGTATAACAACCGTAACGTCAAGCGCTGTAAATTTGACGGGAACGTTAACAGCTGATAGCTGGTCTGACACTGCTCCTTATACTCAGACTGTCACCGTAACTGGTTTAGCCGAGGACGGATATCCTATTCTGGATTTAATCACATCAACTGATACTACAACTGGAATTGATGAGAACAAACAGTGGGCATACATCACAAAGGCAACAACTGCTGAAAATACACTGACAGTAAAATGCTATGAGAAAAAGCCTACTATTGCTTTGAATTTTGTCATAAAGGTGGTGTAAATATGGCTGATTGTTTTATTACACGAAGAGGATATGGAAGTAGCGGGGAAGGTTCAAGCAAAGTTACTCCTGAAAAATTAGGTTATGTATCGGGGGCAAGTGCTTTTTTTGACGGCAGATGTAACACCCCTTACGGACATGTTTCCGATGGTGCATCGTGGACTGATTTGGTTCACGAAAAGAGCGCCTATCGAGTTTCTATGGGAGATACTGAAGCTAAGGACTACATTGATGCGGATTATTATATTAAACCAGCCGTAGCCAGTGGCGGTATTGTCTTGCCGATAGACATGTCAACTTACAGCAGTTTTACCGTAGAAGCTGTAGTAAAAATTGTCTCTTTGGATAATTACCAGAGTGATATAATCAATACTTATGCAAGTGATAATTACGGCGGTTTCGGTATTACAGCAGAAACAGCTACAAAAATTACACTTCAGGCATATTCAGGCGGTTGGAAAAATATGTCTTCGACTTATACTAAAGGTGAAATTGTCTATGTGGCAATGACATTTGACGGTAGCTCGCTGAAGTCCTATATAAATGGAATTTATTTATCTGAAGCAAGCTGCACAAATAGAATAACGAATGCGTTATTTCCGTGTCTTGGCGTTAAAGCAGGAGGAAAGAATGAACACGCTGGCGGTCAGAGCTATTACTACAGGGCTGCTATTTATGATAAGGTGCTAACTGCTGATGAAATTACTCAGAACTACAACAGGGACGTATATAGGTATGTTAATGGCAATGCGGATGATATTGACAGTGGAGAAAAACCATCTGCTACGGTTGAAAAATCAACTGTTTCTTTTACTGCAAATATAACTGCCACATCAAAATATATTGTGGAATATAAGACACTATATGATACCGTCCCTGCCTTTGAATTATACATAAATGATGAATTAAAAGGCACTTATGACACCGTGACCAATAATACTGTAGTCATAGATTTAGCAGACCTCGCTTTGTCTATTTCTAAAACAAATGTAGTTATCAAGTCAACATCTTACTACATCGGAATTTCACGGGTATATTCTCGTAGTTCTATAAATATGACAGCTGACACGACAACAACCGATGAGGGTGATATAATAGCCTCCGCAGGTAGCTATCGTTCAGGCTGTAATCCATATTATGCTTTTGATGGCTCAACGAGTACAAGTAGTTACTGGTTGGCAAATGATAAGACTACTCCAACATGGCTGCAAATACAATTTCCAACAGCAAAAACGTTGAAAAGCTTTGTTATGTATAAGGCTCATACACAATATGACGATTGCGTAAAAGCCTTTACTCTGCAAGGCTCCAATGACGGTTCTTCCTATACTGATTTGGGTAATTATGTTTTCTCTGAAAATCTTATAGAAGTATTCAGTAAAACATTTGAAGTTAATAATAACACTGCCTACACGACTTATAGGTTCTATATCATGTCTGCAAATAACTATCCGATGATAAATGAAATATCAATGTTTTTTGATGAAGACATCAATATCACTAATGAGTTGTCTATTGTTAATATGGGAGATGGCAGTGATAACAATGATAGCGGTCATGTTTTAATCGGCGGCACTGTTTACACGGGTACGGAATATAACGAGCAGTCCAAACCGATAAGCGGTCTGAAAGATGAGCTGACAGAATATTGCGGCTTCGGCAGTGACGGCGATTTTATCTCCTGCAATGCGGACGGCACGCTTGGATTTACCATAACTTCAAGCACTATCCAGCAAAATTATGGAGAGAGCAAAACCAAAGCCGATGAGTCCGACTTAGTATCAACGTACAATGTTATTTTGAAAAATGATAAAATCTTTGCATTTAAACATGGTGAAAAAGAATTTCATATCATTACAAAAGATACAAATGGAAATCCTGTACTGTTTTGGTGCTGGAATAGCCAGTATATTATTACCAATTCATCGGGATCAACAGGATATATGAATTATGTTGCCAGAACCAATGCCTCATACCAGCATTATATTGTACCTATGTGCGATTTCCTTGCAGGAAATAGGATAGACGGATTATATCTTGTAGCTGCATCGCCGTCAACAAGCTACACTGATTATTTTGTCGATTTTGGCGGAGATATTTACCGATTTTTTGGACAGGGTGGACATCAATTTGCGGTGAAGGTGAGTACATAATGAAGAAGCATAAGATGGAATTTTCTAAGAAAATTTATATACTAAACATTATTCTGGTCATCTTTGTTGTGTTTTCTTCTTTGACATTGATTGCCTTGAGTGGGAGATTGGGTTTGACAGACCTATCTCCCCTTTCTGTTATTTGTACTTCAGCCTTCTCCGAGCTAGCAGTTCATAGTGGGTTCTATGCAAATAAAGCAAAGGCTGAAAACATAATCAAAATTAGTAAGCAGATCGGAAATATTGATAACGAAAAAGTTCAACTTGCTAATCAAATAATGAACGGTGAGTTCAATAGTAATATGTAAAGGAGTGATAATTATGGCATTAAACATTAAGTCTTGTTATAGTACAACCTCTTTGACTTATGTGCCAAAGAGAACTATAAAATATATAGCGTTACACTATACGGCTGGCACAACCAGTAAGGCTGGAACAGCACTTGGTACAGCTAAATGGTTTGCAAACGGAGGAAACCCTTCTAATCCTGCATCAAGCGACTTTCTTGTTGATGATAGAGATGTAATTCAATACAACAAGGACATCGAAAATTATTATGCTTGGTGTGTCGGTGGTGCTAAATATACCAATCCTACAACTTCATTAGGAGCTTCACTTTATGGTATTGCAACCAATAAGAATACTATATCTATTGAAATATGTAGCAACAAAAAGAATGCCAAAAGCCTAAACGCTAACGATACAGATTGGTACTTTACTGAAGCTGAATTAAATAATACAAGAGAGCTTGTTAAGTATCTTATGAAGAAATACAATATTCCTGTTGAACGAGTTATAATGCACCATAGTGTAACGGGCAAACTTTGTCCTGCTATGTGGACACATAATGAGTCTGAGCTTAAAGGATATTATAATTTCTTAAAGTCACTTGATGAAGATTATAAACCGATATCGTCAGTTCCTACTACTCCCGCAATAGATAACAAATTCCCATATAGGGTACGTATTATTACAGATGAACTAAACGTCAGAGAAAAGGCGGGCGTTGGGAATAAAATCGTTACAACACTGAAATTTGGACAGGTATATACAATAGTTGATGAGACAACTGTTAAGAACAAAGATGGTTCTATAGCTACTTGGGGCTTGCTTAAAGCTTATAAGGCAACTCGTGGAGCGTGGATTAACGTTGGCTCGTCCTATGTAGAAAAAATAAAGTAAACGACAGAAAGGAAGTTTTATTATGACAGATACAATCAACATTACTCCTATATGCGAGGGTATTATTTCGCTGATTATTACAGTGCTTTCAATAGTGGTTATTCCTAAGATTAAGGTATGGCTCACAAACAAGCTTACAGTATCTCAGATAGATATTGTAAAGATTATTGTGACTTCTGCTGTTAAGGCAGCCGAGCAGATATACGCTCAGGCAAATAAAGCAGGAAGTGACAAGAAGAAATATGTCCTTGAATATGTACAGAATAAGCTTGCTGAACTTGGAATGAGTATTGATACTAAGGAGATTGAAATATATCTTGAGCAGGCTGTATTAGAGCTGAAAAAGAATACAGAGATAGACTATAAGCCTGAAATCTCAGAGTGAGGTGGGCTATGGAGAACTTCAACTTAGATACTCTTGCAACATATTGCGGAAGCATCTCGACGATCATAGCCCTTGTCGTACTCATCGTGAAACCACTGCGAACCAAATTTGTTGCTTGGATAACCAAAACCAGTGACAAAGAAGGGATAAACGCAAAAATTGATAATCTCACGGATCTGGTGCAAAAACAGATAGAGCAGAATGATGAGATCAACGCTGAACTCAAAAAGCAAAGCATGGCTTTACAGGCAAACCTAAGAAACTCAATACTCGTAATATATAACTCTCGAATGAAGGCAGGATATATAACAATATACGAAAAGGAAAATCTTGCAAAGCTACAAGAACAATATCAATCTCTCGGAGGCAACAGTTTTATTCACACTTGCTGTGATGAACTAAATGAGTTGCCTATAAAGGATGATTAACTAACATATAGACTGCTGTACTTATTGTATGGCAGTCTTATTTTTATAATGAAAGGGGATGATTTTATGGCTGGAAATCTTTCCACAAGAAGTGGAAGTTATAATACAAGTGTATGTAGTTTTTATGTTGATACAGAGGCTGAGATAGCACAGTTACCTACCACCACTAAAAAGGCAAGCGGAACATTTGCTGATAATCCTGATTTTGATGTGTTTCCTGCACTGAGGTCAACGTGTATTGTTGGCAATTACGGTGGCGAAACTGAAGTATATATTCTTACATCCTCTGGTTGGAAAAAGATGTGAGGTGATTAAATGAATACATTCAATAATGATGAAATGTATGCCATTTTAAATAAAAAGATAACCAAAAATAGTTCAGATGTTAATTTTCTTACTGAGGAAGTAAATTCTCATATTGACGATACGGATGTTCATGTAACTGCTAACGATAAGGCGAAATGGAATGGGTATGAAAATACTAAGGCAAACAAAACCGACATTTTATCGCAGACTATCGCCGAAAATCATAATAATATCTTTCGTGGCGATGATTTATTCGCCAAAGGATACACTATTGACGATATCTGCACTATGATTGCTGACGGGTCGTTTTCTGACATTTACATTGGAGACTATTTCACGCTATCGGGAAGCATTGAAAATGTTCCCTGTTTCGTGGAACAGACCGGTGATGATGGTACAAAATCACTGGTGGAAAGCACCCAAACAGTGAATTATGACACCAAATTCCGTATTGCAGGACTGGATACATACTTGAATACAGGCGATACGGCGTTTGTGCAGCATCACGTTGTGATTGTGCCTGATGGGGTTATCGGTAACAATCGAATGAACAGTACAAATACAACTACTGGCGGATATGTTAGCAGTTTCATGTTTGCATCGGTATTACCTGTGTATAATACGCATTTTGACGTAAAATTAAATAATCATTTGCTGTCGCATCGTGAAATTCTGAGTAATAATGTAACTGGAAATCAGGCAAGTGGCTGGGCGTGGGCTGATGTAAAAATCAATCTGATGTCTGAACCAGAGGTGTATGGCAGTAATCTGTGGGGAAACAAATATGATGTAGGTGTAAATTATAGGCAATTTCCGTTGTTTAGAATCGCATCAAAATATATTTGTAACCGCAACTGGTGCTGGCTAAACGCAGTCGCTGGGGGAAACGATTTTGTGGCTATGACAAGCAATGGTAATGCAACTCGCAATGGGGCTGGGGTTGCACTTGCTGTGTACCCCTGTTTCTGTATTGGTTAAAGAAATTTAGAGAAAGGAGACTGCAAATGGTAGTATATAAAAACAAATGGTTTATTATCAATATGGAACACCCAGATACAGACTGGCTCGGAGATGCCGATTGGGTTGTTCCAGATGATTCAGAACTTGGTAAGAAAATAGTATCCTATGCTCCTAATTTTGATCTTATAGTCAAGAACGGCAAGCTTATTGATGTTAAAAAGGGTAAGATTACTAAGGAAGAGCTTGATGGTATCAAGGAAGATAAAATTGCACAGTCTAAAAAAATGTTATCTGAATGGCTGGCAAGTCATCCGTATTTGCACAGCGACGGCAAGTATTACAGCTGCACCGAGGAAAAGCAGTCACTCCTAAATGGAAATTTAGCATCTTACGAAAGAGCCAAAGCAATAGGTGTTGAGTATCCTCTGAAGTGGAACGCAACTACAGCAGAATGTACGGATTTCAGTTATAACGACTTACTTGCTTTGAGTCTGAGCATTGCCGCTTATGTTGCGCCCAAAGTAAGCAAACAGCAGTCAATAGAAGTTCAGGTAAGGAATTGTGAAACTGTTGAAGCTGTAGATGCGGTAGAGATCAGCTATGATTAAACAAATAATCAAAAATAGTACGATTTTTGTTGCCTGTGGAATTGTTTATATTATAATCGAGCTATTATACCGTGGCTACACATCACTCAGTATGTTTTTTTGTGCTGGTGCTATTGGACTTTTAGCTTCGCTTGTAAATAATCTTTTTTCATTTGAGATATTACTTCAATGGCAGTTGGCTATAGGAACTGGCATAGCTACGTTTTGTGAAGGTATCACTGGACTTATGCTTGTGATGATATACGGATATAACCCTGTATGGGATTATAGTAGATTGCCATTTACATTCTTTTGGGGACAGTGTAATTTTTACTTCTGTCTTATCTGGACGATGTTATGTTTTGTAGCTATACTGATTGGAGACAGCATTGAATATTATTTATTCGATGGCAAGAGAGCTTATTATAAGGTAACTAAAAATAAAATATGGTTTTGGCTGCCTAAGAAAAGATAATTCTATTTGAGATATAATTTTAGGGATAACGAAGTGAATTTCGTTATCCCTATTTTTTACGATTTTCAAAATTAATATGACAAAGCTGCCCTTTCCCACATAATTAAGCAAATCATTGTGGGAAGATTTTTAGTGGGAAATTAGTGGGAAGTTGCACAATATTTTCATTGTTTCATTAGCCTTTTCCTTTATTTATGCGTTTTTTAAAATGTGATATCATGTTGAGGCAAGACACGGCAAGGCATTCCAGGGTCTCCTCAACCGTTACTTCAAGTAATTTATACGCTGATATCCATAGGGTGTACAGAGTGATCTGTACACCCTTTTTCTATGTGTTACCCCCGCTTGCAGGTGTTAAAACTGCATTTGTAACAGCACCCATGAAAAAAGGGCATTACCGAAAATGGCAATGCCCTTTTGTTATTACTGTATAAACTTATGAAAGCTTAGAGCCGTTGGGGATATCCTTGTCAACGAAAATTACCTTTGCATCTTCTCCGACACTTGCGGCAACTATCATTCCGTTGGACTCAACTCCGCAGAGCTTTGCGGGAGCAAGGTTTGCAACAACAATTACCTTTTTGCCGATAAGATCCTCGGGAGCATACCACTTGGCAATGCCCGATACTACCTGTCTCTCGCCGAAACCGTCATCAAGCATGAGCTTCAGGAGCTTCTTTGCCTTGGGTATCTTCTCGCAGGACTTGACCTCTGCAACACGCAGGTCGGACTTGAAGAAATCGTCGATCTTTATAGTCTCGGAAAGAGGCTCAAGGTTTGCGCCGTCCTTATCCTGCTCAGCCTGAGTCTTTTTCATCTGAGCTTCGATAAGAGCATTAAGCTCGCTTATCTCCTTGTCAACGTCGATTCTGGGGAAGAGAACTTCTCCTCTGTGAACGGTGACATCGGCAGGAAGAACGCCGAACTTAGCTGCATTTTCGTAGGAAACATCATCGGCGGACGCACCTATCTGCTCCCATACCTTGGGCATGGTGGTAGGCATAAATGCGGAAAGCAGAGATGTGGAAATTCTGATAGCTTCAAGGAGATTGTAAAGAACAGCTGCAAGTCTGGGCTTGTTGGTCTCGTCCTTTGCAAGCACCCAGGGAGCAGTCTCGTCAATGTACTTGTTTGCACGGGAAATTACCTTGAATATCTCAGCAAGTGCGATGTTCAGGGTGGTGTTGTCCATGCACTCGTCAACCTTTGCACGGAGGGCTGTTGCCATGGAGATAAGCTCATCGTCCATAGGGTCGGACTTCTTGTCGGCAGGAAGAGTGCCGCCGAAATACTTCTCCACCATTGCAACGGTTCTGGAAACAAGGTTGCCCAGGTCATTTGCAAGGTCGGAGTTAATTCTGTTTATCATTATCTCGTTGGAGAATGAGCTGTCAGCACCGAGAGCCATTTCACGGAGAATGTGGTATCTGATAGCATCGGGAGAATATCTCTCGCCAAGAACCATTGGGTCAACAACGTTGCCGATGGACTTGCTCATCTTCTGACCGTTGAAGGTTATCCAGCCGTGAACAGCAAGGTGCTTGGGCAGAGGAAGATCAAGAGCCATAAGGATAGCGGGCCAGATGATAGCGTGGAAACGCATAATATCCTTTGCTACCATATGCACATCTGCGGGCCAGAACTTGTCATAATCATTGTAGGCGTCGTTTGCATATCCCAGAGCGGTGATATAGTTGGAAAGGGCATCTACCCATACATATATAATGTGCTTATCATCAAAGGGAACTGGAATGCCCCACTTAAAGGAGGTACGTGAAACGCAGAGATCCTCGAGACCGGGCTTGATGAAGTTGTTTACAAGCTCAGTAGCACGGGTCTTGGGCTGGAGATAATCGGTTTCAAGGAGCAGCTTCTCGATTCTTTCAGCAAAGGGAGACATCTTGAAGAAGTAAGCCTCTTCCTTGGCCTCAACAACATCTCTGTGGCACTCTGGGCACTTGCCGTCCTCGTCCAGCTGGGACTCGGTCCAGAAGCTTTCGCAGGGAGTACAGTACTTGCCCTTGTATTCGCCCTTATAGATATAACCCTTGTCATAAAGAGCCTTGAAGATAGCCTGAACGGATTTTACGTGATAATCGTCGGTAGTTCTGATGTAGCGGTCATAGCTGATGTTCATGTAGGACCAGAGCTTCTTGAAATGTTCAACGATCTCGTCAACATACTGCTTGGGAGTAACACCCTTTTCAGCAGCCTTCTGCTCGATCTTCTGACCGTGCTCGTCCGTACCGGTAAGGAACATCACATCATAGCCCTGCATTCGTCTGTAACGGGCAATGGAATCGCAGGCAACTGTGGTATAGCAGTGACCGATATGAGGATTGCCCGAAGGATAATAGATAGGGGTCGTAATGTAGTAGGGTTTCTTTGACATGATATTAGCCTCCAATTATGATATTCATAACTTATATTATAAACCATTTTTCTGCATTTGTCACTACTTTTGGGAAATTTTTTTGAGAAAAAGAGCATAATTCCAAGGATACACCCCTTGACAAAACGCAGTCGGGTGTGATATAGTAAAAAAGTAAACCATTCACCAATGATAAAAGAGGTCAGTATCATGCTTTGGAAAATGACAAATGTACAGCTTCAGAAAGGTTCCGTTTTTCCCTTTTACGGGGATAGTGCGCCCTTTTGTAAGAAAATTTGTCATAAACAGGCTCTTATCTGACTTAAAACAGAGCAGTTTTACAAATAAATAGTGCGCATTATCTTCTTAAACTATCACTAAATTCAGTTTAAGGAGATTTTTTTATGCTTAATATCGAAAAACAAATACGTAAGCTTTACGCCTCATCTGTGCTGGGAAATCTGTCCCTTACGGGAGCATGGGTAGCAATACTTGCGGCAAGGGGCTACAACCTTGTGGATATCGGCATCGCCGAGACAGTGTTCCACATCACAAGCCTTATTTTCGAGATACCCTCGGGAGTTCTGGCAGACGTTTTCGGGCGGAAGAAAATGCTTATCGTAAGCAGTATCATGCGAATGATAGGCAACATAATTATGATACTTTCGGATAACCTTTTCACCGTTTGCCTGTCCATTGCATTCCACGCACTGAGCTACAATTTTTCCTCAGGCACAGGGGACGCTCTGGCTTATGACTCACTGAAAGCCGCAAATGCAGAGAGCCGTTTTGAGCGGTTTGAATCCGATCAGCTGGTGATATACAGGCTTTGCAGCGGAATATCCACACTGTGCGCAGGCTTCGCCCTTTTCATCGGTCACAGGCTTGCATACGGCACAGACCTTATCACAGGCGTGATACAGATTGCCGTCCTCATGTCCCTCAGTGAGATGTATGCTCCCGCACCTGAGCAAAGCGGAAGCATAGCCGCAAGGCTGGCAATATGCCTTAAAGAAAGCTTTACATTTATGAAAAGCGCCAAAAGGGCAATGAAGCTTATGATAGTAAATTCCCTTATTGGTGCGGCTGATACCCTGCTTCTTTTCTTTTTGCAGGCAAAGCTCCCCGAAAGGGGTATCCCCCACCGCCTGCTGGGTGCAGCCCTGCTGTTTATGGAAATTGGCGGTATAATCGGCTCCAAGCTGATAACAAAGCTTCCGAAGCTGAGCTACAGGTGCGTTTTCTGCATATCATCTGTTATGGTGCTTGCAGGCATTGTTGCGGAGCATTCGCCGATGTACGCAGTAATGGCGCTGGGCGGATTTATTGCCGCTGTGGCTGATGATGCTCTTCAGGTGCGGACGAATGTGCTTTTGCAGGATATGTTCCCCTCGGAACAGCGTGCGACCCTCACATCACTTGAATCCTTCACATTTTCGGTGATAATGATAGTTCTGTCGCCACTTGCGGGCTTTGCATTTACATACTGGTAATATAAGAATAGGGCTGCCGAAGTTTAACGCTTCAGCAGCCCTTTAATTACATATCAATTTTACTGATTTGTGTGTACCTTCGCCTGTCGGCGACTAAACTTTTTACCTTTGTGCTTATTTGTGCGGATATTTTTACAAGCTTATATAACTAAGGGCTGCTGCATCGTGTGAAACAGCCCCTTGAATTTTCATAAACATTATTTCACCGCAGCGGCGCTGTTTCTTGCCTGAGCGGACTTATATTTGAGCCTGAGATTATCGGTGATAAGTGCGATGAACTCGCTGTTTGTGGGCTTTCCCTTGCCAACGCTCACGGTGTAGCCGAAAAGGTTCTGGATAGTGTCCAGGTCTCCCCTGTCCCATGCGGTCTCGATAGCATGACGGATAGCTCTCTCCACTCTGGAGGCAGTGGTATTAAAATGCCTTGCAACTGTGGGATAAAGCAGCTTTGTAACGCTCTCCAGCATATCGGGGTCATCGTAGCTCAGAAGTATTGCCTGCCTGAGATAATGATAGCCCTTGATATGAGCGGGAATGCCTATCTGGTGGATTATCTCGGTAACTACCATCTCCATATCCTCGCTGAGGCGTGGGTCGCCGGGAGCCATTTCCATAGCCGCCGCACTTCTGATAACGTTCACCAGCATATCGCAGTCAAAGGGCTTGAGCATGAAATATGCGTTCTCCATGGACATTATCTGGCGCTCCGCAAAAACGTTCCTGTATGCGGAGGTAACGATGAAAAACGGCTTATGTACAAAGCTGTCGCAGCGCTTTATCAGCTCGGCTGCATCTATTCCGGGGATAATGCTGTCAACTATAACAACATCTGGTTCCTCACTTCTGATAGCTTCCAGCAGGAGCAGACCGTCATTGTCACGGGTAACGGCAAAAAAGCCTCTTCCTCTCAGTGAGTTTGCCAGCATACAGCCAAATTCCTTGCTCTCGTCTCCGATAATTACCTTGATCTTTTCGTTCATCGTGGAGTCATCCTTTCATTTTGCAATTATAGTGTTAATATATATGTCTCGCTATTTCCTGACACCGGAAATAAGTCCTTGTTCAATATATTACCACGTCTTTTGGCAAAAATCAATACATTTTGGACATTTTATATCCATAAATATTCGGCTGATATTTCGCATTTCTGAGATAAATTTATGTATTTCAAGATGTCTCTCGGTAACTCAAAGTTATTCGCCATTTTATGCGTAAAGGCGCAGAAGTATTCGACCCATCTGTGCATTTGCCCCCATATGCCGCATTCCGTCAAATGCCCTATTTTTCAAGTCTTTTCAGCTGTCTTATGTCTTTTCCGACAAAAATCAGCACCTCGTAGAAGCCGAACAGCCGTGAGATTATCCTCTCGTTGTAATGGTCGTAAAGCTCCTCCACGGAGTAGTTGGAGCTGACTATTGTGGGCAGTCCCATATTCATTCTGCTGTTTATGAGATTGTAAACCGCAGACTCGTAAAAAGGCGTTCTCGGCTCCGCTCCCAGGTCGTCCATAATGAGCAGGTCGCAGCCGCAGAGAGCGGAAAGTGTGTCACTGTCCCCCTCGGCTCTTCCGAAATGCTCTTTTTCTATCTCACGGAGCAGGTTCAGCACTGAACCGTAAATAACGCTGCTGCCGCCCTTTATGACCTCTTTTGCAATGGACATGGAAAGATGTGTCTTTCCCACGCCTGTTTTGCCCAGCATAAGAATGCTCTTGGAATTATGGGAAAAGCCGTTGGCGTATTTGATGCAGAAATCAAGGTTATCCGCCATTTTGGCGTAGCAGTCCACGCCGTCAACGGTGATGCCCCTGTAATAATCAAGGCTGAAATGGGCAAAATCCGCATCGGGCATATTTGCACTGCGATTAAGCTCCTCGGAAGCTATTTTGTTGATAAGGCGCTTCATACAGTCGCACATTCCCATATCCGTATAGCCCGTGTCATTGCAGGCGCTGCACCTGTAGTGGACTTCAAGATAATCCTCGGGATAGCCGTTTGACCTGAGAATGGACTTTATCATTCGGCTGCCCTCAAGATTGCTCTGCTTTATCTTTTCAAAGCTTTCCTTATAGTTATTGCCCCGCCTGATTATAAGCTGAGAAAGCTCGGAAGCTGTTCCTGCCAGCATTCGGCGTATCTCCGCCACCTGCGGGAGTTTTTTGTATATCTCCGCAGTTCTTGCCTCCGCCTCGGCTTCCGCCCTGAGACGGCGCTTTTCCATTTCGCTGTTGGCTTTCTGACGTATCTCTGTACGTGTCATTTGTGTACTCCTCTTTATTTATACAGTAGGCTTGCTGTTTCTGGCATGCTCCATTATGGCTGACAGGTCAAAGGATGGCGCTGATTTTTCCGCATCCGTGCTTCTTCCCTGCGCCGCCTGACGGGGTGCCTGACCTCTTGACGGCTTGGTGCGTTCATCGAACTCTATTGCCGACTGCATATCGGTAATGTTATTGTCATGCCACTTCACAAGTATCTTGTTCATGTACTGGAACGCAGGCTTGCCCGTTGCGTCAACGGTCTTGTCATAAGCCAGCTCCACAAGGTCAACAGACATATCCATGCGTGCCCACTCGTCAATGTACTTTTTCTGGGAAGCGGTGAGCTTGTTCTGCATTTTCAGGCGTGACTGCACCTTTGCCTCAAAGGTAAAGGATCTCTGCATGAGCAGTATCTCGTTTTCCGCCTGCTCGTGAGTGGCAATGTTCTTTTCATGCCAGTCAAGGGCAGCTTTTTCTATGTAGCCCATATTCGTCCTGCCGACAGAGCAGCAGTAGGCTATGAGCATCATTATGATATCCGCAGACATTCCCAGATGGTCGTATATCCACAGGATAGTCCGCTGATCGTCAAAGGTAAGCACTCTTTTAAGGCTGCCCTCGGCGCTTTTGAAAAGCAGCGCTATCTCCTGAGATTCGGCTATTCTTTCCGCTATCTCAGTGGGAAGCAGTGATTTTCTCGGTCTGATGACCTCTTTTTCGGGCGCAGCAGGCACAGCGGCAGCCGGTATTGCAGCCGCAGGAACAGCAGTTTCGGGCTTTGGAGCCAGCACCCTGACAGGCTCATGCGCCGCAGGCTGACTTTTTGCCTGAGGAGCATTGCCGCTCCCGTAAATTACCCCCACCGATGACCAGTAGGAAAGAGCCTCGTCAATATCCTCGGCGGTCACTCCTATCTCGTCGGGGTCATCGGGGAGACGGCGGTATTTAAGCATATATATAAGAACTTTCAGCGCCTTGCCCGAAGCAAGTCTCAGTGCTTCGGCGGCAGCATCGGGAACGGCGAAAACTCCGCCGCTGTCCCAGTTTACCTTGTAATCCATGGCATACACTCTCTTTGCGTTACACATATTCTGCGGGTCTCTTATTTTTATCGAAACAAACCCATATTATTATAGCACATATATCCGCAAAAAACTATAGGCAATACCGCACAAAGGAGCCGCTTTTTATTTGTAAGGTGTTTCAATATGCGTTGCGCTTTATCACCTCGGAGTAGAAGTCGCACAGCTCGGAGGCGGCTTCAAGGGCGTAGCTTTCCACATTGAGCATAATGCCCTTGCCTGTCCTTACGGGGCGAACTGTAACTCTGCCGCCGTCGCCGTCGGTAAGCACTCCCCCTGTCGATACGCTGAGCCTCTCCAGCAGCTCGGAGGGCTTATCCACGGGGATATACCTGTTGACCCCCGCAAACTTTGGCAGCTGTGAGACAGCCTCTTTAAGGGTCATCTTCCTGCGCCTTAGAGCCTCCAGTACATTGAACGCCAGAGCTATGCCGTCGTGCATGAAAAGCTGCTTTGAGGCAAGCTGCCTTGCTTCAAGGCACTGTGACGAGGGCGAGCTTTCATCATCGCAGATGTTCTTCCCGCAGCTGATTATCTTCCTGCCGCAGCTTTCCGCCAGCTGTTCCAACGCTCTGGGAACTGAACCGCAGACAGCGCAGTCCTCTCCCCTGTCAAACATATCCATGCAGCATATCATGACTAGCCTGTCACGGAAAACATAGCCCGTTTCCTCCGAATAGGCGGAAATGCGCCTGCCGTCTCCGCTGATACGAAAGGCTATACGCTCGCCGTTCTTGTCGTTTCTTCCTTCAAGTATCTTTTCACAGACGGAAAGTATCCTTTCGGATGAACTGTAGAAATCCGCACGAATGCCCTCAAAGGGCATCACCTGCTCCGATACTGCGGCAGCATAGATAAGGTCAGCCCCGTCAAAATTCGTAACAGTGCCGTAATGACTGTAGGGAAGCAAATGCGAAACGGTCAGCTCATGCTCTATCTGCTCCTCTGTGCTGCGGTAAAGGTCAAGGCCGTCCCCCGCAAAAAGTCCCAGAGAAGCGGTTATCTCCGTATGAACATAACAGCCGCCACTGCAGCCTGTTATCCCTGCCGCATACGCCGCAGAGGTGGCGGCACAGCTGCCCATGAAAACACATTCACAGCCCGATGACGCAGCTCCCGCAGCAAAAGCCATGGCAAGGGACGCCGCTCCTGCCGAGGGACTGTGAGCAACGCATATCCGTCCCTTTTCTCCGCCCATGGCTGCTCCCACGGCAGCTCCC
>ERZ779865.513-NODE-513-length-33740-cov-6.481965_pt1 | contig 33740 bp, 56 predicted proteins | sample MGYA00433088_ERZ779865 | MGnify/ENA primary metagenome ERZ779865 (study PRJEB29588, sample SAMEA2151703) | human gut metagenome | biome: human gut; feature: human-associated habitat; material: faeces | place: Denmark | collected 2008/2010 ... | reverse complement strand
GCAATTTCAATCCACGCTCCCCACGAGGGGGAGCGACACCACGACGTATCGCTTATTTCGCCATACAAAAATTTCAATCCACGCTCCCCACGAGGGGGAGCGACCCCAGTCTATTTCCTCTTTCCCGTTTATCATGTCAAGCATGGCGCGTTCCTTATCTTCCATGCCGTCAAACAAGCCGCCGGGCATTTTGTATACGTCGCCCAGGGACGATATGAATTTTCGCTGCCATGTATAGCCGCAAAAAAAGCATTTGTGGTTGCACCCCATTGCCCGTTCTATGTATTCCTTCTTGTCGGTCAAACGTATCCGGTGTGGGTATATACAATCCGTTTGCGCCACTCTATATATTTTGTCAGGCGAAAAGGTTCTAACATCTATTACGCTTTCGTGGTCGTATCCGCCGTCGCGTTCTATGCCATCGATAAGCGGGGTCATAATGTGTTCGCCGCGTCCTATTACTGCAAAGTCGAACCAGCGCAGGAATGGCGTAACGTGCAATACGCCCGCCCCGCCGACAATAACCTTGTAATTGCCTTTGCGCCATCTCACACGCTCCTTGACAAATGTCCACCAGTCGCAATCGCTTGTAAGGCTAACCAGCACTATATCATATTCATGCACCGTGGCTATTCCGGCATACTCTACGCTATGCCCTGTGCGTTCCAAGCTGTCTATTATCACTTTTAGCCCGGCAAACTGGCGCGTATCTAAGCACTCTTTCTTATATGCCGTCTTTGCGTATTGTTCTTGTACGTATGCACATATCCTCATGCTATACCTCAAACACAAATCCGCACTTAGGACATTTAACAGGCTCTTTTTCATTACTGCCGCCGTCCCCGCAATCAAGCAATGAATCCACGTCCACCGCCTCTATCTCGTCGAAGCCGAACTCCGTCATGTCAAACCCCGTCAGGCCGTCCATCTCTGCGGGCAACAAATTCCAATCCCATTCGGCAAGCTCGCCCACCTTGTTGTCGGCAAGGCGGTACGCCTTGACCTGTTCCGGCGTTAGGTCGCTTGCCACTACGCACGGCACTTCGTCTAACCCATTTTTCTTGGCCGCCTTTAGCCGTGTATCTCCCGCGATTACCTCGTCGTTAATGTCAATCACTATGGGCTGCTTAAATCCAAAAGCCTTAATGCTTGCCGCTACCGCGTCAACCGCCTTGTCGTTCTTGCGCGGGTTGTTCTTGTACGGTTTCAGATCCGCAACCTTTCTCATCACAATCTGGCTATCCATTTACCCCATATACTCCCTTCAACTTTTTATGTCCCTTTACGCTGTTGCAATGTATACACGCAGGCTGATGGTTGGCTTTGTCCCAGAATTTCGGGTCGCTTGCGCCATTCGGCGGGTCGATGTGGTCAACGCATTGTGCTACAATCGCGCAGCCATCATCCAGCCGCAGGGCGCAAAGCTGGTTCTCCGGTCGTGATAAAAACCACTTTGAATATCTGTCCCATCGTGCATCGTACCCGCGTTCCCGCGACGTGCTGCGCCTGCCATCGCGCCTGCGCAGCTGTTCAAGCTTTTTCTCGCGCTCCGCTGCTTCGCCAGCCTCGCGGTGGTCGGCGCAATATTTGTCGGTCGTGACATTGTTGCAGTTAGGCCATGCGCAGAAGTGCGCCGGTTTCTGCGCCATATTATCGCCGCCCCCTCCTTGCCGGATACGGGCATTCCTTTACCCCGCACCGCCGTTTGTTTTTGTCATAGTGCTTACACTCTTTGCAGGTGGCGGGTGTGTGTATCCACTTTATAGGCTCCATATTCACTCCACGCAAAAAGGCTCCCTTGCGGAAGCCCTCTTTTTAATGATATCAGTATAGCACATAAATCGTGTTGTATCGTGTTGACTTTATGGGGCGATGCGATTTATAAGCCGTTCCACACCGTGCCGCTCCAGCGCCTTTGCCCAATCCTGCGACACGTGCATCCGCTGTGCCACTTTCTCCCAGTACCCGCTTTTAGCTACACCATACTCCACATACCTAAGCTTTATCACCTCGCATTCCAGCGGCGGCAGACACATTACCTCAAACTCTATCATGCTCGCGTGATAATTCAGCTCTTGCAGCTCGGCCTCAAGGCGCTGCTTTTTTCGTTCAAGCCTCTTTATCTCGCGCGTTGCCTTTAGTGCCGCATTGTATGTGGCATCAGATATCCCGCTCCCGTGCGGCAAGCCCGTCAGCCTTTGCGGATGAAGGTCATACTGGCTTTCTATCTCTTCATCCACCGTCACAAGCTGCCGCTCCTTGTCCGTGCGCGTGCGTTCCGCGTTGCCCCAGTACATCAGCAGCCGCCTCACTGCCGCGCGGTCGTTTTGTCTCTTTTCGTTAGCGCTTATATCCATCCTAATGCCTCACCTAATTTTTCACAAAAATCGAAATTTTTTTGTCCCGTTGAGGGGCCCGCGGTACGAGCCGCCTCGGCGTAGGGATTTTGATACCCCCTCCCGCCGCGGTATCGTCGTCTATCCCCGCACAAATTCTGGGCACTGCCGCACATGGTACGATTGCGTCGGCTTGTCGCTGTATAGCCGTGTCTCGTCCGCGTCCCAACCCTTGATGGGCTTAAAGCTCCTGCTCCATGCGCACCCGCGCTTGCCGTACTTGTCCGGCACAGCATTGGCGCAAGACCAACACAGTGTCTGGGAGTATAGGGTTTTCTCGCAGGGGCTTGCGCCGTCATAATACTTATGCGCATCGCCTGTCGGCGCGCGGAGCGCCAAGTGCGCCATCATCCTGCGCAAGGTTGCGGTAGTCACGCCGATATGCTCGGCAATCTCCGTCCATTTCCCCCCCTGCTTGCGCATCTGCTTCACATCTTCCCAGCCTGGCCAGTCAGGGTCAAGCATGGCATTTAACCTGTCGTACCTGCTGGGGCCGATGTTAATGTCGCGCCTGCCCGCACGCTTTTGCAGTGTCGGGCCGCTCACGCCATACGGCTCCGCGATATCGCCCCATGTCTTGCCCGCCTCGCGCTGCTTGCTCACGTCATCCCAGTCCACTGGTGCCAGGGTGGGTTTACGCACCAAGCGCGTATCTATGCCATGCTCTTGCGCGTAGCTGTGTAGCCGGTCGCGCGATACATGATACTTCGCGGCTATGTCAGCCCATTTTACCCCTTCGCTGCGCAGACGCTGTATATCCTCTATGGACGGCAACGGGTTATAATCTGTGCGCCGTGGTATATCCACACCCGCCAGCCTTGCATACTTTGCCAGTGTGGTACCCGTTATGCCGTACAGCTCGCCCACTTGGTCAAGATTCGCGCCCGCCTCGCGCCGCCGCTTGATATCCTCCCAATCCGCCGCGGTGATGTCATCCAGTTTCTGTATTTTTTTCATGCGTCTCCCCTGCTCATGTCAGCGGCTTGCCGTCTGCATCCACCATCACGCATACGCCGCCGCTATATACGCGCAAATACTGCACGCCCGTTAGTGTGTCAACATATATTACATGCGTCGCGCCAGTCTCGATTACTTGCACTCGCCCTTTATTACTAATCTCCGTGGTTTCTCCGTTTACGTATCCGCACGCAGATGTGATTAGCAGGGCTAACATTGCCATCGCTATTGCTCGTTTCATTTTTCTGCCTCCATCTCCAAGCGTCTCTTTTCGCATTCATTTGCGACAAAGTCGTCAACCGCCTTGTAGAATTCTTCACCTTTCCCCGTTAGCCCCGTAACAAGTTTTTTAAGCTCTGGTTCGGTTACAACGTTTGTAGCCTTACCCATCATATATAGCACTCCCGCAAGTACATCGTTCTCGCGGAGCTTCTTTTCCACGTCCGGCACTATGCAATCCTTGATATTTTCGCATATCACGGGCAGCGGCACGTGGCCGTGCTCGTTTAGGTCTCTCGGTTCGTCGTCATTGTCGAATGTATACATTGCAAGCAATTCGTCTGCGTCTGCGTATCTGGTCATAGTATTACCTCCAGTGTCACCTTTTGCGGGATTATAACGTTTTCGTTTAACTCAATGTGAGCTATGTCATCGAGATTAAAGCTCCAAGCGTTAAAGTATGCATCCTCTTTATCTGTCGTCCGCATATATGCGGCGCCCCCAATCATAAAAACTTCTCCCTGCCCAACCTCAAAAAATTTTTGCGTTTTTTGTTTGATGTTGATTTTCATGTGCCCTCCTTCGTTTCGCCCATTTTCGCACCGCAGTTCCAACAAAAACCGCCGATGATAGCAGTGTGTTTATTCTCTTGCTTCCCGCAATTAGAGCATTCAAAATACTGCCGCCTATCATGTGCTGTCTTTTCAATCCACCGTCCATGCACTACTTCGGCAAAATCTCTTATATCTTCATACGGGCAAACTCCTTCATTGCAATAACTGCCGGTCTTTACGCATATCCCAGCGTGTTGTTCGTGTATGCAGAACTTAGTCATTATCTCTCCTTTCGCCCCAGCTACAAAAGTCGTTATCTGTCTCCCATGCGTGCTGCTCTCCGCATTCACAGCCATAATACATGGCGCAATCCTCCTTGCCCCGGCGAATGCAGTTTTCACATCGTACCACCTCCACTACATCGGCGGCGGGGATATCGGCGAATGTGTCTACCAAATCGCCAAGCGGTATGCCGTACTTATCTGCTATCGCCTTGGCTGCGACAACAGCGCGTATATATTTGCTCATTGCTTTCCCTCCTTCGGTAGCTCTGGCAGTGGCAACCAGTGGGTAACAAAGTCCGCTAAGTATACCGCCGCACTCCCTTTGTCGTACCACGCATTATCCGCCCATCTCCACTTCATATCGTGGATGCAGCGGTCTTTGCAATACGCCAATACGCGCGTGTCATTCTCCGGCAGTCTGTCTTTAACGCTTATCCATCCCATTTTTCCCTCCCTTTGCTCGCGGAGGGCGGCGATTGCAAGCCATAATGCATCTTCATAATTCAGTTTGTCTTTATTTTGATATCTGTAATCCCCACATGATTCATCAAACTGCTTTTCAAGTATTTTTGCTGCTTCTTCGCGTGTCATTCCTCATTACCTCCCTTTTTATGTATTTTTCTCGCCGTTATTTTTATATTCCCTTATACGGGCATTCGCCCTCCGTGTTCCCGACCACGCCGCACCGTATCAATGCCCTGCGGCGGCCACATTTACGCATCTCCTTGCCCTCCAGCTCACAAAACGGGCAAGGGTTTGAAAAATCGTCTATCACCAGTGATTCAAAGTCCTCGCGCGGGCAGATATAAAACTCCTTGTCTATCCGCGCCGAGGTCTTAGGTACGGCGATAATCTCATAAAATCCCGCTTGTCGCTGCAAGGCCGTCACTTGCTCCGCGTCCCGCCCCTGCAAGAGGTGCTGTGATATCGTGGTGGCCGCGCCCATCATCAGCTTTGCTGCGTCCTCGTCCTCTTGGTGTAGCCTCCCAGTCTTGACCAGCACATCACCAAAGCCAATCACCGAAGCAAGGGTGATGATAAGCTCCTTTAAGTCCTTGTTGATGTATGCTCCCATAGATACTCCTTTATCGTCCGTATTGCTTCCTCCGCGCCCCTGCAAACAACGGCCTTATAGCCTTGCTCGGCAAGCGCGGTTATCCAGCTTTTTTGCGTCTCGCTCACCGTGCCGCCCTTTTGCCGCTTTAGCTCGATGTACAGGCCGTGATACCCTCCACGGCTCACGGGCAAGCACATATCAGGCACGCCTGACTTAACGCCCTGCGCCTTCAGCGCAATCGCGGTCTTGATTGCCCGCTTGCCGCCGTTGGGTATGGCATACAGAAGCCCCAGCTCGGGGCGGGCGGCGGTCTCCATTGCCGCCCATTGAAAAATAACTCTCTGCTCCGCGTCCTCCAAGGGCACGGTTGGCGGGGTATATGTGCGTCTCATTTTCTCCCTCCCCGCGCTTCGGCGGGCGCATGCGCATCCGCCTGATATATCGGCATTATCTTGCCATCTATCCGCATGCGTACAAGCCCTCCGCGCTGGCATGCTGAGCGGTATGCCCTGCATAGGTCTTGGCGGCTGGTTGCGGTGTACAGCACCTTTGTAACACCGCAATTTATCTCGATTAGCTCGTATGTGTGCATCTATTTGCCTCCCAGCAAGTCTGTCCCCATCCTGTCAAGCTCTGCCGCGCTGTATGCACGGCTGCTATACAAATCCCGCTGGCGGTTAGGGCGCGGGGTTTGCCGCTGTGCCGTGTCCCGCTGCTCCCATGTGCGCACCGCTGCTTTCCAGTCCTTCATGGGACTGCTACCCACTTTCCAGCCCTTGGCCTCGTAAAAGTCCACAAAGGCTTGTGCGTCTACGTGATTGCCGCGCTCCGCGCAGTATGCACGCACCTCTTCCGCCGTGGGCTTTACAAAACGCTTCGCTGGGGTACGCTCCCCTTTAGGGGGGATATCCCCGTTAGGGGATAGGGGGATAATATTATTCTCTTTGTCTTTGTCTTTGTCTTTGTCTTTGTTATCTTTCGTTTGCTTTTTTTTGCTTTCTTTTCCTTTCGGTTGCTTTTCCCCGCTTTCGTTTGCTTTTTTCGGTCTGCCGCCTTTGCGCCCGTTTTCGGCTCTTTTTTCAAGTTCGGCTTGCGCCCGGTCTATATTTTGCTTTGCTATTGGCCACACAAATCGCTCGGCTCCCGATAGCGTCCCCGCTTCGCCTGTCGATGCGTATTGCAGCATCGACATGAAAAGACGGCCCCGCTCGGCATCCGAAAGCGCCTCCATGGCCTCGGCAAAGTCCGTATAGACTTTAAGATACTTCATAGCCTTGCTTCTCCTTTTCGTGGGGCGGTATCACAGCTCCGCCCCGGCGCTGTTTTTATCTTCAAGCGGCCAGACCATAATCTCTGTAGATAAGTTTTGCTAACGTGCGGCCGCTTAAAAGCTTTTTATCCGCCGCGGCTTGCGTAAACGGCATTGATGTGATATAATATCAATGCGGTCTTTAAGACTGCGGCTTTATCTGGCTCACCGTTGTTAACTCCCTCGGTGGGCTTTCTTTTTGTCCTTCGCCGCCTCTTTGCGGCAGATGTCAAAAGCAATCGCCAGCAGTATAGCCTCGCCAGCTACCATGTACACCCATAATGCGATATACCATACGTTCATCTTTTCTTCCGCCTTTCCGCGTCGATATGTGCAGAGCGCACCCAATACGCTTCTTTCTGCCCACGCAGTTTGTCCTTTCTTCTGTCCTCCACGGCGCGGGCGATAAATTCAGCCCTTGTCAGCTTCGCCATAGCTTACCTCCCTATAATGGCAAAATCAGGGTATTTCTGCTTGCGCGTCCTGCCCGTCTCTGCCATGTGCGCCATGCTACGCACCATCACCAGCGGCTTTTCCCCGCCTGTGCCTGTCAGCCGCCCATCGGCCAACATCCGCCGCACGGTAACAGGGCTGACATTCAGCAGTTCAGCGGCCCGTGTGGTGGGTACGTATTCTCCGTGCGCGTGTACCATGCGTTCTTCCACCGCCGCGGCATCGTTTATACGCTCGTCCACGGCTTGCTGTATCATCTCGCGCAGCATCTTTTCAAAATCCACTGTCCTCGCCCTCCCATTGTAGCTCCATGATCTTTATTCCACGGTATATGGTCGCTACCCGCTTCCACTTCTCGCCCACCGGCTCTTGCTCTTCCTTCCACTTCTCTCCGGTGATGCGCTCAAAGGCTTTCCTGCCCGATAGGAGCTGAATGTGCTGCCCGTACACTGTGTTCGTGATATCGTAGTCATAGTCGAGGGTTGAGCAGAGTACAATCCCGCACTCCCTCAGCAGCCCGTCAGCCGCTTGCATGGTACATATGGCCGTTTTTATCAGTTCACACGCCCTGTCAAGCTTCTCCCTGTCGCGCTCGCAGTCGCAGCGCTCTCCGCTGTCGAGGTTCGCCCCGCAATTTTCACATTTCCTCATTTCCTTTTTCCTCCTTCTTTCTCGCTCTGGATGTGACCCGACTATTATTCAGGTCACCTTATGCCCCTTTCTTTTCTTCGGCAGCCATAAAAAGCGTGTCCTTGTCAATGTCCGGGAAAAAGCGGCTCTGTATCAGGCATACTTCGTCCCATTTGAAATCGCGCTTACCCGCAAGCTTCAAGCCCAGGGATTTGGGGGATATGCCCAGCGCATCAGCGATGATAGTTTGTCTCATACCCCTTTCGACGATTTTGCCCTTAAGATAGCTGTACATCTATGTACCTCCTTTGGTCTTGTCAAATACCATCATTGGTCTTTATGCTGCCATTATAATACCATCATAGGCACTTGTCAATAACTTTTTTTATTTTTATGTTCCGTTCGTGGAACTTTTATTCTTGATTTGGTATAAGATGTGGTGTATAATATCAGTAGATAAAGCAAAGGGGAGTGATGAAATGCCGACAAAATTTGGGCGGTTGGCCGAGCTGCGCAAAGCACTTGGGATGGACTTAGAGCAGCTTGCCGCTGCGTCGGGTGTGCCGCTTAGCACGCTGCGCAAAATCAGCAGCGGCGCTACCACAAACCCGAACCTTGAGACAATGAAAGCGATTGCGCGGGCGCTGGGATGTACGCTGGACGATTTAACAGATGCAGCGCCCTCGCAAATGGAAGCCGAAAAAGCCGAGATACTTAATCTTTACGATTGTCTTGATGAACAGGGGCGGGCTGCGCTTGCGTCATATGCGAAATTTTTAGCAGCTCAGCGTAACAGCGGAGAAGGCTAACGCCTTCTTCGTCCAAGCGGTCAACGGTATGGGAAAATTCTGTGCGCGTCATTGTCTTATCCTCCGTGCAAAAAATTGTTGAGATATGATACCATATCACAGACACCATACATCATATAATCTATGGTGGGTGGAGGGGGCGGCGGAGAAGCAAGGTAGGATGCGCCGCCCCCGTGGGTGCGCCCCTATGCGCATATCAAGCGTACCGCATAAATAGGCAAAAAGTAAATTGTCAAAAATGGGATAGCGCCCATTAATGGGATTGACTGCCCAAAAACGGTATAAAGAGCATATCAAAAATGGGAAGGGGAAGCGAAAATGATAGACGAGACAATCAAAAACATGCGCATCAAATCTGGTATGACGGTCAAGCAGATATCAGACAAATCCAACGTCCCGACAAGCACCGTAAGCAGATTTTTTGCCAGCCCAGACACATCACCGTATCAGACCGTGCAAGCAATCGTCGAGGCAATGGGCTACACAATGGCGGACTTGTGCGACGGGGAAGCGGGCGGCAAAATCGTGGCATTCGAGGAACGCCAGCGGCGGCAGGAAGCATACAATGCCGCCATGGCGGACGCGCGGGGCAAACTGCTTGCCGAAAAGGATACGCGCATACGGCAGCTTGGCAAATGGCTGCGCTGGTCGGTGATATACAGTGTCAGCATCACGGGTATACTGGTCGGGCTATTTTTATACGACGCGCTTAACCCCACGGTGGGGTGGTTTCAGCGCCAGCTGGCATCTATCCACGGCGATTTGGCAGCATGGAGATTATAACGCGCAAAAAATGCGCGTTGAAAAGGATAAGGGTGGAACATATGGGAGTACAGATAACGACAGGCTCCGCCACGGCGGAGAAGAGGCTTGCAAAAGTCCGCGAAAACAAGGGCAAGGCCGTAAATGCGCTGCCGGAGGATTTTGTTGCGCTGGACTTGGAAACGACAGGGCTTGACCCGGAATGGAATAGCATTATAGAAATAGGCATGGTGCGCGTCCGCCACGGCGAAGTAGCGGCGGAGTATAGCACGCTGGTAAACCCGGGCGTGGAGATAGACGAATTTATAACAGAGCTGACGGGCATAACAAATGATATGCTTGCGGCCGCCCCGGCGCTGCCGGAGGTGCTTCCCGCCGCCCGTGACTTCTTGGGCGACGATATAATTTTAGGCCATAATATCAACTTTGATATCAATTTTATCTATGATAATTGTGAACGTCAGGGTTTAACGCCCGTAAGCAACGGCTATATAGATACCATGCGCATATCGCGCCGAGTGCTGCCCGACTTGAAGCACCACCGGCTTAGGGACATTGTGAATGCGCTCGGTGTTGACCATGCGCAGGCTCACCGCGCCATAGGTGACTGTCGTGCTACGATTGACTGCTACAAGGCGTTGCTGGCGCGTATAGATGCAGACATAGGTAGAGACGATTTCACGGCGGCGATGGCAAGCCATGGCAGCTCCCGCCCAGACTTGCACGCACTTACGGCAGACGGCACAACGGTGGACGAGATGCACCCGCTGTATGGCAAGCATTGCGTATTTACTGGCACGCTTGCCAAAATGGTGCGCCTGGACGCGGCGCAGGCCGTGGTAAATGTCGGCGGGCTGTGCGACAACAGGGTTACAAAGGACACCAATTTTTTGATTTTGGGCGCGAGCGATTACAGCAAAATCAAGGACGGCAAAAGCAGCAAGCTCAAAAGGGCTGAAAGCCTAATCGCGAAGGGGGCGGACTTGCAGATAATATCGGAGAATGTATTTTACGATTTGATGAATTTATAAAAAATCCGTGCAGCTGCAATCTGCACGGTACAAAGGAAAGGGAGCGAGATATAGCCGAACTACGCTCGCCCCTATTATATCATAAAAAGAAGGAAGGGGCAATAAAATGGCGAAGCAAAAAGATGGGCGCTACCGTGCAAAAATCACAGTCGGCACGGACGCGAACGGCAAAAGCATAGTCAAGTATGTATCAGGACGGACGAAAAAGGAGCTTGAAGCGGCTAAGGCGGCAGCGCGTGAAAAGTACGTCACGGGGGCGAACGCCGTGCCGGAGGGGATACTTTTTGACCGATACGCGCTGACATGGTACGAGGTGTATAAGCAGCCGCATATAGGCGTATCCGCGCAAATGTCATACCGCACGGCACTATATAAGCATATCTTCCCCGCGTTGGCGGGGCGGCGGCTTACGGCAATCACCACGGAGGATTTGCAGCGGCTGCTGAACGCCAAGGCCGACACGTGCGCGGCCATAATAGGCAACATATCTACAATCCTGCGCGGGGTATTTCAGCGCGCGTATAGTCAAGGACTTATCCCGCGTGACATCACTGTCGGGCTTACAATCCCGTCCAAGCCCAAGGAGACGCGCAGGGCATTAACGGACGCGGAGACAGATGCGGTCTTGCGGCTGATGGATGAGGACGGCACGCTAATGCTTGCCCTGCTATACTACACGGGTATGCGCTACGGCGAGGCTTGCGGCCTGCAATGGCGGCACGTTGACTTCAAGGCGGGGACAATTCACATAGAGCAGCAGGCGGCCGGCAAGACGGGGGAAATAGATGCACCCAAAACGGATAAGTCCGTGCGGACAATCCCCATGCCGCGCGAACTGGCGGACAAGCTGCGCCCCGTGCGCGGTCTGCCGCAGTCATATGTAGTACCGTCGTCCACAGGGTCATATCACCGCAATGCGACGCGATACCGCCTATGGGACGACTTAATGGCGCGGCTATATGGTATCGCGCCGGAGATTGACGCGATTGAAAAAGGCGGGCGGATGATATCGGTTATAACCCCGCATTACCTTCGGCATAATTACGCCAGCGTGCTGTATAACGCGGGCGTGGACGTGCTTTCCGCCCAAAGATATTTAGGCCACGCCAACGCGAAAATAACGCTTGAAATATATTCACATCTTTCGGCGCAGAAGGAAAAATACAGTGCAGAACAGTTACAGGGCGCATTTGAAAAAAGTTGCCTTAAAGTTGCCAGTCCCAAAGCGCACGGCAACGGCGGTAATTAAAAAATGCCTAATTTACTAAGAAAAAGCACCCATTTTTATGAGTGCTTTTCTTCTTTGGTATCCGGCAGCTACAAGGATTTTTTGTCCAACAAAGTACGCCATTGTCGCGTAAAACGCCCATAATTAGGCATTTTTGTACGCAAGCATTGACGCAAGCGAACAATAAAAGGTTGCCGGAAAGTTGCCAGAGATTGGTGTAAATAGATTACGCCTTATACATCTCCTGATACCTTTTTACACGTTCCGTCTTGTCTATCTGCTTGCCGTGTAAATAGTTATACAGCGTCAGCATATCGGCGGGCGGGTCGCCATGCTTGGCCTTGTAGTCCGATATGGCGCGGACTACAAGGTCGTGCAGCATGGATGCGTGGGTCAGCTCCTGCCCCGATATGGTGTACAGGGTCTGCGCCACGGTCGGCATATCGTCCTTGACCGCAAGCGCCCACTTAGCATACTTTTCAGCGTCCGCGATTTCTTCACAAATCTGCTCGGACAAATCGTTAATTAGCTTCATTTTTTAGCCGCCTCCGCCACGGTGGCGACGGCTCCGCCAGTCAGACCCGTCAAGTCATTATTCGGTGCGCAAGGTGGGTTGCCGAGCAGCTTAAACGTCCCGCCCGTAGGGGTGGTGGATACTACGGTGCTGTACTTGGTGCGCTTGCGCATGCTGCACGCGGTCACCTGTGCGCAGCAGCGATTTATCAGGGGATACTGCGCCGTGCCTGTGCCGATGGTGATATATACGGGCGCGGATATAGTGGTGGTATCGGGTATGCTCTGCGCCACGACGATGCAATATTTCTCCCCGTTGGCGTATACTCCTGCGGGCAGATTGATGATAAGCCCAGTACCCGCCACAAATGTCACGGACTGGGATATAATCAGGCGAGGGCAAAGCTGGCAAATATTTTTACAAGCCATAATTTTCTCCTTTCATAATCAAGGGGCGGTCTAAGCCGCCCCGATAGTCACGGCAATGCCGGATGGTGTGTCATGTCTTAGCAGCAGCCGTTACCGCAGCCGGAGCCGCAAAACGGGCTATTTCCGGCGTTGTAGGTGTAGCCGTTGGGGTAGCGTACCACGCCCGTCAGCTGCTCGCGGACAAACAGCTGGTTATTAGCCTGCTCAAGCTGTGCTATGCGCTGCTCAAGCTGCGCCTTTTCGAGCGCTGCGAATTTTGCGTCGATATTGGCGTTAATGGCATCCATGCCACGCTGTACGACGCAGCAGCACTCCGCCATCTGGGACTGTATGCTGTTTGCGGACTGCATAACGGTCATATTCGTGGCATTCTGCGCGATGGCCATTTCCTTGCCCAGCTGGCCGATATTGCCCTGCATATCGTAGCCAAGGCTGCATATGCCGTTGCCAACGTTGGTCAAGCGGTCGTTAAGCTGGCCAAAATGCTGGCCGAAAAGGATTTCCTGCTGCGTCGCTGCGGTCGCGTACTGGCCGTAGTCACCGTTGCCGCGATTGCCCAAGCCGCCAAAGTCTCCGCCCATCATAGCCAAAAGCACGATAAGGGCGAATATCCAGAATCCTCCGCCCATGCTGCCGCCAAGGCCGTCGTTTTTGTCCGTTACGGCGGCGATATCCGCCAAAGAGGGTACATTATCCATTGTCTTTCTCCTTCATAATTTTTTGGTATATAAATCGCGCGTGATTTATCGTATCTGTGATAAGATGCTTTCAGGGTCTATGCCTTTTTGCTGGCACAGACTATAAAACATCTGCTGGGGGTCACGCCCGCCGAGCATCCGTATTACCTGCTTCATTTGCGCGGGCATTCCCATCATGCTTTTCGCCTGTGCGATTAGCTGCGGAGATATTTGCGGGGTCTGCTGGCTTCCAGCTTTCATTGCTTGCAATATGGGATTCGGCATTTAGTCTTTCCTCCAATTTTGATATTCGCGTCGCTAAATCATTGATATCCACCGGCGGCGCAGGCTGATACGGTGTGATGGTGTACGGGGTCAGTGTAGGGTATCCCGCGCTATCGGTACACTTGTGCCAGACTATGGGCGCGGTGGTGTCCAGCAGCAAGATGCTGCTATTGGGCGCAAGGCTATATGCCTTCGCCCCGCCCTCGCCATTGACTTGGGCAATTTCGGTGCGCTGCTGGTACTGCTGGGGCTGCTGATAGCCGCCAAAAAAGGGGTTGGGATTCCACATTTTTTTCGCCTCCTTATGCCTTATTTTCGCAAAAATTAAGCCCCGCGCTCTGGGCGCGGGGAGGGAATTTATAGGGCATTTGGCGGGCAAAAATATTTTTTAATTTTGTCAGGCAAAACGCTTGACAAATAGTGTAAGCCGATGTATAATATAGCCATAAGATAAAGCAAGGGCGACAAGCCCAGAGGGAGTAAAAAATGAAGCACACTATCAAGGATTTGACCATCGAACAGTTTGTCCGCGAGTACAGCATCACGCTTGCGGGGGAAGATAAAATGGCTATACGCAATGTACGCCCGCAGAACGCCGAAGCGGTGAAAGCATACGCCACAGAACACAAGCCCGAAATCATAGATTACCTCAAGGCCGAGCAGGAGAAAAAGGAAGCCGAGAAGGCCGCCGAAGCGGCAAAGCTGGAAGAACGTCGCAAGAAAATCGCTGGCATACGCGGGCTGAAAGAACTGGAAGCCGCCGCCGAAGCATGGGAAGATTACCGCGACGCATTTGCCCGCATGATGGAGCGCGGGGACGCACGCGCCCCCAGGGCGCCGGAAATGAATATCCCCGAACTGAAAGCCAAGTACCCCCGCGCAGCCGCCTACCTTACGGCAGAGCATTACGCGCAGTCTGACAACGCGGCTAAACGCTCAGCAGGCCGCAAGGCGCTGGAAAAAATCATAAACGGTGAGGATTACAAAAAAGCCGTAGAAGATATGGACAAAGAATGGGCAGATTACTGCGCCGCACACATGTGGGATTGAGAAAGGAGAATAAAAATGCGCGATGAAGCAGTAAAGACACTTGGGTATATCTACGGGCTGATGTGGCACATCAGCCCCGATAAGTTTAGCGAGCCAGCGTTATTCGCGGAGGCGCAACGCCGTCCGGCACATGGCTTCGCGCTGTCCATGCGGTGGATTATGGCCGCCCGCAAGATGACGCGCCCCCTCGATCGCGCCATAAGCGACGCGATCCAGCCGCTTGCGCCCGAAGATTTTGACGATGGTGATAAGGTCATAAGCGCGGAGCAGCAATGTATGTGGGACTTGGCTTTTTATCGCGGTAAGGCCGCGTCCATCCTTAACGACCCCGAATATCTTGCGGCAAAACTGCGCGAAAAGGGGCTGACGCTGGAAAAAGTCGGCACTGCTTGCGGCATGACCCGCCAGTCCGTATCCGACTGGACAAGCGGAAAGCGGCCAATCCCCGAAAAGCACAAGGCCACATTGGCCGAGGTTTTTGGCATATATATGTAGGGGAAAAATATTTTTAATTTTGTCAAGCAAAATGCTTGACAAGAATGGAATTGCATGCTATAATAAGGCCATAAGATAAAGCAAGGGGCAAAAGCCCCGAAGGGAGTTAAAAATTATGAAGGTTTACAAAGCGATTGAAGGCACCGAGACTTATGAGCAGTATGGCGAAGATTTTATCCCCATGTGGAGGGTAGCGGAAAAAGACTTCCCCCGCAGCGAAGTCCGCGCGGCTACGGCGGATGAGCTTATAGCGGCCATAGACGACGATGCCGAATGGGAGCCGAATCTTGTCGAGGCGCTGTGCTATGAGCTGGATATAGACTTTGACAGCTACGAGGACTGCGACTCCGCCTACGATGCGGCAGTAGCCAAGCACGCCGCCGAGGCGCTGAACCGCTAAGACGCAGAGGGCAAGGGGCGGCAATGCCGCCCCAAAGGAGAGAAAAAATGGAAGCAAGGATGCCGAGAACCAAGGCCACGCTGATGGCCTTAGCCGAAAAGTACCACATGGAATTTTTGCGCCACTACATCACGGACGAGGGCTATGGGGTGTACTGCGTGTCAGATGAGCGGATACCGGAGCTGGATGCACTGGCGGGCGATGATGAATGGGGTGATGCCTGGATATTCGACCATCTCAACTGGATAAGCCCGCCCTATATGTACCGGATATTTTGTCCCAAAAGCTGGATAAATCTTTGGGGCTGGGTAAAATAACCAGATAAAGGGAAAAGATGCACGGCGGTGCATCTTTTTCTTCGGTTTGAAACCCCACCAAAGATAAATAATGTTTCAATCCACACCCGCAAGCAGGTGGCATGCGTCCCAAACGCAAAAACGAAAAGTCAAATATTTCAACCCACATCCGTTACCGGATGGCACTATTAAAATACCACAGCATCAGGCATACGTCAAGCCCCCCAAAAAATAAAAAGCCCCCATTAGGGGGCATATTTTATAAGGGTTCTCTCTGCCGCCTTGTATCGGCGGCGGATTTGGTCATACTCTAACGGCGCATCGGTGTACCGCGCCTGATACTCCGCTGTAAGCCTGTCATACGGCACACCATCCAGCAAATGCCGCGCCACAAGCCAGCGGTCGCGCTCACAGAAAATCCGCTGATAGATTATCCCTTCCCACTCCGCGCGGGAGAGGGTCTGCAAAATGTTTTTGTCCACCACACAGGCCGGCTTCTCATCGGCCTATCACCTCCGGCAATTTTTGTCGCAGAGGGGCGGCGGCAATTTTATTTCTTGTCGCGGGCTATCGCGTCATATGCGCCATTGGCAGCAAGGGACACAACCACGGCATTTATCATACACAGCGCCCCCGCCTCAAGGGTCAGGCCGCCCGTGAAAAATGTGGCCGCTATAAGCACCACAAGCGCAATTACATAGCTGGTCAGGCGCGTGGGAATTTTGTCGATAAAGCCCACGCCCTTGATAAGCTGGGTTACAAGGCTGGTTGCGAGGGTCGCCCCCGCGTAAGTCAAAAGCACCGCCCAGGTAAAAAATTCGTTCGTCATTATTCTTATCTCCTTTCAATTATGTGTTGCAAAAGTTCTGCGCGGGCATTTTTCAGCCCGTCAATTCCGTTTCCGTCTATCTCGTGATTTATAAGGGCCACAAGGCCGGTTATAATAGCCTGATTTGTGACTTCCTGTTGCGCAAATTTTGTGTTGATATCCTCAAACCGTTTCAAGTCGTTCGAGTCATGCTCAAGCACCTTCTCCAGCTTCTCCCGCATAGATAATGCGGGGGCTATGATTTCCCTTACCGCCTTTATGCCCTGCGCGATAAGGACAATTGCCCCCAGTATTGATGCACACCATCCCCACCACTCCACGGGCTATACCTCCGTATGCGCTGTTGCAAAGGCCTTTACAGCCGTCATTGTGGCCTTCCCACAGATTCCATCGGCCTTGCCGCAGTCGTAGCCACAGGCGTTCAATGCGGCCTGCATAAGCTTAACATTTTCGCCGTGCATCATGGGCGAGGTCAGCCTAAAGACGGTTGGGACGGTATCCTCGGCCAGCGCGGGGTGTCTGCCCTGATGCGTCCAGCCGCCGTAAGACAAGTGGCGCATCACTACGCCAGCGTCACGGCCTTGTGCCTCTATCACCATGCCGTTGCCGACGTATACGCCGACGTGTCCCATTTTGCCCTTGCCGAAGCTGTACCTAAATACAAGGTCGCCGGGATCCATCCTCCACGCGCCCAGCTTGCCCTTTTGGGTACATTGCCCGTATAAGCCTTGGGCGCTTGTATCGCCATCGATAAGCCCTTTTATGTCACGCAGCCAATGAATTATAAGGCCGCTGCAATCGAAGGCGTACAGCGGCTTCTTTGTGGCTTTTTTGATGTATGCAAGGGCGCGGTCGGCTTCGCGGCGTGAAGTTTCCTTCCTCCGCACCCATTTTTCAAGGTCGACGCGGTTGTCTACCCTTTCGCCCTGTGCGCCCCAGACATAAGCGTCCCCGATGTGGCTTTCAAGGTAAGCCAAAAATTCCTTCACCTTTTCGCCCATACTCTTACTCCCACCAAGGCCAGCGCGGCAAGAATCATTATATAGCCTATATACACGGGCGCGGAGCCAGTCTGCGGCAAGTCGGGTGTGCGCACTACCACGCTATCAGCACCCCAAACTGCCGTGGCCTCGGCTTTGATGTGCTGCCCGAGATTTGCCACAAGCGCAGCATCGTCCATATATATCTTGCCCGCGTAGATGTCGTCAAGCGTCATATTCAGCGCGTTCAATTCGCGGGTCAGGTCGGCAAGGCCGCCTGCTATGGACACATCTACCGCCGCGCCATTGCGGCGGGTGAAGGTCAAGCTGCCTATGGTCACGGTATCCCCGACTATGGTCACAGGCTTGCCGTCATAGGTCAGCTCCGCCAACGGGGTGGTATACTTGTATACCGCCCGCACAGCGGGGTATGTGCCTGTGACTATCGCGGCGACTACATCGCCATCAAGATACAGCACGTCCATATCCGTAAGATTGATAGTGCCCTGCACGGGATTGCCTTCGGCATCTGCAAATTTTGCCGTAAAGTACACCACCGTGCCGACTGTAGCAGCCTTGCCCGGTGCAGGGGTATAGGCCGCGCCGCTGGTGGTCGCCACCTTGTCCAGCTTAGTCACGGTCACGGTGTAAGTCGGGGGCGGATTATCCGTGAGTCCCCAGCCCATAGCCATTGCGCCCGTGCATATGCACAGCAGCACAACGGCAAGCACCATTGCAAAGTATCTTTTCATAATTTTAGCCCTCCTTTGGCTTTATAATCTCTTTGATGGTCTCTAAAAAGGCCGCAAGCTTTGATACGCTCGGCAGCCCCGTCATACCATCCACTGCCTCGCGGATACGGTCAAGCTTGGCTTGCAGCTCGTCCCGCTCCGCGCGGTCAGCCTTTATCTTGCGGTTATACGCAAGGATTCTATTGCGCAGTTCGTCCGTCATTCCGTCACCCCCGACAAAAGCATATTTAACGCTTCTTCAAGCACCGCTATTCTTTCTTCTGCCGTGGGTTCGGGCGCGGGCTGTTCTGCCGCAAGCCGCTCAAGCTCCGCTATTTCTTCTGCGGTCATATCGATGTATTCGCCATTTACATATTTTTTCATCGTCTCACCCCTATTACCGTTACCTTGTCGCCATCTTGAATCATAGAAGTATCAGTGAATGTTAGTGTAAACACATAATCTGTTGGCGGAAAGTCAAGCGCTGTTAGCGTTTGTGTTGACAGAACGTGATTGGGGGCGTTAACGTTGTTGTTTCGCAGTGTGGTCGATGAAATAACATTGTTACTAACTTCTGCCGAAAAATCCCAGTAAGCATATCCGTACTCCGCTGCTAAATATCCGCAACCATAAAATTTGTTGACTGGGCCGTTTTTCGCCTTAACATGACACCACACGTTTTGGTTTAATCCACTAACATATGCCGGACGCCGCATAATTACTTTTGCTTTACGCCACACTGCGAAGTCAGCAAGCACATACAATGCCGTATCTGCACGCAGTTCAATATCTGCAATTTTTTCCCATTCTTCCCCGCTCGGCATATCCACCGCCTCCCATTCGGTCGGCTTGCCGTCCTGCACGGTCTTTACCTTGATTATCTGGCCAGGGGTGGCGGCGGTCAGGCCGAGAGATATAGCCGTATCGGCCTTGGCAAGGCTTGTCTGCACATCGTCCGCAAGGTCGGATTTAGGTATGCCGGATGCTGGTTTGGTGTACGCCCCGATATTCTCCCGCGCCTGCGTCTGCTGCTCTTCCGTCAGGGTTTGCGGGGTATAAGTCACAGCGTCCTTGCTACCGCCGCTTTCAGCCGCCTCGTTTATTGCCGCCACAAGGTTGCTCTTGTCCTTCGTGGTCAGGTCGGCAAGATTGCCCATATCTGCCCGCAGCTGCTCCTCCGCCGTAGGCGGGATTGTGGGGAATGGATTACCCTCCGTGCCGCCTGTCGGGGCTACACTGATATGCGCAATGTTTGTGGTGATACGCGGGATTACTTCGCCGTCCCGCGCGGAGTTGCCCACAAGCCATACGCACCAGTCGCCCGCTGTAAGGTTAAGCTGCTGCTTAGCGGTTATCTCCCCGTCTGTCACGGACACTTCATGCACCGTGCAGCCCTGCCCAAACATAGCCTTTATCTTGCGCCCCGTCCAGTCCTCGGTCTCGCACACCACCTTTGCGGTAAGGTACTGCACAGATTCAGCGGCAAGGGGGAGATATTCGGCGGTCAAAGATTGGTGGTTGGCGGTTAGGGTGATATTGTAATCCATGTGTCCTCCTTAGCCATTTTGTAGCTTTACAAGCGTATTTGAGCCCACGCGATAATAAAGCGCATTATTATACTGGGCATATAACGATATATCCTTGTTTTTGTCATTCGGCGCGTATGCATTTTTAAGCGCCGCCGTGCGCAAAGACGATATACTAATGGATATGTTGGCGCTTCCGTCAAAGTTTGCTGTCCCTTCCACATCGCCAGTCAGTCGGATTTGTCGGGCAGTACTAAGTTTATTCGCGCTGCCTGCGGTGCTTGCCGTCCCTGCATTGATTGCCTTTATTGGCCGGCCTACCACATATTCAACGACATATGTGCCGTTATCCTCCAAAATTCTTACACGATCGCCCGCGTTAAAGACCACGCCGCTGTTGACCTTGTAATGCTTTTGCGATTCGCTGCCATCGTCAAACGCCAGCGTCACCCCGTCGTCATACACGGCTTTTATGGTAGCAAAATTCATTCTATTATCCTCCTTGCTTTGTGCCGCATCTTCCCGCCCGCACGCAGCTCCATGCTCCACGCGGTCTCTTGATAAATTTCATTTATGCCAAGCACGTCATGCTCGAATTGGTATACGTCCTTATAGCCGTGCATCGGCATAAGCCCCGTGGTAAAGTCTATGCCGTGCAAGTCTGCCTCGGCTTCGATTGCTCGGCGGCGCACATACGCATCAAGCTCCGCCTGTGTGCTTATGTCACGCAGTTCGATTACTTCCGTCACCACTTGCCTGTTTTTGGTGCTTAGTGGCGACTGCGGGTCGGCGTTTTCATACACCGCCCGCATGGGCGCGACTTCCGGAGATGATACATAAGCGATAAATCTATTTGGCGTGTCGAAGTAGTCTACAGCCTCTTTGGCCTCGCCCATTATCACGCTGTCTTGCTTGGTGCTGTACTTGTACGCGATATCGCTCAGTTCGATGTCTCTTTGCTTGCGCGCGATAAAGATTCCGTTTGCGTCGGGGTGTATGGGCGTATAATTTATTGCCGCCAAAAGCTCGTTGATTATGTCCAGCCGATACGCCCCCGGCGCGTACTCTACCGCCTCGGCAATGGTGTCCTCCGCACCCTCGATGTTAGCGCGGGTTATGCCCGCACCGTACAGCACATTAAGCACTATGTCCGTATAGCGCGTCCCTGCCGGATAGTATAGCCGCGTGGATATGCCATCCGTCTTTAGCAGCTGGTTAAGGTCGTATGCTTCCACCGTGCGCGATACCGTCTTAGCTTTCGCCACGCGCTCCGGCGACGACAGCACAAAGACACCCAGCGGCCACTCCGCCCATGTATCCTCCATGCGCAGCCCAAAGACGGGGCGGACACGCGCGCTGAGATAGTCTATCTCCTCGTCGTGCATCTCAAAAGCGGCAGTACGCATTATCGCACTGCCGCTGTCAAAAGTTATAGTGCCGCTGGATACAGTCGTTATGTCGCGTTTGTACTGCAAGTCGCGCCCCAGCAATTCATAGCGCACGCGGATTTGCCGTGTAGGCGCTACAAGCGCCGCTTGTATCTCTGCATCTGTATATCCTGCCCGTGCAAACTGCATCATACTACCTCGCTATATTCGACTTCGTTTATGATAAACGACAGATTATATATCATGCCGTAGTAGTCTGCGGGCTGGTCGGAGGGGCTTATGCACACGCCGTACATTTTCATGCGTGCATTTCGATACAATATCGTTTTGCGCTGCCGTATCACCCGTTCAAGCGCCTTGTATGCGTCCTTGTCATTTGTGGCAAAGGATACCGTCACAGACCTCTGGGCAAGCTGCCCAAATTCTGCCACGGGCTTTTCACGCCCCGAGTATTCCATCATGCTAACGTCATAATCGGTATAATACCTGTCCTGCACGTTGTAGCGCACCTCGAACGGATGCGCGGGGTCGTCCACGGGCGTAAGCCACCCCGTCGTCAGTTCAAATGTCGTGCGTTGCTGCGCGCCCTTGCTTTCGCCGCTGTCACTTACAGCTATAACCTTATATCGCACTTCGCCATCCATCACAGACCAGTCCTTATATTTTTTTGTCGTGGTGCTGCCGATGCGGATAAAATCCGTGTCGCCGGGGGCAAAGCGGTATATATCGTACCGCAGTATCCCCGTTTGATTATGGCTTATCACTATGTCGATGCTATCTTTTTTTTTTGAAAGCACGAAACTTGGCGTTGTCGGGATTATGTAATTTGCCGTTATGGTATCCTCTGCCCACGCGCTGTAGTGCGCCGCTTCGTCCCGCGCAGATACGCGCACGGTGTACTGCTCCCCGTTTTCAAGCGCTACGGGAATGTCATAAAATTGGTCGCTGCTCTCGGCGGTGATGTCCACTATGTAGGTCGCGCCCTTTAGGATTTGCACTTTGTACGCGCTTTGTGCAAATGTCGTCGTCCATATCAAGCGCGGCTTTGCCGATGTGAAAACGCTTGTCACTATGCTTGGCGCGGTCGGTGCTGTACCGTAGTATGCATATGCTTGGTCGCTGTAATCGCTGGGCGCGTCGTCTGTGTCTATGGTCTGCACGCGCCAGTAAAAATTACCGCTGGGGATTTTGGCAATCGGCACATCGGCATATTGATTGGTGCTTGTCGCGGTGATGGTTTCCCATGTCAGGCCGTCGCCCGATATTTGCAAATTGTAGCCCTTTTGCGGCAGATTGCTCTGCGGGCTGGAGTTATGCGCCCAGTTGAAGCGCACCACGCCACCGCTCGGCGCGACCGTCTCGCCCAGCACAGGGCTTTTTACGGTCGGGATTTGCGGGCAGTCGGCAATTACTGTTTCTATGTAGCTGCGGTTTGATAGCTCATAGTTGGTATAATCCGTCCAAAAATGCGAATAAAAATCATAAGCATAGTACTCTACCGTGCCGTCTCTATATTTATACGCCACTTTGCCGGGGACACGATTTTCTATTGGATTATTTTCTGGCGTATATGCCGACATCTGTGCAAGGTATATGCTGCCGTCGCTTGGCAAATCTTCCCCCTGTGGTAGCTCGAGCGTTATCCAGTCCCCGCTCGCTATCTCGCTCGGCATGGCGTTATACTCTTTTGCTACGCTCGCATAGCCAGCAATATACCGCATGTAAGCAAAGCTTCTCGCTGGTATCGCTGGCGTTGGATTAACCTCGACCTCCGACGGGAACGTATTTATTGATTGCGTTGTGTATCCATCCGGTGGCGTTACAGATCGGGTAAATCTATTGCCATACTTTTCATTGGATGTACCCAGGTGTAGCTTTATAACGTGGGATATTGCTTTTTTCCCCGTGGGGACAATCAGTCCGCTATAATCAAGCCTTGTTATCCCCCTTATATATTTTTGACATTGTTCGGCAGAGCCGTCTACCCGGATTATGCTGTCTAACCCGATGCCGCCTGTAAAATATGTTTTTATTATCGTTTTTGCCATTATTTTGCCCTTTCTGCCTGCCTTGCACGCTTGAACGTTGCCGTCATTGCCGCCACGGTTTCCATGTCGCGCGATTGCACGGTCAAATAATAATTATTCGTGCCGCCCATGCTGCGGCTGTCCTCTGCGCTGTATACCCTGCTGCCTTGCGGCAGGGATACCAGTTCCGGCCCGCGTTCGCCTACCCAAGTCAGCCCGCCGGGCCAGTAGTCCGTGCCGTCCGCGTTGCGGCCTATATTTCTCCCAAAGCCGCCGCTCCACGCCCGGGCGCTTGCTCCCTCGTCGCTAAAAACCTTGGCTATGTTTTCGCCATAGCGAGTAAGATTGCTGTCATCAAAGCCCTTGCCGCTGATAAGGTTAAATAGCTGCTTAAACAGCTCTATTACTATTGCTATCGTGTTGGCTACTATGGTCAGCGCGTCGGCCAGCACGCCCAGCGCAAGCGCAAGCGTTTGCAGCACAGGCACGCCGTCCTCCGCCGTGCCGAAAAGGACATCAAAAAGCGGCTCGAGCGCAGATACCACGTCAAGCAGCGCGCCGAAAACCTCTAAAATGCCAGACCCCTCGGCGGCTTCTTGCAGCCGCACGAAAAGGTCAGTCCCTTTTTGCATCAGATTTTCGACTGCCGGAGCCATGCCGACGGCAATCTGATTCTTGAGGGCTTCGCCTGAGCGGTTCATGCGCTGTAGCTGGTCGTCAACCGCGCCCAAAGCATCTAATGCCTCTTCGCCCATTACATAGCCTACATCGTGCGCTTCTTGGGTAAGCTCGCGCAAGCCGTCGCTGCCGGCTTTTATCAATGGGTTTAGGTCGCGCGCGGAACGCCCGAAGATGGTCATTGCTATCGCGTCGCGTTCCGTTTCATTGCTTATAGCCCCAAGCGCGTCTATTGCATCGCCGAAAACCTCTTGTGCATCGCGCAGCGTGCCGTCCGCATTTTGCACGCTAATGCCCAGCTTGTCAAAGGCTTCCGCTTGCTCTTTGCTGCCGCGCCGTGCCGCGTCCATGCTCCTTATCATTTTTGTTTGGCTTGATGTGAGCGTATCCAGCGATACGTCCACAAGCTCGGCGGCATACTGATATTCTTGCAGCGCTTCGGTCGATAGCCCCGTCACCACGGATTGCGTAAGTATTTCGTCCGCGTATGCCGCTGATTCTATTGTCAGGCTTATAAGCGCTTTTTCGGCTTCTACAACCGCCGCGGCCACTGCGGCAAAGCTCCCCGCAAGCACAAGTGTCTGCGCATCAAGGTTAAGCATCCCGTTAAGGGTGTTGGTCATTTCTTTCGGTAAGCTTATCCCAAACTTCCCGCCGATATCGTTAAGCGCGTCGCCAAGGTCTTGGGTGTTTTCTTCTGCCTTGCTTTCTTCTTGCCCAAAGTTTTCTACGGCATCCTTGCTTTCTTCAAGCGCGCGTTTTTGTTTCAGCAGGGCGGCTTCGGTGTCTTTTACTGCTTTGGCCATGCGCATGGTGCGGGCATCATTTTCGCCGTATGCTTCCGTCAGTTTTTTTAATTGTTCCTGTTGCAGTTCCTGCTTCTTCGTCAATTCATCGACAATTTTATTAAGATTTTTGTTTGTTGCTGTTAATGCCTCGAGGCTATCCTCATTGCCCTTAAATTGTTCCTGTAGCCTTTTGCTTTCAGCGTTAAGTATATTCAGGCTGCCGTTTATGTTGCCAAGCGCTTGCCTATATTCTTTTTCGCCTTCCGCGACAAATCGTGTTCTAATATTCGGCATCGCTTTATACTCCTAAGTATTCCGCAAGGCTTACGGGCTTCCCAGCCTCTTTCGCCTTGCCTATCTCTTTATACGCTGTTAATATTTTTTCTATGCGGTATGGCGTTGCAGTTGCCCAAAAATCACGCTCGGGCAGCCGTAACGCCATCACCCACACAGCAAGATACCATGCAAAATTCAGCGGTTCGCCGCTGTCTCCGTTTTTTTTTCTGCGTCCTCGCCGCCCGCGCTTTTCAGTGCCTCGGTCACAAGGGGCAGCACAACGCCGCTTATATAGCCCAGTTCGCTTATAGGGATTTCGCGGCCTACCTCGCGCACGGTCAAATCGCCGTCCGTAGCGTCATTTATCATCGCCGTCAAAAATGTCAGCGTCGCCCGTATGGTGCTGCCCTTAAACGCGCGGGATATGTTACCGCCGTAGGCTTCTTGCACGTCCGCCAAAACGTTCATGTTGCAGCACAGCTCTATTTTTTCTCCACGCCATTCAAACGGCGCGGTCTTAAGCCTAATATCGTCCATACGACCTCCTTACGCGCTCGCGCCAAAGCAAGCATTTATCCACGCTATGGCATTGGCGGCATCGTCAAGCACGGCCGTCTCCATAATGTCCTGTGTTTCCGCGTCGCTCGGCAAAAACTCACCCGTCGTCGTCGGGGTCTGAAATTGTATGTTTTCGCCTTTGGTCTGCAAATTCATTGTAGGCTGGCCGAAAAGCACTTTATGTACAAAGCAAGCCGTTACCTTGTTCGAGCCGTCCCGCATATCGGGCGCATAAAAGCCAAGGCCGACATACTTGGGCGTGTCCTTCGCCGTGGTCAATAGGCTCTTGGTCGCGGTAGTGGATATGGTGCGGGATTTTTCGGTTACGCCAAACATTAGCTTCTGGGCATCGTCGGGTATATACTTCACTCCCGCGGATATTGTGCCGCCCGTTACCTGTTTCATATATTCGGCAAGCTTGCCCTCCGCGTATAATCTGCCCTCGGCGGACGTAAGATTAAGCTGCACGGTCATAGCGTCGCCCATGCTTGTGGGGGTGTCGTATGTCACCGTGCCGCTTGCGTTTTTGTACTCGGCCACTTTCAGGCCGCGCAAGTCAAAAGTAGGCATTTAATTTAGTCCTTTCTCCTTCAGGTATTGTTCTGTTTTCTTCTCCATCAGTTCTTCGTATTCTTTGCGGGCTTGTTCTTCCGCTTCCGTCCAAAAATGCGTACCGCGGTAATTCGACCGCCCGTAGTTCAGGACATATGCGATATAGCTGTTTGCGGTGCCCTTCGAGTTTCTTTCTCTTATTCCAGTAGCTTTAACCTCGCTGTATTTTTGCCCGTCCTTGTCTTTGCCTTTTGTGATTTTGATAGACCTTAACAGCGTCGTTTCGCCCGTTCTGACGTGATGGTGCCGCGTTATGCTTTCCTCGATTTTTTTCTTTGCGATTTTACCGCCATCCACAAGCAAATCGTCCACAAAGTCCGCTATGCCGTCCTCGGTCGCATGTAAGGCGTTTTGTATGGCGTCTATGCCGTCCACATACATCTTAGCCATATATACCGCCTATATGTGTCGCCGTCATGGGGATGTGATACAGCCCCGTATCTGGCTCATAGTCCTCGGCATTTACGGTGCAAGTCCATCCCGCCGCCTGCAAAAGTCGCTTGATTTCAAGCAGTTTCGCCTCAAATGGCACGGTCTTGGTATAGTAGTCTACCGCGTACAGTACGGACGTTTCTGCCTCGGTTCCTTCGGCGTACAGTGTTGTCGATTGGGTGATAAGCTGATAAGTTACGTACTCGGTCGCGTCGCCCATGTAGGGCGGGTGGCATACGGTGTATTTGTCTTGCAATATTTCCGCAATCGTCATGCCGTCACCACCCTTTGTACTTTGATTTCCAAAAATTCGCAGCGGTCGTTGACGTTGTTGATGCTTATCACCTCATACGGATCTGTGTCTCTCTCCCGCCATATGCGGCTTTTGACCGTCACCAACGGCGAATAGCGCATGGTTATCGTTGCGGGTTCGCGTAAATGCAGCTCGGCGGCCTGATATATCTCCGCGCCGTGCGCGTTAACCCACTTGCACCACACAGGCCGCGTAAATGCGTTCACAAATTCTTCGCGGCTGAAGCCGTCCCTTATGGTATATACGGGGTTTTTTATGGTGATTTTTGTTCGCAGCTCACCCGCGTTTGCGCGTGCCGCCATCAAAACCACCAGCCTTTGTATTGCCGCAGCATGGCCTGCGCCGCCGTGTCAACCTCGCTTGTATTTGCGGTTGTTACGGCCTCGCGATTGGCGTACCAATGCCCAATCAGCAGCAGCATTGCCTGCCGTACCATAAACGGCACATTCCCGCCCGCCGTGTATGTGATAGTCGCATTGGGTTCGTTGACCGTCACCGTTCCGCGCCGCATGTCCGCCGTATACTCCACGGCCTTGCCGTCTACCGTCACGCTGTCAATGCTTTTTACCGGGCAACGCGGCAGTTCAGTTATTCCTGCCGCGTCCGTCAATGCGGTTATTTTCTGCGGCGCAAACGCGCGGCCCGTATAGTTTTCGCAGTATTCCCGCGCCGCAGCGATAAGCGGCAAAATTATCAGCATATCCTCGCTGTTATCGTCGGGGTTAATGCGCAGATGCATCTTTGCCGCGTCGAGCGTTACAGCCTCGTTTATTATTGTTTGCGTCAAAATTTGTGCCGCCATATCTAACCTCCGTTCTTGCGCGGGGCAAAGCGCCCCGCGTGTTCGTCTTATGAGCCCTTAATTTTAAGGCGGGCAAACGCTTCGCCTACCACGGGCGCGCCGTCGCCGAAGTACTCGACCAGATAACCAATGGAGTTATTCGGCGCGTACAACTCGTTGAGCACCTGTATATACAGGCCGTCGCCGTCGCAAATCATGTAGCCCGTCCTAAAGTCGCCGTATACCGCAGCATACTTGCCCGCCGTGTAAGTGTTGGGCGCATACTCGCTCATATAGACGGGCGCGCCAAGCAGCCTGTCGGGCTGTCCCATCTGTACGGACGGCTGCCATATATACTGGCCGTCGCTGCCCTTGAGTTTGGCCAGTGTCTTGCACAGGTCGCGGTGCATCACCCAGGACGCATTGCGCGTATACTGCCCCTTAACCGCATACTTGGTTTCGATCATATCGTCTGCGGTTATTGCAGCCGCGGCACTTGTAATGTCGCGGGCTTCGGGTACTCCGTTCGCGCTTGCAACAAATACGCCGAGCGGGCCGTTAGTACCCGCGCCGTTCATGTAGGCATTCTCCTGCGCGGCTTCGACCTTATAGAGTATCCTGTCAAGCACCGTCTGGTCGGGCGAGGGCGCGTGCCGCATAAGGGTTCGGGATATCTTTATCAGCTTCGCAAGGCGCTGAGGCTTGAATTCTCTGCGGCCAAAGGAAATAGCCGCTTCTTCGGGCGCTGCTGCAATTTCGGTTGTCCATTCGATATCGGACGCATCGGCGGTGAGCGTCGGGTAACCAAGGCTCTGCGCATTGCCGATGGGGCCGACAACATCACAGATTTGGCGCATAAACATATCGTTTTTAAGTCCGGCTATCAGCCTGTTCACAAATTCAACGGGGGCGGTCAGATAGCCCGCGTTGGCATTCGTGCCGAGGGTCTGCGTGGTGTTGCGATACGCGGCTATGTCGCCCTGGTCGCCCCTCAAGGCGCGGCCAAACATTTCACCCACTTTGTTCTTTGCATTATCCTGCTGCTTTTCGACGATTTCTCCGGCAGCCCGCTCGCGCTCAAGCTGCTTCTGTTCGCGGGTTATGCTCGCATTAAGCTTGTCAAACTCTTTTTCAAGCCTGTCATACGTTGCCTTGTCGTCCGCGTTCATTTCCTCCGCGTCATTGCGGTTCATTACCTCGCGCAGCTGGGCGGTTATCTTCGCCCTTTCCTGCATCATCTCATAAATTTCTTTTGCCATTTCATACCTCCAAAATTTTTAATCTCATGGCCTTAAATCTTTCGCGCTGTTCCGCCAGCGCTGCGTTTGTTGTATCTGTTGTGGGCTGGATTTCTCCCCCATTATCAGGCTCATTTATATCGGGTGCGTGCTTATAGCGGGCAAAATACTTGCCCGCGTTTGCGCATGCCGCTATTTTTTTATTTTCTATCAGCTTATCCGCAAAGCCCGCTTCCTTCGCTTCCTTGCCGCTCATCCACGTCTCTGCGCTCATCATGGCCGCTATTTCGTTTTTGTCCTTGCCCGTGCGGGCGGCGTATATGTCCGCAATCTGCCCGTTAAGGCGCTCGAGCTCGTCGGCGGTTTTCCGCAAATCCTCTGCGCCGCCGCCTGTGTACGTCCATGCGTTGTGTATCATCAGCGTGGCGTTTTCGGGCATTTTTATGACATCACCCGCCATTGCTATGACGGATGCAGCGGAGGCTGCAAGGCCGTCTACATGGACGGTCTTTTTTGCTTTATGTCGCTGCAAAATGTTGTAAATGCTGAATCCGGCAAAAATGTCGCCGCCCGGGCTATTCATATAGATGTCAAGCGCGGATATGTCGCCAAGCACCGCAAGGTCTTTTTGGAATTGTGCGGGGGTTACTTCGTCGCCAAACCACGACGTATCGCTTATTTCGCCATACAAAAAAAGCTCTCCGGCACTGCCGAGAGCCTTAAACTCCCAAAATTTATGCACCTTTTATATCTCCTTTCGCCTGTGCGCTTTTTGGCGCGTTCAGTTTTGCATTTTCCAGCGGCAGCATATTGCCGTTGATAAAGTATATCTGCCCCAGTCCGTCAGGCAGCGGGTTCATGTCCTCAAGCTCGCGTATATCGTCCGCGCTCATGATGCCGTTCTGCCGCATCGAATTATAATAGCTCGTCCGTGACGCAGTATCGCCGCGCAGAAGGCCGTTTGTGTTAAATTTGTAGTAATATTCACGCTGCTCTGCCGTTGTCAGCAAGTCGCGGTAAAGTGCTTGTTCTATCCGCACGGATAGCGGGTTTATGCAGTCACGCACAAATTCAGCGCTTTGCTGCTCAATGTTGCTAAATGTGGCCTTCTCCAAGTCCATGCACATATGCGGCGGCACGCCGAATATCCTGCATATTTCCGTTACCGCCCACTTGCGGCTGTCAAGCAGCTGCGTTTTCTGCATATCCCTGTCCCACGGCTGTGCCGTGGAGCCGTTCTCTAAAAACATCCACTTGCCCGCATTCTCCACACCCGCATAATTGGCCTTAAAGTCCTCCTTGAAGCGTTCATACGCGCTGTCCGATAGCTCGCCGGGGTATGTTATATACCCGCCCGGTGACGTGCCGCTGAATCCGCGCTGTGCATACTTTGTCATGCTGTCGTTCAGGCCAAGCACCCCCGCCGCTATGTCCATCGGGTCTTCCGGCGTTCGGCTTGCGAATCTAAACCCCGGTATAAACACAAAATCGCCATCCCTCAGCGTTTCGGTTATGCCGTCCGCCGTGGCGTATATGTACTGCTCCCCGTTGCGGCTGTTGGTATAGACTTGTGAACAGTTTGCCGTGGGCAGATTTTTAAGCGCTATTATTACTCCGCTGCGGTTACGCACTATGCGCAGATATCCGCCGCGTGTCAGCAGTATGTTTGCCACAAGCATCTGCATCATTTCATACGCCGTCGTGGTCGGGTTTGGCAGTATATTTGTAAGCTTGTATAATGGATGGTCTTTGGCTTTCTGCTTGCCGTCGCTACGGTCGCGGTACATATGCAGCGGGAGCGCCGCCATTGTCTTACTTATCAGGTCAACGCACCTGAAAACTGCCGCAACCTGTAATGCCGTATCCGCGCTTATGGCGCACCCGTTGCCCATAAGGTAATCCTGCCATGCCGTATCGCTGGATACAGGCGGCAGTTTTTCTACATTTGCCGCGCGTATCTCAATTATTTTGCCGAATAGCTTGATTTTTTTCATTCACACCTCATATTACGCGCAAGCCGCGCTGTTCGTATACGCTTCGTTTGGGTTCCAGTTTGACCGCCGCCGCCATTGCGTCTATAAGTGCGCACATGGGGTCAATTCGCTCGATGCTCTTGTTTTTCATCGGTTTGATGTTCTCGTTGCCGTCCTGCGCTACCACAACGTTGCCAAATGTCCACCGCCCGCACGGGTTATGCTCGTGCGTTATCTCGCCGTCCAGCATCAGGCGCTCCAGCTCCTTCATGGCGGGCGACATTCCCGCCATTGTCTGTGGTATGGTTATAACCTTCTGCTGTGCTACTTCCTGCTGCATCAGCGGGCGCAGGGAATCAATTCGCCATTGGTCGGCGGCAATATACTTTACATTGTAGTCCAGCATCAGCTTATCAAGATAATTTGCTATGTATGCATAATCGACGCAATTGCCGGGCGTTGCGTGCATATGCTCCGCTTTAACCCATCTGCCAAATGGTACATGGTCACGCTGCTCGCGTTCGCGCATATTGTCCTCCGGTATCCATGCGTCCACAAAAAATCTCCATTCCGTCTGCTCCGGTAACGGCGGGAAAAGCACCGCCACGCCCGTAAGGTCGGTTGTGCTTGACAGGTCGATGCCCACATAGCACTCGCGCCCCAGCATGTCGGATTTATGCCAGCCGCCCTCAGTATCGTCCCACAGCGTGATTGGCAGCCAGCCCGTGCGTTTCAGCGATATCCATTGATTCAGCCGCAGCCAGCGGAAAAGCTTCTCCGCCGCAGGGCTGTTCCGTGCCTTTAATGCTTCGCTGCGGACATTCTCTATTTTTATCGACACGCCAAGCGAGGGGTTCGCCATGTACCAATTAGCTTCGTCATATATATCCGCCGTTTCAGGCACGGTATATATCTTGGCATAAAATGTCGGGTCTACAAGTTCGCCGCTTATAATTTTTGTGGCTATGTCGTGCTGCTCCCAGCCCACGCTTTTGCGGTCAGGGTCGTCGCCCGCCGTAGTGATGCACCAGATAAGCTGTTCGTCTCGCGCCGCGCCCGTGCCGAAGGTCAGCACGTCCCACAAGTCACGCTTAGGGTGTGCGTGCAGCTCGTCAATTATTACCACGGACGGGTTAAGGCCGTGCTTAGTAGCCGCCTCCGCAGAAAGCACTTTGAAGCGCGTATGTGTGCGGAGATTTAGCATCTCTTTCGTGCTGTCCTTGATTTTTATAATCTTTGATAGCACCTTGCTCTGCTCTACCATGCTTTTTGCCGCGTTAAATGCTATGGACGCTTGATTGCGGTCGGCTGCGCCGCAGTATATTTCACCACCCGCCGCATCCATCACAAGATGGTAAAGACTGAGTGCGGCTATAAGCTCGGTTTTGCCGTTCTTTTTGGCTATCTCCAAATAACCCGTCCGGTATTGGCGCTTCCCGTCCTCATTCACTGTGCCGTATACGGCATTTATAACGTCAATTTCCCACGGCAGCAGCACAAAAGGTTTCCCGTAAAAATCACCCGTATGCTTTAACGCCTGCACAAATTCTATAACCGCAAGCGCTTTTTTTGTGTCAACCACCGTACTTGTTCAGATAGGCCGCCATTGGGTCGCTTTCTGCTTCCTTCTTGGCGGCTGCAACTCCCATCCTTGCACGGCCTACCGGGGACAGGCACAACTGCTCCGCGTATTTCGCTATGTTCTGTCCCTCCCGCCGCATTATAGTAATATACGGGTTTTCTGCGGGTCTGCCGTCCGCATTCATATAGACCAGCGGGCGGTTCTGGTATTCCTCTTGCGCCCTGCGATATATTGCTACGCTTTCGCAGTACGCCATAAGGGTCGATATGTCCAAGTCATTGATTATCTTCGCGTCAAGCTGGCGATAGAGCTTAACTATGCGTTTCCACTCTTTTTTCGCCTCGCTTGATATGGTTTTGGGCGGCGTTAATTTATCGGTACAGCCTTCCGGTTCGCCGTTCTGTCGCCCGTCAAGCGTTTCTTTTGTGTGCCTTGCCTTGGCGTTGTCCACCAGTTTCAGCGGGGTTGGTTTTCTCCCGGTCGGCATACTGTTCTCCTTTCCGCGTTATTTGTGCCTATAGTATTCCTTGCGCTCGCGCAGCAGTCTTTTCAGATACTTCTGCGCGTCCCTGCGTGCACAGCCCGTGCTCTTGTCAATCCGCGCGCGGGCTTCTGCTATCTTTTCGTTGTGTTCGTTTATTGCTTTATTCATATTTGCGTGTCCATAGCCTTTCTACTTGCGCGTATGTGCGCAGATATCGGCTCGGCAAGTCCGCAGGGGTAAAGCCGCCGAAAAGTTTATCCATGTCAAACAGCTTAGTTAACACGGCCTCTTTCTCCGCGTTGCTTGCCCGCCAGAACTTCGGTGCACGGCACAGGCGTTCTATGTTTTCGCTATCGTTCTCGCTTCCCCTGTGCGCCAACGCGGATAGCATGACGGTCGGCAAGCCCTCTGTTCCGCTGCTCTCGACTGACCATAAAGATTTCCCTTGGTATATCAGATTGCCTTTTAATCCATTCCCAATCGTCCGGGATATTTCACCTCTAAAGTTACGCTTTGCCATCGGCGCACACGCCATAGGCGTGGCGGGCATTGCCCTGAACGGCGTGTTATGCAGTACAATAGACCATTGTTTTTCGCGTTTCTCCGCTATATCATCCGCAAGTCTTATATCCTCGGCAAACTCGCGCCAATCATCCTCCGTTTCAGACGGATAGCCGCAAATGTTGAAAAACTTGATTTGATGTGGCTTT
>ERZ779865.502-NODE-502-length-34125-cov-9.553038_pt1 | contig 34125 bp, 31 predicted proteins | sample MGYA00433088_ERZ779865 | MGnify/ENA primary metagenome ERZ779865 (study PRJEB29588, sample SAMEA2151703) | human gut metagenome | biome: human gut; feature: human-associated habitat; material: faeces | place: Denmark | collected 2008/2010 ... | reverse complement strand
GGCGTACGCCAGCAGATTTACAGTCTGCCCCATTTGGCCACTCTGGTATTTGCCCTTGTTTCTTTGTTACCTCTGTCTCGACTTTTTTGCAGCCGTTCGCAGTAGCAACAACCACGAAACGGCTGCAAAGTTAGGCATTATTTTTAATATTCCAAATTTTTGAGAGATTTTTTTTACTTTCCGCGCAGTTTTTCTTTATACTTCTCCAACTGACGCTCGATTATGCTTACGCAAAGGTCCACTCCTTCTTCAAAAGTATCACACACTTTAGTGGCATGATAATCATTGTTGGTTACATAAGCATGCATGTCCACCTCCTTGTTCTTGGCGGTTTCAGGCTTAACAACCTTCAGGGTTACTTCTACTTTACGAATATTGTCACTTATTTTTTCGAGTTTGCCGACTTTCTTCTGGATGAATTCGTGCAACTTTCCGGTTGCATCAAAATGAATGGCTTGAATCTTAATTTCCATAATGTTCCTCCTTAATTAATTTAAGTGTTAGGTTTATGCCCTCGGATGGGCGTTCAGATATTCCTCTTTCAGTTCGGCCAGCGAGACGTGGGTATAAATAGCCGTTGCTGCCAGACTGGCATGCCCCAACAGTTCCTTCACGCTTTCAATGTCGGCCCCATGGTTGAGCATCGCCGTAGCAAAACTGTGACGCAACACGTGCGGGCTCTTCTTGGCCAGGGTGGTCACGGCCGACAGGCGCTTGTGCACCATTCCCGCCACGTAGCCGCGCGTAATGCGCAATCCGCCACGCCCCACGAAAAAGGCTCTTTCATGTTCGGCAGCCAGCTCCGGCCGTATGGTCTTCACGTAGCGGGTCAGCTCAGCGGCCAGTTCCTCGCCAAAGGGTATCAGACGCTGTTTGTCGCGTTTTCCCAGCACACTCAGCTGCCGGTCGGCCAGCGACACGTCGGTCAGATCGAGCCCTACCAGCTCCGCCAGACGTATGCCTGTCGAATAGAACGTCAGCAGAATCAGGCGGTCGCGCTGCTGCTCGGGAGTGCTGTCAAACAACTCGTCACTGTCAAACAGGCGGTTCAGCTCTTCCTCACGCAAGAAGGTGGGCAGCGGTTTCCCCAGTTTCGGCCCCTTTACCTCGGCCGCCGGATTCCGGTTGGCCAGGCCTTGTTGCATTAAATACTGATAGAACGAACGCACGGCACTCAGCCTGCGGCGCACGTAGGTGGGTTTATAATGGGTTTCCATCATCTGCGCCACCCATCCCCTGATGAGGTCGCGGTCCACGTCCTGCCAGTCCAGCTGACGGTCCGTTGCCTGCAAGTAAGCGCAAAAGTTTTCCAGATCTGCCCGATAGGTTTTCAGGGTCAGTGCCGAACGTCCTTTGTCCGCGCTTATATACCTCAGGAATTTTTCTATCCTATCCATCTCGCTCCGATGTCTTTTCTAAAAGCGAATATACGGTATTTTTTGACGGATTCCAAATTTTCATCCGTCTTTTTTCGGTGTTTTTTCTTTTTAAAATGTCGTTTAACCTCTTTTTGTCTCCTGCATCCTGACGGCAAAAAAAGACCAACGACAAGCCTACTGCACAATTTCCCAGTATTTTTCGAGCGACGGCGGGGTCTCTATACGGCGCCACTCCTCCGTCACATACGGCTCCTGCCGGTTGCCCAGGTTCCGCCACGTCATCCGGAAACGGTCGGCCCCCATCTGCCTGACGGGGCAGTCCATGCTCCGCTCGCGCACCAGGGTATCGTTCACATATTCATACGAGCCGCCCGAGCCCTGAAACAGGATGGATGTATCGTTGATGGAATCGTTCAGGAAAGCCATGGTAAAAAATGACTCGTTGCCCACGAATTTCAACTGCCGCACCGCCGCCGGTTTCACGCGCCCCGTATGCGGGTCTACCACTCCCACCAGTTCCCACGTTCCGCGCAGCGGATTGTCACGCCGCGTCTGGCAGGCCAGCGCCACCCCCGCCGCCACCAGTACCACGGCAGCAGCTCCCGTCAGTCGCCAGCACACCCGGCGCTGACGCCGGTTCATAAACAGGATGCGCAGCTTTAGCGGCGAATAAAAATAATTGGAATGCAGCGAGAGGCAGGTACGTTTCAGCACACACAGCTGCAACAGACTGAGCTGATACTGGCGGCGGTCCACCCCCTGGCGCAGCAGGTCGGTGTCAACCTCCATTTCCTGCACCCGTTTCAGACTGAAAAACCACAGCCACATAAACGGGTTAAACCAGTTGAGGGCCACCCAGAGCTGAAACAGCAGCAACTGGGCAAAGTGGCGGTGCGTCAAGTGGCTGCGCTCGTGCCGTAGCACCATGTCGTGCAGCTCCCCTTCCGGCAAATCCGCAGGAAGAAAAATACTCCGTCCGTAGGAAAACGGGGCATCATACGGCCCTTCATATATCTGTACGCCGCGCAGCCCCGGCAAATCATACCGCCTTACGGCCACCCGCTTGAAGCGCCGCAGCGCCACCAGCTGCACAAACACGTACAGCAACACCAGTGCCGCGCCACCCACATAAGCCATGCGCCAGCCGTTTTCCACCAGCCACCATCCGGCCGACGACCCTTCAATAATCTGACTCACGGTCAGGTAGCGCCGTGCCCCCTCCGCCGTGGCCGCCACGGCAGCCTCTGTTCCGCCCGGTGGCATCAGACGTACCGGCGAAAGCATGCTTACTCCTGCCGCTGCCACCATGCCGACCAGCAGGTAGGCATAAACCACCCTTACCGGAACACAGCCCTCAAGCAGCAACTTATACAGTACCCACAGCACACCCGTAAGCACCACAAACGAAAGCAGGTGAAAGTCAAACGAAAGCATCATGGCGCCACCTTCCTACTTCTTGTCGATAATGGAAAGAATCTCGTTAATCTCGTCTTCGCCCAGATTCTCGCGGTGGGCAAAAAACGACACCAGCGACGAGAAAGAACCGCTGAAAAACGTATCCTTCACGTGTGTCAGGAACTGTTCGATATATTCCTCCCGCGTCAGCAGGGGCGTGTACCACAGCATCTTGCCCACCAGACGCGACTTGACAAAGCCCTTGGTGGCCAGGATTTTCAAAAACGTAGCCAGCGTGGTGTAAGCAGGCTTCGGATCGGGATAATCGGCCAAAATCTCACCGATAAATCCGCCGCCCGCCGGCATGTTCCATAAATGCTCCATTACCTGGAACTCGGACTTGGTTAAGTTCTTTCTTTTCATATGCATACTAAGGAATTAATGTTCTGCTGCAAATATAATACTAATAACTTAGCAAACATACTAACCGCATAATATTTACTTTTATTTAACACAAGGTTGTGCGGCCGGGCCTCCGCCCAGCCGCACACCGCATTCCATCCGAACCGACCGCCGCAGATAGAGTCCATCTTATAAGGACCTGACCATATCCAGCCAACACAAGATTATCCTTCAGTAAAGTTTGCCTCTGAATGATCACCACAAGTTAAGCAAACCCGGTTTCCTTAACTTGTAATCAAGAACGGGTTAAAAAATCAGGGATTGCTTAACACGTTTCATAAACAGGTTATACCCATCTGGATTTACAGTCCGTAAATATATCTACCGTTTGCATGACGTTTTTTTACGGCAAGTTTTTACGCCAGACCTTATCTTTCAGTTTTTCCTTTCCTACAAAAACAAAGCCATCACTATAAGTATTCGGGAAAGAACTGTTTCCGACAGGAATAAGTTTCATTTTTATCAATCCCGACTCTGGCGCAATGCTCTCCACTATAAAAGGGACATCCCCCATTGTTGTTTGCACTACCAGTAAAGTATCGCGAGGATGAAACGGAACCATCCTCTGATCTGTCATGTACCCCTGCCATGACCTATCGTGATGATCAAAGAAGAGATGAATGGGAGCCTTTACTCTGAGTTCAAAATTGCATACGAAATACAATAATCCTACGCTCATCAGCGTAAGTAAAAGAAATACCCCATAACGAAGAATTATACGTTGGAACAGCGAATTCATTTTTCTTTTTATTTATTCAGAAGCGAGTTCAAGTTGATTATGAATAAGTTGGTAATAATAACCACGACTAGCGATCAATTCTGCATGTGTCCCTTGTTCTACCACTTTTCCATGCCGCAAAACAATAATCCGATCGGCATTCCTCACCGTAGAAAGCCGGTGGGCTATCACAATGCGTGTTCGTCCACGAAATGCACAATCCAAATTTTCTGTAATATTTCGCTCATTCTCAGCATCAAGTGAAGAAGTCGCTTCGTCCAACATTAAATATACAGGATGCTTATAAGCGGCCCGCGCTATCATAATACGTTGTTTTTCACCTCCGCTTACGCCAATGCCTTCAGCCCCTATTTTAGTCTGAACGCCAAGAGGTTGTTTTTGTATGAATTCATCCAGACAAGCTATCGACAGGGCTTCCTTTAAGCGTAGCTCATCTTCTGTTTCTCCCAATATTATATTACGCCTTATGGTGTCTGAAAATATAAAATTGTCTTGCATCACTATGCCAGAAGCCTGCCGCATAGACTTGGCAGAATACCCCGCAAGCGATTGTTCCCCCAAGAAAATGTCTCCTCCCGTTGGTTCATAAAATTTCAGAAGCAACTTCATGAGCGTCGTCTTTCCGTTTCCGCTCTCACCCACTATAGCTGTCATTTTTCCTGCTGGTATAGAAAATGACACATTCTGCAAAGCCGGTTTTCCGATGTTCCCGGTATAGGAAAAAGTAAGGTTACGAACTTCAATATCCAATGGCTTGTCCGTCGGTACGTTTTTCTGCAACGCTGAGTCTTCATTGGTACAAAGATGTACTTCCTCTGATCGCTCCAAACTGATTTTTGCATCCTGAAATTGCTGTAAAAAACCAATAAGTTGCGAAAGTGGCCCGTTAACCAATCCGATAATGGCAGATATACTCATCATCATACCCAGCGTAAGGCGGCCATTCACGACTTCCACGGCAATCCAGCAGGTGATAAAGATATTGCGTAACTGACCTATTAATGTAAACCCAGTATTTTGTATTTGCCCCAACTTAAGCATCTTCACGCTCATGCGATAGCTGCGTTCCTGCAAAGCCCGCCACTCTTCCATTTTATAATTTTCATATGCATTAAGCTTGATATCCGTAATACCGGACATAAGTTCATACTGTTTGTTCTGGTTTTCCGCATTGATTTTAAACTGTTCATAATCCAAAGCCTTGCGTCGCCGGAAAAAATAAATCATCCATACAGTACTGGCTCCTGTCAGTAACAGATAAACACTCAGAATCACAGGACTATACCATCCTATAATAGCCAGATAAAACGGAGCAGATATAATCGAGAAGAAAGTCTGCAATGTACTATAAGTAATAAAACTCTGCAAACGCCCGTGATCCCCCAGGCGCTGCTGATAATCTCCTACACTCTTGGTTTCAAAAAACGTCATCGGGAGTTTCAGCAACTTGGTAAGATAGTCACTGAGAATATTTATATTGATACGGGTACTCATATACAGACTCACGTGACTACTGATCAATCCCATAAGGAATGTACCGATAAAAAGGAAGATTTGGGCAAAAAGGATATTAAGAATAAGTCCCATGTTACGCATGCCGATACCGTCGTCCACCATGGCTTGGGTAAGAAACGGAGTAACAAGCGATAAAACCATCCCGAACAACATGCCAAAAGCCGATTGAGAAAGTTCCCACTTAAAAGGCCATACATATTTACGGGCGAAACGAAGAAAGCTGTGTTTCTCCTTCACAGCTTTCTTTTTATAAAATTCTTCAGTGGGTTCCAACGCCACCACCACACCTTTTCCTCCATTCAACCAATGAGAAAAAAGTATGACTCGGAAAATGCTTGCACGCCATAGGCAGGATTAGCCACCGTATAACGCCAATTGCCGCTCCAACGTCCCTTATGCACTTTTGTCAAAACCACAAAATGATTTTGCTCCCAATGCAATATGGCCGGCATGGGACAATCTGCACGTAGCTGCTCCGGGGTCATTTCAAATGTAGCACTCTCTATGCCTATCTTCTTCAAGGCGTCACGGATTCCTGCTATACTCACCCCTTCACGTGTCAAATGTGAAAGCGAGCGTAAATACGAGAGTGGATAATCCTTGCCATAATACGAAGCCACCATGCGTATACATGCCGGCCCGCAATCCATCTGATCAAATTGTCGGGTAAAGTGCATAAATTATTTCTTTTTCGGTTCCCGGTTCAGCCGGAACGTAAAGTTCAGCATGACGTAACGCCGCAGCACGTTGCGGTAGGTTTCCGTCTGCATCTGCGCGTTAATGCCGTAGCTGTAGGTCGACATCTTGTTGAGCAGGTCAAAGGCCTCCAGCTGCACGTTCATCAGCCCATTGAAGAAAGAACGCGAGAGGTTGGCACTCCAGATCAGCTGGTTCGTATTGAAATTGTCGTTGGAATAGCCGTAACGGCTGTAAAGCGTCAGGTTGGTGCCCAACTGGAAGCCGCCCGGAAGCGGTACGCCGCCACTTACGCCATAGCTGATGTTCAGGGCGTTCAATCCGCTGTAACGGTTGGAAGTGGAGTGTGTCCACTCGGCATTTACGGTTGCCGACCACGAATAATAGTTGTAGGCATAATAGGCATTCAGGCGCTCGCTGGTAATGTAGCGGTCCACCAGAATCCGGCTGCTGGCTGCCTCGCCCGCCAATACCGCATAATCCTCACTGTGGCGGAAGTTGAAGTTGGTGGTAGCCGTAAAATTGATACGTTTTTTCTTGTCCAGCGTGCTGTACCAGGAAAACTGCGAATTCACGCCCCAGTTACCGTTGATGTTTACCGGCCGATAGGTGGTTACGCCGTTCTGTTCGTTGTAGCTCACCGACTGGGCCAACAGGTCCTGCCACAGGTTGTATTGGGCACTCACCGAAATTCTGCGATAGCGTGGTCCTGCGTAAGTATTGCGCGAATAGCTGACGGCAGCCTCGTGCCGGCGCGTGGGGCGGAGCGCACTGTTACCCAGCCGCACCACCAGCGGCGTGGCATCGTCGCGGTAGTCCACCAGATAAGTGGCGGCCGGCTCACTCTCGGTCATGCCATACCGTACATTGGCATGCGTTTCATGCTTACTGCCATCGTTATAATCAAAATTATATTTTACCGAAGGCTCAAAAAAGGTGTAATGCTTGGTAAAGAGCCGGTCAATCTGGCCGCGCTCATAATCCAGCCGGTCGCTCAGCAACCTCACGGGCAGGTTCACCTCAATGCCATTGTTTTTCCGGTCGTTGCTCCCGTAAAAATATACATTGATATTGGCTCCCATGCGGTGGGTCTGCTTCCAATTGTCGGCATATTCGGAATTGCTCAGGTCGATATATTCCGTCAGCGCATCCTTGGTGGAGGCCAGGCGGTCAATGTCCCAATCCTCCAGAGCCGTCTGCTCCAGGCGGTAATACGACCGGTCGGCCGAGCGATACTGACGCCGGTAGCTGTATTCAGGAGTAAGCCAAAATCCCAATTTGGAAAATTTCAACTTATAGGAATAGTCCGCATCCGCATGCACGTTATAGCTGCGCGTCGGGCTGACGGCATAGCGTTGCTGCGCGTCGCTGCCGTCGTAAGCCGACGTGCCGAACAGTTCGCGGTTGCGTCCCTGCGCATACAGGCCGCCCACCGCAAAGTCCAGAAAGTCGCCCCCCATCTTTTGCAGTTTCCAGGTTCCGGTAGCCTCTGCACCGACATTCAGCGAATAGCCTTCCGTATGCCGGCCCTGCTGCAAGCTGCTGATCAGGTGCTGCCGGTAAAGGGCCGAACTGCCGTCAAAAAACAGGCTGTCGAGCGCTTCACCCATATAATGCTCTGTCAGCTTCTGCTCGTAGCTGGCCCGGCGTGACTGGTCGCGGTTCTCATAGTGCGAATAGTACAGGTTCGGTTTGATGTCTATCGAAAAGCCGCGTGAATTCATGGGCGAAAAGCGCGCGCCGTTGTTCTGCTGCGGGGTGACGTTAATCGTTCCGTAGTCTCTGATAAACCAGTTGCGGGACGTACCCTGACGGCTGCTCATGCCGTACACGTTGCCCGTACCGTAGTAGGCCACCGTATTCTGCAGCTCCTCCGTCACCTGCCGGGTGGCCTTAAAGGTTACGGTGTTGTTGATTTTGTAGCGTTTCCGCTTGTCGTTGACCAGCAGGTCGGAGGTCAGTTCGTGCGTACGGATATTGGCATTTCCGCCGGGCGACTGCCAGTTGCCGTTGGTGTCGTAGTAGCTGTTGGCATACACGTCGTTGGAGTATCCCATAAAGGCCAGACGAGACTGTGGCGTAAAGCGCAGCGCAAAAGCCCGGGCGTTGTAGTGCTTGTCCGTACCGCCACCCACGGTGGCATTGGCTATCCACCCTATGCTGTATTCCTTTTTCAGGTTCACGTCTACCACCAGCGGGTTACTCGCCCGCTTAAAATCCTCTGCCGTCATGCCCAGCGCCAGCATCCGTTCGGGCGTCCGCTCATACACTTTCACCTTGTCCACCATATAGGACGGCAGGTTTTTGAGTGCCACGGTAGGGTCTCCCTTAAAGAAGTCCTCGCCATTCACCAGCAGACTCTGTACCTTCTTTCCGTTGACATAAATCTCACCGCCCGGCTTCAACTCCACGCCCGGCAACATGGCAATCAACTTGTCGAGCATGGAGCCGGAGCGCAACTGGAAGGCGTCGGCGTTATACACAATCGTATCGCCCTTCATCACCATCTTGATGCGGGTGGCCTTCACTACGGCCTCCGACAGCACGCGGTGGCGGGCCGTCGATTTCTTGCGCATCAGCACTTCGCCAAACGTACCGCTGGTCACACGGTTCTTACGGTACTTAAAGTTCACATTCTTATAAGTGGTCTCATAGCCTTTTCTGGAAAACCGAATGATGTATTTTCCTGGTGCTTTCAAGTTTTCCGAAAATTGCCACCAGCCAAATTTCTTGCTGATAAACCGCTCAGTTACGGTGCTGTCGGGCCGCATGAATACCACTTCTACGGAATCCAGTTTTTCTCCCGTAAAGGAATCGTAAATAAATCCATCCACATAGTAAGATTGGGCCCGGCCGCACAAGGCCAATGCCGAAAACAGGAGGCCGCACAGCAGCCGTTTCATGGGCCGGCTGACGGCCCTTCGCATTGTTTTTTGAATAACAGACATGTTGTTTAGTATTTTTTTCTTCATTTAATCATTCTCAAGGGCGCGCCGTTTCCGCCCGCCTCTTTCAATAAGGATTAAGTATTAAGGTTTCTTTTTCGGTTGTTTGTTGAATCGGAATATCACACGCACCATGCCGTAGCGGGGAATCACGTTCCGCCAGGTCTCCACCGAACCCTGCGAATTGACGGAATAGGTAATATTCGATAGCTGCCCCAGAATATCATACCCCACCAGGGCAAAGGTAAGCCGTCCCTTCACGATGCTTTTGGAAAGCTGGGCGTTCCATACCAGGTCATCCGTATTCATATCCCCGTTGGCATATCCCCGACGGGCAAAATAGGTGAAGTCCGTGGCCAGCTGCACATCCCAGGGCAACGTGACGTGGCCGTTGATGCCCACATTGAAATCGGCGGCATTGATGTCCTGAAAATCCGGGCGCGTACTGCCGGCATGGTTCCAGGCCACCTGGCCCTTCAGCCCCACCCGCACTTTCTGCCGGCTGTAGTCCACCCTTACGGGCAGCGAGAGATAGTTGGTGCATACCGTGCTGCGCACCGGCGTCAGCGCGTCCGTACCCGTCAGGTCCACGCTGTGGTAAAAATTATCCTGCAACGAGAGGTTCATGGAAAATCCCTTATGCCCCAGCGGAGTGTAAAAAGTGCCCGAAGCCTGCATGTCCCAGTTGCCGTTCACGTTCTGCGGGCGGAAATTGCGCACGCCCGTGGCGGCATCGTAAGTCTGTGCCGTGGCCACGGCGTTGCGGTAGGCATTCATCCTGACGGTGGCCGAGAGGTTGCGTCCGTGTTTCGACAGCCAGCCCCGCGAGCGATAGAAGAAGACCGACGAGAACACATCCGTGCGGCGCAGGCCGGTATTACCCTCCTGAATGTTGAGCGGGTCGCTGTCGAAGCGCAGCCCCATGAGCGAGAACATCGACGGCAACTGCTGCCTGTAGGCCGTCTGCAACTCCAATTCGTGCTTCATGCCCGGCGTGTTGCGCAGAATCTGCAGTCCCGCCTGCGGCATCCAGACCGTGCGCCGGTTGTGCCGCAGGGCCTGCCCGGTGTAGTCCCACAGCTCGGTGTGCCAGGTCAGTCCCAGCTTCCAGGTAAAGCGGAAGCGGGCATAGCGGGTATTGTTCCGCCGGATGTCATTGTCGTAGCGTCCGTCAAAAGTCAGCGTGGTCTGATGGCGGTCGTTCTCGGTCAGGTAGCTGTTGGCCGCATCAAGGGCCTCCAGCAGGGCTTCGCGGGTGGACGGCAGGGTTTCAAGCCCGGCATCCGCCATGTCCTCCAGCCAGTCGAGACGATAAAGTGAGTTTTCCTTGCTGTCGTGCGTATACTGATAGCTGATGGTCGTGGTGGCCACCCATTTCCACTGGGTGTCAAACGGGGTGATGATGCCCAGGCTGGAATTGGCCTGAAGATGGTCGGCCGGCTCGTTCAGATAGCGGTGCCTGAAGTCGCTGGTCTGGCTGTTGTCCATCTGATAGAGGTCAAAACTGTGGGCCTTGTAGCGCCCGCCACTGACGCCCGCATTGAAAAAGCCAATGTTGGACGTGTGCGGAATGTCAAACTGCGCTTCCATGCTCATGCCGCCCTTCACGTCGGTGGCATTGCTGCTCTGCCGGCTGCGCACCTTGTTGACCAGTATGGACGTAAGGGCCTTGTCGGCTTCCGTGCCCTGAAACAGCGACTCCCAGTTTTCCAGTTCAAACGGATTGGCCGAAAACTCGGCCGAGAGCCAGTCGTTCAGGTTCCGGCTGTCGCTGAAGCTGAAGTTCGGCCGGAAGTGCAGCTCCAGGGCGTGCATATTTTCCTCGGGGCCCAAATTAAACTGGAAGTGGTGGCTGGTTGTGACGTTCGTGCTTCGGTAATCGCCCGACTGGCGGCTGCGCGTAAACGTGTTGCCGGCATTTTGGAAGTGCTCCTGCGACTGCCGCGTATCCACATCCGTATCGCTGTGCGAGGCGTTCAGGTTACCTTCCACGCGCCAGCGACGTCTCTTGTCGTCCACCAGATAGTCTATGCCGCCACTTTCGGTGGTGCTGATGCCGTTGCCGATGTCGCTGGGCGACCATTCGCCGCTGCGCCCCGGCTTGCGGTTCTCGTGGGTATTGTTGGCATTGGCGTACACCGACACGCGCGACTGCGGCGTAAAACGCAGGGCAAACAGGCGGGCCAGCCAGCGGTCGCTGGTGCCGCCACCGACCTCCATGTTGCTCAGCCATCCAATCTGGTATTCCCGCTTCAGCACCACGTCCATCACGTAGCTTCCGTCGTCCACCTTTCGCCCGGCCTTCCGATTGATGAACTCGCCGAATTCGCTCTGCTTGTCATATACCTTGATGCGCTGCACCGTATAGGCCGGCAGGTTGTCCAGCAACACCGTGTTGTTGCCCTTAAAAAAGTCCTTGCCATTGAGCAGCAGGCTCTCCACCTGTTTGCCGTTCACAAAGATGCGGCCGTCACGTTTCAGCTCGGCCCCCGGCAGCTGCTCCACCAGCGCATCGAGCATCGACCCCTCGGCCAGATTAAAGGCATCGGCGTTGTAAATCAGGGTGTCGCCCTTGGTGTAGAATTTGATTTTCGTAGCCCTCACCACGGCCTCGCCCAGCTGGCGGGTCTTGGGGAGGCGCCGCATTTTCAGATTGCCCAGACTGAAGTTGGCTTCGCGCTTGGCCACTTTCAGCGTAAAGGCCTTGGTCAGGGTTTGATAGTCCGGATGCGTCAGGCGCACGATGAAATTGCCCGAACGGACACCGATCTTAAACGCAAAGTACGCGTCGTACGGATTCTCCACGTTCGCCGCAGGCACGGCGGTGGCAATGACCGTGCTGTCCGGGGTCAGCAACTCCACCCGGGTCTTGTCAATCACCGGATTCATGGTAAAGGCATCACAGGGCCACCCTATAATATAAAGGCTGTCTTTTCCATCTTTGGCCCTGACGGTCTGAATCCCGGCCAGGCCGAACATGACGAGTAGTAGAAATCTTATTTTCATCTGACTGTTTGTTTTTCTGTTCACAGTAACCGTGTTTTCCTTCCGAAGCCCGGCTGCATTCTTTCCGTTTGTCCCCATGGCTACGGAAAAGCCGGCGGTTTTGCTTCTTTTGTGTTGCAAAATTAGGCAAATAGCGCACAAGGACCAAACAAAAAGTTTTCTTTCTGACTTTTTGCAAAGTCCTAATAATCAATAGTTTAATCAAAATAAAGTCCAAAAAAGTTTACCGGGTAGTCTGTTTGCGTCTGGTTTAGTCCGAAAAAATGCCAAAAAGCGCCCTTAAAGCGTCGGCCCACGGTCCGCACGGGCTTTACGAAGTCGGTTTCTCTTCCGCCTCCATCAGCTGCCGGATGTAGAGGTTGAGGTTGGTGCTGTGGCTGTCGAGCTCAAGTTTCTTGCGAATGATGCTGTTGGTTTTGTAGTAAGCACTGGAATTGATGTAGCGGCCCACTTCCTTGCCGCTCAGTCCCAGCGCATAGAGGCAGCAGTAGCCCACCTCCCAGTCGGTCAGGCCGTGGTCCTGAAGCCGTCGGATAAAGTCAGGATGACTGACGGCAAAAGCCTCACGGACGGACTGCATAAAGGTCTCCTTGTCGGCCAGCTGCCGGACGATGCGGCTTTCCGACTCGCTGCCGTCGCCGGCCAGATGCGCCTTGATGAAGTCGTTGAGCAGGGTCAGACGATGGCTCACCGCCTCACGCGCCCGGGCATTGAGCCGGTCGTTGCGTTCCAGCAGCTGCTGCAGGCTCTGGTACTCCTCCGTCAGTTGCTCATTTTGCCGGCGGTAGCGCTCTTTTTCCTCCTCCGCCAGGCGTTTTTGTAACTGCGTCAGGCGCAACCGGTAGTACCCCCACACCACCAGCAACACAAGGGCCAACGCACAGCAAACCGCTATCCAAAAGTGGCGCACGCGGGCCTGCTGTGCCTCACGGACATCCTGCTTCAGCTGTTGCTGTGCTTCGGACAGACGGGCACTTTCGCGTAACGAAACCCGGGCAATGGAATCATGGAGAGCATAGAAACGTAAAATGGCTTCACCGGCTTCTTTATATTTCCCCTGTTTTTGATAAAGATGATACAAAACGGAATAATACTGTTGGTCATCAGATGCAGAGGTATGCTGTTTATAACGCGAAATAAGGGAATGGGCCTTTTCAAAATCATTGATTTCGGCGTAAGCATAAGCCAAAATCGGATTATCCCATCGTGAAGGGGGCACATGGGAGGTATATTCCGCAATGGCCTTCCTGATGCTTTCCGCGCCACAAAAAGCATACACCGCAATCAGATAATTATTATAAAAAAGATATCTTCGTCCCGCACTCATCCGCGGATACAAAGCCCTACATTCATTCAAGTATTTCCAGGCACTGTCAGCCTCAAGCTTCATCGTATAAACATTGGCTATATCCATCAGGCAATGGGCGTAGCTATCCACCCGCCCGGACCGGCGGTTATATACAAGAGCCTGTTTACCCGCTTCTATGGCTTTGTCAAAAGCTCTTAATTGTGAATTGGGATCAATTTGAGCAAACCAAGCCCGCGCTTTAGTTAACTTATCGTCGGACTCTTTGCCTCTCTCCAGGGCTTTCAGAAACATTTGCAAGGCCTTGCTCATATCGCCCACATTCCAGTAAATGCGTCCCTGATAGTAAAAGGTGCGCAGCTGCTCGGTAGGCGTGCCGTGGTCTTCGTAATAGTTCAGAGCCGGCTGGAGCACGTGGAAGTCCTTGAGGTCAATGTAGTTTTTGTCCAGCGCCATCGACAGGAGCATGGCGTAGCGGGCACGGTCGTGCGCCGACGTCAGATGCAGGGTGTCCACGCGGCGCAGCAGGGCCAGGGCGCTGTCGGGCCGCTGCTCCATCAGGCTGTCGGCCGTGTCAAGCTCGGGCACGTCAGCGGGGCGGGTGCAGGCGGTCAGGCACAGTGCCGCCAGCAATGCGAGGTAAAGGCCGGCCGTGTGCAGCGCATGAGACGGAGCGGAATGACGATATGACATGGATTTCTCTTTTTTCGATAAGTGTTTCAAGCACTTTATGCAAAAGTACAAATATTTTGCGGGCTGCGGCAGGGGGGCATTTATCAAAATGACGGAGGAGTGGACAAATACGTCGTTTTTTGATAAGAAAAGGTCGGACTTTGTAAAAATAAAGTCCGACCTTCTTTGTTTTTGCTCCCGACTTTTTGCGTGTAAGGCGGAAAAGATGTAAATCCGTGCCTTTCAGCGCAAAGCATGAATAAACAGGTTACTTGTTTTCCAGAGATAACGCCGGGAAGCGAAGGGCCGGGAGTAATGGTGTGGTTTGAAACAAACCGCTATAATCGCCGCTGCCGGTGTTATCATTTGATTGATATATATGATATTTTTGTGTTGAAAATTTTGTACCTCAGTTTCTTCTGAGGCGGGTAGAGCACAGAGTCAGTTTGAAACCGGCCGACTCTGTGCCTGTTGCTGGGGATTTATAGGGTAAACGTACCCTCACCTGCATACTCGGCCGATTCAATGACCAGCAGGTAGTGTCCGGAACCGCTGGTTAAATTCAGGGTGACTGTCGGTTCCTGCGTGGCATTGACCGTTGTGCTGCCTACCGTAGCGTGGGTCTGACTGTCCTTTACGGTGACGGTTGTTTCGCCCAACAGTTCAGGCAGTGACAGCACAAGACGGAGCGGATTGGAATACACCTCTCCGGTGGCAAAAAGCACATGTCCTGAGCGTTCTTTATCTTTTGAAGGGTTGTATGGTTTTAATCCTATAACAATGTCGTCATTCGTCTTTTGAACTTGTGCGGCATAAACTGCATTTCCGAAACAGATGCACAGGCACATGAAGAATAGAGTTACGGTAAATCTGATGCTTTTCATGATAAACATTTTGCTTGATTTGAGTTGCAAAAATAGCAATTTAAAGTTTGAGTACAAAGTAAAAAGTTTTCTTTCAATATTTGTAAATATTTGATAAATAGGATGTTATAAAATATTTACGCAAAAAAAGTTTTCCACCTTCGAAATAATGTTTGCTGTATCAACAAATCCGGCTCAATTTGAAAGGAAACAAATGCTTTCGGTCAGTTTTTTAGTAGTTCCAGTTCCTTTCTACCCACCGCAGTATATTTTTCCGGGCCGTTTCCGGGCGGATGGCTTCTTTAAGGGGCATTCCGGCTGGTGTCAGGCTGCTGACCCGGCTGAAACCAGCCTGCAGAAGCGAGGCTGCATCGTCGGCCTGTCCGGCTATTAGCCAGACGGGAATTCCCTGCTGTCGGGCCCGCCGCATTACCCTTTCGGGCAGCTTGCCCATGAGGGTCTGACGGTCGGCATGGCCCTCGCCGGTAATGACGAGGTCGGCATGCTTCAGGAGGTGGTCAAAACCGGCGAGGTCAAGCAGCAGGTCGGCACCGGATTCCATGGTAGCCTGCAGATATTGCAGAAAGGCGTATCCCAGCCCGCCGGCCGCTCCGGCACCCGGCAGGGTGGAGGCGTCCCACCCCATACGCCGGGCCGACAGTTCGGCAAAGTGGCGCGCGCGGCGGTCAAGCTCGTCTACCATGTCGGGCGTGGCGCCCTTTTGCGGGGCAAATACGTGGGCGGCGCCTTCGGGGCCGTAGAGCGGGTTGCGTACGTCACTGGCCAGGATGAAGCGGCATCCGGAGAGTGCCCCGTGCAGTACCTCTTCTATCGTTCCGCCCGGTGCCAGGCAGTCGGTCAGTCCCTGAAGCATCCCTCTTCCCGCATCGCTCGTACCGCTTCCGCCCAGTCCGATGATAAAGCGGCGGCATCCGTGGCGTGCGGCGTGAGCTACGAGTTCACCCACTCCGTAGGTAGTAGCCACCAGTGGGTTGCGTTCTTCGGCAGTCATCCGGGTCAGTCCGCAGGCTTGTGCGGTTTCAATGACGGCGGTTCCGTCGGGCGCAAGGCCGTAGCAGGCGGTGACGGGGCGCATCAGCGGGTCGTGTACTTCCACTTCCCGCATTTCTCCATGCAGGGCGGCGATAAAGGCTTGCAGCATGCCTTCGCCTCCGTCGGACATCGGGAGGGCACGTACTTCTGCACCGCGGGCAGTCAGGGCATGCGAGAAAGCGGCTTCCACCTCTTCCGAAGAGAGGCAGCCTTTGAAAGAGTCGAGGGCAAGTAAGATTTGCATAGGTTTGTAATTCAGTAGGACGATACTGATTGCAAAATTACGTTTCTTCTGCTTACTGCCCAAATAAATTGTCACCTAAGCCTGCATGGAAGGTCCTTGTCATGGATTTTCAGGACGGGAGAAGCAGAATATAAACGACGCTGAAATGATAATATATGTAAAAATTGAAAAGTAAAGTGGGCTGCAACGTTGTTTTTTGTCTTTTTATGTATATATTTGGGTGAAAGACATATGAATTTTTTTTAATCTATTTATTACTATGAATGCACAAAGAATTACACTCCAGGGAGTGTTGTCCGAAGGAATTGCTATCGGAATCAAAAATTTAGCTTCTTTATTGGTGGCCAGTGTCTTGTAGCTTGTGACCATTTGGATTCCGTATCTGAATGTGGGTACGACCATTGCCATGAGTACGATTCCCATTGAACTCAGCAAGGGAAAAGTCATTTCTCCTTTATTTATTTTCGATGCGAAGTACAGACGCTACATGGGGGAATATTTCACCCTGAAGGGAATGATGTGGATGGCCATTTTCCCGGCTTCGCTTTTCGTCATTATTCCGGGCATGATTATCTCATTGGGATGGTCGCTGGCTTTGTTTATCCTGCTTGACAAAGGGGTGGCTCCGGGAGAAGCGATGATTCGCAGCAACCGGGCGACATACGGTTATAAGTGGACTATCTTTGGGGTAGGATTTGTATTGAATGTCTTGTTCCTCATTCTGGCGTTGATTCTGTTCAAGATTCCGCATATCGGCATTCTGCTGGTTTTCATTCTGGTTGTCGTGCTGATGGTGGCCCGGTTGGGATGCAATGCTGTCATCTATCGCAACCTGGTGGAGGAAGAGGAGGAAGAATCCGTTGCATAAGTAGCTGAACTTCTTATCTTGATTTATATATCCGGAAGGAGGCGGGCGGAACATATTCGCACGTGCTTCTTCCGGTTCTTTTGTTTTCAGAGGTTGGACGGCGACTGGGCTTTCCACAGTTCCTCGATGAGCGGCACATAATACATCCGTACTTCTTCTGCCGTGGGCGTGTGCTGTCCGGGGAAGTGGAAGGCATGGGTGTAGTGCGTGAGGAAGAGCGGTTCGTAGTGCGCCAGGTGGTCGTTCTCCCCGAAAAGGCCCCAGATGCGTTCGCGGCCTTCCGGCGTGCAATGGTCCCACTGGTGGCGCTGTACCTCGGCAAACTCGTCTATCAGCGCCTGGTCGATGACGAAATGTGCACGGCCGTCTGCCCGCGGGGATTTATACGCGTGGGGACCGAGGCGTTCGGCCAGAAAACGGGTCATCTCGAAATACGGGTTGCCGAGCAGGGCCGGGAGACCGTTTTCGGAAGCCACGATTTGCGCCAGAAACGCCCCGTTGCTGTTGCCCACCAGCAGGTCGGGCTGCTCCTGTTCGCACAGTCGGCGGATAAAGGCGAGGGCCTCCTGCGGATGCAGCGGCAGGTCGGGTGTCAGGACGAGGGCCTTTCCCGCCATACATTCCTTCAGTGCCTGGGCGGGGATGCAAGCCCCCGAGGCAAAGAACCCGTGCAGAAAAATGAGTTTCAGTGCTTCCATCTCAACAACCGCTTCCATCCAGGTTACAAGTGGCGCCTTCTTCAATAGGGCGTGAATGCAGGCCCGCATCTTCCGGGCAGAGGGTCACGGTGCCGTCTTCCAGCACAAAGCAGGGGATGCCCGCCGCACCGATGCGCTTGGCTTCGTCGAATGCGGGCGAGTGGTCGCGGAGCTTGAGGAAAGCCTTGAGGTTCTTCACGTGTTGTCCGATGTCGATGATTTCGTATCGGTCGTTGCCTTTCACTTGTGCTTCCACGTAGGTACAGTCGGGACAGGTGTCCATTCCATAAATCTTGATCATGATGGTATCGTTTTTTTTAGGTAAATTTTTCTATCCATTTCATCAGTACGGCCACGGCATAGCGCTGCTCTTCGGGTGTGAGGGGACGGCCCGCCGGAATATGGTGCCACTTGGCGAAGCATCCTCGGCAACAGCAGCCCGTGGCATGCTGGGCGATGAAGACCGGATGCCCCCGCATGGGCGTCTGTTTTCCGTCGTTCGGGCTGACAGCCGGAGCCATCATTGGGAATCTGAGCCGGAGCTAGACGTGTTCGCACAAAATCTGAGGCATGACTGCGGATGGTATCCATTCCTTTCTCGCGGATGTAGGCGATGTCGGCCGGTTTCAAGCGGAACCGGCTTCGGAACGGGGAGTGGGAAAGCCGTTCAAAAAGGTCGGTGAGGTCGTATTCCGGAGTCGGCTGCGCGGCGGCAGGTGCTTCCGGAGTTTTTCCCTCGTCAAACAAATCTGGAAAAAGACTGTTCATTTGTATGCTTGCTTTGAATTCGTGGGGTAAAGATACGCATTTTCCTGTTTCGTGTGATGAAAAACTGCGGTGCAAGTGAATACCCGAAGGGGATAATCCGTATCTTTGCGCGACTTTTTAAGGTAAGAAGAAGACAATGGATGCAATCGTGACGCAGATGATTATCCTGTTCATCCTGGTAATCGTCGGTTATTATTTGAGCAAGAAGAAAATGATGGATGCGGATTTCGACCGCAAACTTTCGAGAGTTGTTATTAACGTGACGTGTCCTTGCCTGATCCTTTCGTCGGTGATGGGCGACACGCTCCCCGACAAGGAGCTGATTCTTCCCCTGCTTGTGGTGGGCTTTTTCACTTATGTCATTCTGATTGGAGCCGGATTCCTGCTCCCGCGTTACTTACCCGTCCAACCGTCGGAACGGGGTATCTACAGTTTCATGCTGGCTTTTGGCAATGTAGGTTTCATCGGTTATCCGATCGTGGCTTCCATCTTCGGAGCCAGTGCGGTGTTCTACGCCAGCATCCTCAACTTTCCCAGTACGTTGCTGATCTTCGTGTTCGGTACCTTGTTCATCTCGGGAGGTGAGGGCAAGATGCGCTTCGACTGGAGCACGCTTTATTGTCCGCCCATGATAGCGTCATATCTGTCCATTCTGATTGTAGTGACAGGATGGGTTCCGCCCCGAGTCATCAGTACTCCGTTTATCCTGCTCGGGAACGTCACCGTGCCGGCTGCCCTGCTGATTATCGGTTCGTCGATTGCCCAGGTTCCTATCCGCCGGATGTTCGGTAATGTGGCCATCTATCTGATGTCGGCTTTGCGCCTGATACTGATTCCGCTGGTTATACTTTATCTCTCAAGGCTTTGTCAGGTCGACGAGGCTATTGCCAATATCAATGTTGTACTGGCAGCCATGCCGGTGGCTTCGTATGGCACCCTGTTCTGCATCCAATATCAGCGGGGTGAGATCATCATGGCTGAAGGCACATTCCTGACCACCTTGCTCTCAGTGTTGAGTATTCCGTTGCTGACGGCGTTTCTGTAGATTTATTTCAGTAAAGCCGCAAATACTTTCTCTGGTTCGTTCGGCAGGATCTTCCGGAGCTGGCCGAGTATCCGTTCGCGCGATTCCTGCGGAGTGCGGTCGGGATGACAGGTTTCGCGTCCAAACAGCGTTTCGGGCGTGGTAAGCAGTGACCAGCCCCAACCATATTCCCGTCCGTGGCGGTCGCGCGGATAGACAAAGTCTTCCGTAACCACATAACTGCCCATTTCCAGCCGGGTGACGTACGCGTCGAAACGGCTCCGCATCTTTGGCCCCGTGAAGCCGCAGGCCGCACGCAGTTCCCTTGTAATCAGACTGCCGTTGTGTTTCAGGGTGAAGAGAATGGTCTCTTCAATGCTTCCTTCTTCCGGATAAGGAAAGATGCTCCGGCGATAATTGCAGAAGTCGGGCCACCATGCGCGGCTGATGAATGCCGCTTTGCCGTTGAAGAACTTGCCGTATGCGCAGCCGCTTTCCTGCAGGATAGAGCCTTTCCATTCCCAAAGCGGCCATTCCCATCCGCCATCGGGCAGTTGGGTATAATGGCAATCTTCGTCGGTCACTTCTTCGGCCGACCATCCGGCGATTCCCATCGGGAGCAGAGGCAGAAAACCGACCTCTTCGATGTACTCAATCAGTTTGGGGCAAGAGTCAATGAGTTCTTTTTCCATATTTGTCATTTTTCATATTTATTTCCGGTAAATATACCTCGCCAGTCCGTAAATATATCTCCGGAAGCCCGGTCGGTATCTGAGCAGGCGGTCGAACCAGTGCAGGTGGTGACTGACAATACGTACGGTCCATCCCACATAATACATGGCAAACAGCGTACCCGGCCCGATGATGTGCCATTGCCATTTCCCGAAAAAGATGTAACTGCAGACAACTCCTAAAAGTACAAGCGAGATGTCGACTGCAATCTTGACCTTCGGGAATTCGATGCCCGTCACATGGCTGAGGGCAACGGGAAACCCTTCTCCCGGCATAGTGACACTTCCGCATCTCACTTCGAGTGCGACACCGACAGCTAAAACCGTGCATCCGACCAACTGGGCGACGGCTTTTTCCCACATCGCTTCAGGTTGCAGCCAGGAGATAAGGAAGAGGTTCAGGTCGATCAGCATTCCGAACACAAAACCGACAAGCAGCTGGAAGAGCTGTACCGGATCGAACTTACGGCGAAGTACACTTATCTGGCCAACCACCAGCAGGGCATTCATCAGGAAGGTATATTGTCCGATACTCAGGGCTGGAGTCAGTCCGCTTGTTCCCGCATCATGAAACACGTAGGGCAATACACTGATGACACTGGCTCCCAACATGCTTTTAACGCAGAGAGAAATGCCTAACGTCATGATGTAAAGGGCTATAAAAAGCAGCCCATGTTGCCATGCAAACGAGATTATTTTATCTTTTCTTGTCATATAATCCTTTTTCAGAACCGGAAATGGACGGGTCTTGCAAATTCAGCTTTCTGTTCCAGCCCTTTCACATGGCCTAAGTTGGTCATCCATCCGTCGATGTTCTTCAAATAAAATACCTTGAAGATGGGGTTGTTGCGCATATCCTTATAGAGCTCGTGTACGATGGCGCTCTTCTCGATGATAGCATCCCGGATGTCCTGCCGTTCTTCGAAGACGGCTTCGGCTGAAAAACGGATCCAAGGAGTCTGTATCTCGTTTTCCTCCAGCTTGCATCCGCACAGTTCGAGAGACGGATTGGCCTGAAGTTCGGCATATATATCCTTCTTCGCATTGGTACAGAACCACAATTTCCCGTCTTCCAAAACCATGTATTGCATGGGGCGTACTTTCGGCTTGCCGTCCAAACCGATGGTAGCCATAAACTGAATGCCGATGTTGTCGAGATAATCGGCTACATCGCGCAGGGTAATATCTTCGTTCATTGTCGTTTCTGGCATATAAGTGTTATTTCAAGAAAGGATCGAGGCTGGATAGTAGTTCAGCTTTCGGCATCGCGCCGCTTGTCCGCCAGAGCGCTTCACCTTTGCGAAACAGCATGAGGGTAGGAACAGACTGAATCTGATATTGCTGCGAAAGGCTCTGGTGTGTATCAACGTCGATTTTGATGATACGGATACGGTCGCCCAATACGTCTTTTACCTGTTTCAATACGGGGTGCATCATCTTACAGGGCTGGCACCACGTAGCAAAGAAATCAACCAGAACAAGCTGGTCGCCTGCTATTACGTCATAGAATGTTTCCATCGCTTTACTTCTATATTAAGTTATTCTGTTCATTATGATTTTCCTGCAAAGAGCTCAGTCCCCACATGTCGTTGAGCATCGAGATTGCCGACTCCGAGCGGAACACATTTTCGCGGAAGGCGATGATGCCTTCTTTTGAAACCTGGTCTTCGAACGAGTTGACCAGAAAATCGGCTTCCAGCAAGATGCGGTGATCTTTGGATACAACACCCGTATAAGTATGATGATGCGCTATCAGCCAGCAGATTCTTTCAGTCTGCGCTTCATCAAAACCTCCAGTTTCAGCCAGGACTTTCCGGGCCTCAGCCGGTCCGAGTTCTTCCTGATACCTGCCGGTGCAATTTCCATACTTGGCTTCAGCTGCATGTATGCCAACATCATGCAGGATAGCAGCCGCTTCAAGTACGAACAGCTCTTCGTCAGTCAGGCCTTCCGCCACGCCGATTGTACGTGCAAAATCATGTACCTTCACAAAATGCTGGATACGTGGCACATCGCCACCGTCATATTTAATCATTGCCCTCATCAGTCGGGCCAAAGTAGTTTGTTTTGTCATAATCATTGATCTAATTACAGATATTCCAACCTCATTAACCAGTCTTCTATCCGATAGGCAAAGGTACAAAAAAATGTGGTAGTTCTTTTGGATGTAACGCCTAAATACAGGAAAGGAAAGCTTCAGAAAGATGAAGAGATATATGATTAATTATACACTTTCATAACATGTTGATCTGGTCAATTTTTCAGTACAAGATAATTGGGATAAACGGAAATATTCTGTTATATTTGTAAATAAGATGGATAAGACATTAGCATTGTTTCTGAAACCAGAAGCCTATTCCAGGCCATAGTGGCAATGATTTGATATCAGAAACAGTTGTCAGTACCCTTTAATTATCGGACGGACAATTTTGCCGGCTATAAAGTAAATGTGAAAAACTTACAAGTATAAGATAAGGACATCCGAAAATAGTACATGAATTAATAAACACGATAAGCAGATATGGAAGGTGGATTGTTTTTAAAGGTAAATAAAAAAAGTCTCACCAGTGCTTTTAAGGCATTATCAGCTGGGGCTAAGATGCACAGAAAATATGCAAAGGTATATTCAATAGCATTTATGGTTAGTGAACCCGGAAAAATATCAGTACTGGTTCCTGGCGGGGAATACATAATTGATGCAGAAACATCAGGAAAGGGTTGTTTCTCGTTAAATTATAAGCAGTTTAAAATGTTGGTGCAGGATTGTAAGAAGAAAAATCTGGAATTGAAGATTGAATCCGGACTACTGACGGTTAATCACTGTGTATCAGTGCGGGTAAAGCAATGTGCAGGCAGCATAAATGTGCCATTGTCCTTGTCGTATTCAGCGGCAGAACTTACCCGGATGGATCTTGCCCGGATTGGAAATGAAGTCATAGATTTTTGGGGATTGTCTTCTCAAATTGAAGACGCTAAATCGGAGATTGACAATGCCCTCGACAAGGCTTATATGCAGCTGGGAAAATATTGGCCGCCCACACTGACTCCGGATGATTTTAAAGCGCTGTTAAAAGATAAAATGTTATTCAACCACGAGAGTCGTAAATAGGAGGGCGGGGACTGAAGCAGTTTTGCTTGCCGTTTGTCTGTGATTTGTATTTCCGGGATATGTTTGGAGTGTTAGGTATTATAGGAAAGTTAAAAGGTAAGAAATATGTGTAACAGAATAATAGCCATAGGTGATATACATGGTTCAGCAAAATGGAAGGACATCGTTGATGAGAATAAGAATGCGACGATCGTGTTTTTGGGGGATTATTTAGATCCGTATCACATTAATGACTATGATGAGCTTTGGAATAATTTTGTTGATATCATCCGTTTTAAGCAGGATAACATAGATCGTGTCGTGTTACTTTTGGGGAATCACGATTTACACTATTTCTGTGACGATATGTCAATTGGCACCCGGTATAATTTTCTGCTGGCTGAGAGAATACGACGGATGTTTCTCGACAATCGGGAGTTGTTTCAATATGCATATCAGGTAAAAAATATCATATTTACTCATGCCGGAATATCCCACCCTTGGTTTGTAAACGATTTTAAAGGAGATATTCACGGAGATATTGCAGCCCAGTTGAATGCCCCGGACGACAGGCAGGTCCAGGCTTTGTTCCAGGTTGGTGCAGTTCGGGGTGGAGATGCCGGCCTTATGGGTGGAATATTCTGGGCAGACCGGTCTGAACTGAATGATCCGCTACATGGATTTGTTCAGGTGGTTGGGCATAATCGGGTAGACGATGTCATAGAGTTTGCCTATGCGGGCGACAACAAGATAATATTTTGTGACTGCCTGTGGAATGGTAAGTTTTTCAAAATAAGTATTTAAATCAAAAATTATCATGATAATAAAGAAGTTTAGTAGTGATCTTTTCGATTCCGATGAAGACAATCGTCAGAATCAGAAATAAGGTTGTTGAACTGGAAAAACTGTCTGCTCTCAGTTCCGATCCCATCTCATGCTATGAGGCTATTTTCAAGTACGGCAAGAAAAAATATAGAAATATAGCTGCCATTAAGTTGGGAACGAGCTTTTATGAGGGAGACCTGGTAGAAAAGGACTACCAGAAGTCTGCATTCTGGTATAAACGAGCTGATACTTGTTGCAACATCTTGCTCTGAGCTGCTTTTGGGGCCTGAAACATATGGAAACTTCCCGGGTGAAGGCTGTGGACAGTCACGAATTGGCCAGAACCTGGTTTCTATTTCTGCTTTCTTTCAACTGCCGGTAGACATAGAAAAAGGCCGGAATCAGGAAAAGGTTGGCAAACAGCCACGCTGTCGGGTCGCCCATGCAGACACCCAGGAATTTAAAGGCAGGCACGAGAAAGAGACTGACCAGCACGCGGGCTATCATCTCGGAAACACCTGAAAACATGGATAATCGTGTATAGCCTACTCCCTGAATGCTGTAACGGAAAATGCTCAGCGATCCTAACAGGACAAAGGATGATGTATTGATATGCAGGAACAGCACTGTATCTTTCATGATCTCTGTCTCGTCGGGTGAGATAAACAGCAGGGCAAACTTATCAGCCAGTCCCCACATGATAACGGCAATTGCAACACAATAAACTACCATCATCAGGGTAGCCGACTTGACACCCATCCAGATGCGTTCAGGCTTGCCGGCGCCATAGTTCTGTCCGGAATACGTAGCCATGGCCATACCCAAGGCATCGAGCGGACACATTACGAACATCTTGATACGCATCGCTGCGGTAAAGGCCGCTACACAGGCTGTTCCCAATGCATTGTTCGCACTCTGCAGCATGATGCTTCCAATGGCAGTGATAGAAAACTGCAGGCCCATCGGCACACCAATCGCCAGAAGCTGGCTGGCCAGTTTTTTCCGGAAGATACGGTCAGAAGGCTCGGTTTTCAGAATATCAAACTTGCGGTACATATAGAGATAGCACAGCAGTGCAGAAACTCCCTGGGAGACGACCGTGGCAATGCCGGCGCCAGCAACGCCCCATCCTAACGTAATGATAAAGAACAGGTCGAGGATAATGTTCAGTATGGTAGAAAGCAGCAGAAACCAGAACGGCGTCTTGCTGTCGCCCAATGCACGGATAATACAGGAAAGCAGGTTGTAGAAGAACGTGCAGGGTACGCCAATAAACGTAATGAGCAGATAAATGTAAGCCCCTTGGAAGATATTTTCGGGTGTCTGCATCGTCCGCAGTATGAATCCGCAAAGCAAACTGGTGATGACGGCCACCACGACCGACATGACAGCCGTCAGTTTCAGGCTGACCGACACATAGCGCCGCATTGTCACATAATCGTGTGCCCCGAATTTCTGGGCCACCGGAATACTGAAGCCACCGCAGCATCCGTTGCAGAATCCCAATATCAGAAACACGACAGATGTACTGGCACCCACAGAAGCCAGGGCATTGATACCCAAAAATTTTCCAACGATAGCAGCATCTACCAGCGAATACGTCTGCTGAAGTAAGTTGCCGAGCAACAAAGGTAAGGTAAAATTCAAAATCAGCGGCAGACTCGGCCCTGATGTCATTTCTCTCAGTTGTGCCATATATATCCTTTCACGTTATCCTTTATTCAATTGTATGCAAAATTATGCGAAAGATGCGAATCGGGAGGATATCACTGCGTTAAATAAGGTATATGGACATAACAACTGAAAAGCGCTGCAAGAATTTTATTACTCCATGCTTTTCAGCTTCTCTACCAGCCGATGGGCGTGACGGATGGATTTCTCCTTCATCCGGGCCAGTTCCTTCTCGTCGTGCCGGCTTGCATACGAGAGGCCGCCGCTATACACATAGCCACACCACTGCAGTCCGCAAAGATTGGCCATCTGTTTATAAGGTGTCAGGAAGTCGTCGATGGGGTAGTGCTGCGGTCCGTCGTAACTGTACATTTCTTCAGGCGCACCGGTTGTAAAAGACAGCACCAGTTGTTTGCCTTTCAGCTTGTCGCCCGACTTGCCGTGTGAAAATCCATGGGTAAAAGTCTTTTCTATCCAGCGATGCAGGAGAGAAGGCGCTGTATACCAGAACAGCGGATATTGCAGCACGATGATGTCAGCGCGGAGCAGACGTTCCTGTTCTTTCGGTACATCGATACGGAAATCCGGATAGAGCTTATCCAGGTAGGCAATTTCTGCATCCGGCAACAATTTCTGCATTTCTTCCAGTATCGTTTTGTTGGCAAACGAATCATTCAGGTCGGGATGTCCCGATACGATTAAAATCTTTTTCATGATGTTCGGTTTTTAATAAATCTATCTGTTATTCTAATCTTATCCTGCAAATTTACAAGTTTGCAGTTAGGCGGACAACTTTTTCAGGTTGGTGTTGATGCATTCGAAATCAAATCCTTCTTTCCTGATGAACAGCATCGTGTCTGATTGTGCCAGTCTGATGGCTTTTCGTGTCAGTTCAGCCAGATAATGTTTGTCTGGTCGTTGGAATGTTCATCTGCAAAGACGGTTTCTTGGTCGCCATTTACTTCAGGAGACTGATTCCGTGGGCGGTTTATGAAGGCTAAGAACTTATCGTTTATATCCAACAGATCATTAGGCAGCAGTTTACGGCATATGTCTTTAATCCTATCGGGCAGCATGCTGCTGCTTATTGTAAACGGTCCATTCACTGAGGCAATAGACGCTGTCATACATCCAATTGTATCAGAATCTCCACCCATGGATATAGCCAGCCGAATAGCCTTTTCTACACTGTCGGGTGCTTGTAGATATGCCATGATAGCAATTGGCACACTTCCCTGACAGGTGACATCAAAGTGATAGTCATCTCTGATTTCCTTCAGATCCACATCCAGATTATATCCGAAATGTTCTTCGATGTAACGTTTGATTTTTGTTTTTACATCAAACTGCTCCGTACGTTTCAAGTAGATACAGGCCGCAATGGCTTGTGCTCCTTTGATTCCTTCGGGATGATTGTGCGTTACCGACGCTGTAATGCGAGCCAATTCCAATGCCTCTTCCATCGAACTGGCATACATTCCTACAGGGCTTACCCTCATGGCTGATCCATTACCAAAACTTCCGTAAGGCTGAGGATTCTCCGTGTACAGCCACTTGCGGAACATGCCACCATAACCGGCATGAGGATATTCTCTGCCTAACTGCTGCAAACATTCAATGAGCTTGGTTTCGGTGTGCAGCGGATCAGTCAGAAGCCACTTGGCGACAGCCAGAGTCATCACCGTATCATCCGTAAAGTGACTTCCTAATGGCAACAGCTCGAAATCTTCTGTCTTTATATTTTTCCTTTCGCGTGTGGAGCCGATGATATCACCAACTATTCCACCTAAAATCTTATTACAATACATATACAGTCTTCTTAAAATTCCAATTTAAATCCTTTGTGCTTTAACTCGGCGTACTTCTCAGGATTGAAACAATATTTGACCGGCACTCTCAACGGTGTATTGGCTGGACGTTTCCCAGCTTCTATGAGCAAACCTGATTTTCGTATCTTGTTGTAAAAGTTCCGTCTGTCAAACTTAACCTCCAGAATGGCTTCGTAGAGGTTTTGCAGTTCACTCATGGTGAATACTTCGGGTAGCAGTTCAAAGCCTATCGGTTTGAAGCAAATACGCTCTTTCAATACTGAAACTGCTTTACGAAGTATTCTATCATGGTCAAAGGCAAGACGGGGAATTTCGTTGTAGGGAAACCAGCGGGCATTGGCTGCATCATCTCCGCCTCTGACATCCGCCATTCTTACCAATGCGTAGTGAGCTATGGTAATGACTCTTTCTCTTGGATCACGGTCAACTGTCGAGAACGTATAGAATTGTTCTACATCCACATTTTTCAATCCGGTTTCCTCTTCCAGTTCCCGCCTGGCACCCTCTTCTGCCGTTTCATCCATCTTCAGGAAACCACCGGGAAATGCCCAGGCATCTTTATAGGGTTCCACACCTCGCTGAATAAGTAACACGTTAATTCTTACACCGTCAAAACCGAAAATCACACAATCGGTTGTGACTGCCGGATGCGGATATTTATAGTGATACTTTAACTCTTCCATATCTGTTACATTTGATTGGCGTAAAAATAAATATATTTTTTCAGCCAATAAATTTATTTGCGTAAAATTTACGCAATAAGTTGCGAATGCCATTTGGAAATAGCTTCATAGGTTAATTAATAAGTGCAACCAGTTATAGCGATTTTGCCATAAAACATCTGCAACCGGAGAATGAGAAAAAATACATGGTTTACCGTATGCTTACAAAAAAGTATCAATGTTCACTCAATAATCTTTTAACTACTTCAACATCTGCCGGTAACCACTCCACTTGCTTCAGTTCATCTTTTGTAAGCCATTTAGCAGACAGGTGTTCTAATAATTTGATTACCCCATCGCCGACACTGCAATGATAGCAATGCATGGTCAGATGGAAGTTGGGATAATCGTAATTTATGGTACAGAGAAATTTTTCTATTTTCACCTCCACATCCAACTCCTCTTTGATTTCTCTCTTTAAAGCGTCTTCTCTGCTTTCGCCCTTTTCTATTTTGCCTCCAGGGAATTTCCACATTCCTTCAAAATCGCCATATCCACGCTGAGTAGCAAGATAACAGTTTCCCTTATGGATAATGGCCGCTACAACTTCTATCTTCTTCATCTTAAATCGCTTTCAAATATTGCGCCATCGCCGGCTTCTCCAATTTCCACGTTACATTCATCGGAAAATCATCATGCGATGAAACATAATCCACCAGCCCGAAACAATGGAACGGGGATGTATTGCCAAAACTGTCCTTCTTTTCTTCGCGGACAAATAAAATGATCTTGCTATTTTTCTTTGCCTGTTCCGTGTAGCGACGGCCTCCTTTATTCGTATGTGAATCTGTATTTTGTGATTGCCAATGAAAATACTCTTCGTTTATCAGGTAGTCGTTGTACTGTGTAGATGGAGAAAAGTCTTTTTCTGATTTATTCAGTGTCACAAACAAAAAGGTCGCATTGTGTTCAGGTAAGTTGAATACACCTGATGCTGCACCTTGCATTTTCAGGTCGGCCGTTTGTTTCCCAACCAAGGTGAAAATCTCCTCGCGAGTATAACATCCATATAATTCCAATCCAGGAATGTTATTCAATCCCATAGGAGTTGTCTTAATCGTAAGGTTCGCCAACAAATAGGATATAATCTCCTCAATCTCCTGTTTGAAGCATGTGTATTGTGGCAGATGAATGAGTGCCAATGCTTCATTAATAGATTTAAAGCCGGCCTTACTGATGCGCTCCTGGAATAAAGCATAGTAAAGCATCAGTGAATATTCGTTGCTATTTTTTACCGAATGCACATCTTCACCCTTAAGAAACCGCTCCACGAATCGCAAGAATGAAATCGTATTGTGGTGAAGTAAATTGGACATTCCTTTCTCCAACCGTTTTGTTATGGCATCATCCACATAGTAAATGCGCCCTGCTGCACGTTTAAGTGATGACCAGCAATTAGCACCTTGATATAGAATCCTGATGTCTTGGTTATTATTCCCCAAAAACTGCGATAGGGTTGGGAGAAAAGTATAGGTGTTTATCTCCTTGATAATACGATTCTTATTATAGATAGCACAGGCAATATTGTCGAGAATATATTGTCGAGCTTTCTTCTCCATCACAATACTGCAACCCATTGGTAAAAAAGTAAATCCCTCTTTTATCTGTTTTTGTATATTCTTTTCGGGATGCAGCGTCAGTGCTCGGAAACGGCTTGCAAAGTCATACTTCCGATTGGCCTGCGCAACGAAGTCGAGCACCGTGAGTTCTGTTTTCCCCACAGACAAACGCAAGCCACGACCCAACTGCTGCAGGAAAATTGTCAAGCTCTCTGTTGGGCGCAAGAAAAGAACAGTATCAACTTCAGGAATATCCACACCTTCATTGAAAATATCAACTACGCACAGATAGTGCAAAGTGCCTTTACGCAGCTCATTGGCCAGTTGCTTTCGTTTCTCGTCAGGTGTATTCGACGTAAGACTTTCCGCACTGAAACCATATAATTTAAGCTGTTCGGCCATAAAGTCAGCATGTCGCTTATTCACGCAGAAACATAATGCCCGACAAGTGTATTCGTCTGCCAAGTATTTATGCAGCGCATCCACGATCAGACTTGCACGGTGCTTGTCGCAAAGCTTATCAGCCAAACGCTCGAGATTATATTTCTGACCGCTCCACAAACTCTCATCACTCAAATCCGTATCATCGGAAACGCACAGATATTGAAAAGGTGTGAGCAGTCCTGCCTGCAATGCTTGAGGTAAGCGAATCTCGGCACTGATGCGTCCTCCAAAATCCGGTCTCAAGTCACGTCCGTCCATACGTTCGGGTGTGGCTGTCAGACCAATCAGAAGCTGAGGCGTGAAATGAGCAAATAATTTTCGATAACTGTCGGCCTGACTGTGATGCGCTTCGTCAATCATAATATAGTCGTAATAGTCCGGCTCTAATTTAGCAAAGAACTCCTCAAAACGCGAGTTGAACATCGAGATAGAAACAAACAGATGCTCATAGTCCGATGCATCTTGCGGACGGCTGTCACCAGCCCACAGTGCTCCGAAATTAGCATCCTGCAATACACTCCGATAGGTGTTTAGAGATTGCCTCAGAATCTCTTCGCGATGGGCCGTGAACAGGATGCGGGCTCTTGCGTGAGTGCGTGCAAACGCCTGATAGTCAAATGCTGAAATAACCGTCTTACCCGTACCTGTTGCTGCCACAATTAGATTCCTGTTGTTTCCTCTCTCTCCCCGTTCCACACGCAGTTTGTCAAGAATCTGTTTCTGATGAGGCAGTAAAGAATATCGCTGATAAACATACTCTGGATCTTCCTGACAGAACTCATTGCGATGTATTTCCTTGTTGAATTTATCAATGCCACCAATGCGGAAATCCTCAAAATTCGGACTGTTCCAATACATCTCGAATGTAGCTAATGCAGTCTTGATGATGTGCGGATTCTCAAAGCTCGTCACACGCATATTCCATTCTAAGCCATCAGTCTGCGCCGATTTTGACAGATTAGACGAACCAATGTAAGCCGTGTGCATTCCCGAGTTTCGGATAAAAATATACGACTTGGCATGCAGACGCTCTATATCTGTATTATAGGATATTCTGATTTCTGTATTCGGTAGGGCTGATAATTGCTCGATAGCCTTAGCCTGTGTTGCGCCGCAATAAGTGGTGGTAATGATTCGAAGTCGGGTGCCTTCGCGACTGCAAAACTTCTTCAGATCATCCAACAATATACGAACACCTGACACCCTAAGGAATGACACGATAAAGCACAGCTCATCAGCACTCGCTATTTCCCGTCGGATTTCCTCACCCAAAGACAGAACACTACTTCCACCTGTGAAAAGATTACTTACTCTGAAGCCTGAAACCGGACGAACAGTCCTTGAATTACTCTCAGTCTGTAGGATGGACTTTTCCTTGTTCATCACTTCTGCCAGCAAATCTGAAGGTTCAGTGATTTGTTGTTCATCCATTAGTCCGGCTTCAATCATAATCTGATTTACGAAATTCACGCGATCTTGCTGTTCCTCTAGATCTTCCAACTTTTGGCAAATAGCCTTTGCCAGATAATTAGCCAAAATCTGTGGCGATTCAGCACCGTCCATCGGTTGTTTGAGGCACACCAATCCCGACTGCTCAGATTCATTCATCTGCTTCTCAGTCTCTTTATTGATGATATGTTCGTATATTCCTTTCTTAAGCATATAAAACTTTGTAGTGGGTCCACCTACAAAAGTATAAAAATTGCTCAAGATATTCGCCAAGTATGTCAACTATGCTAAAGAGAGTTTCGTTTGTCTTAGACTAAAAATAGTTGACTCAATTAAAATGTTATGAAAGAGTATAAGACACGGAAGAAGGAGCGATGTGATTCGGAAGTGATCCACTTTTATACTGAATTATGTTATTGTATCAGACATATATCACGAATATTCTCGCTCAGTTTCTCGAAATCCAGGTATCTTTTCCTGAATCTCTCATAAACAGAAGCGTAAGAACCTGGAAGATTATGAATCATCGTATTCACAAAGTCTTCCAGTGTCACTACGCTCAGCTTATAGGAGTATTCTGGCTTCAGGAATTTTGTCACTGATTTGATTTCATCTTCTGTGGAAGGATGTTCTTTGGGTGAGATCACTACCGAATATGAATCCTGTAGTTCTTCAACCATCCGGTATCGTTCTGTAAGTAAAAGATTCCTGTAAATCTGTGTGAGTTTTACTTTCCCTTCTGTGAGCAGTTTCTCAAACTCGGCATCGAACAGGCCGGTATCGATGAGCATCTGTTTCTGATCCTTGCAGTTTCGGGCTTCATTTACTCCGAGCACATCCGTATATTTTGTCTCGATGGCGATAATATACTCGCGGCCTTCGTCGTTTCGGAATTTGATATAGGCATCCATGGCTGACTTGTCTTTGGTGTATTTCTCTATGGGTGTCGGGATAAATTCCAGCCCGATTTCAATTACCTCGAATATCGGGAACTGCTTGAATACGGCTTTTATGGCGGGCGTTACCATTGCCGGTTCCTGCTTTAGAAGTAACATCAGGGGATAAAACAGATTGAATGCCATCGGCATGCTCGACAGCAGGTTATTGAAGAGCCGGAACTCATCGATCGTCTCGTTTTCCTTTCTGTTCTTAACCCGGTATTTGGCATATTCGAAAGTTTCTTTCATCAGAAAGTTCTTTCCTGATATTTCGCCTCCGTTGATCATGTTCCCATATTTCTGCCTGGAGAATCTTGTCGGTCCGACTTCTTCTTCACCGATTTCTACTCTATACATCGACTGGAGCAGCCTTGCCTTTCTGGTGAAAACATTGTCGCTGCTGCATGGTTTGCCGTATCTGGTTATGTCTTTTTGATTGCTCATGCTATTTTCTTGTCTCAGTCTGTCTATCGTCTGTTGTACCTTTTCTTCCTCAGAAAGATATGATTCTGTAAGTGCTATCAGCAAATACCAGCTGAAAAGTACACTTCCGGAAGTGTAGACAAAGAAACAAAAGAAAGCACACTTAATCAACAGGATGAATGGGATTTTGTGCTTCTTTAGCCCTGAAAAGGCTGTCCGGCTCTATTGATAAGAAAAGTTCTTTTCATCCGTGAAACAGAAAAAACAAACCGACTTCCCGGAAGCGGCTGATGTGACAGCCTGTCTTTTAGGAAGCCGGATTTAGGCACGAACAGTAAAATCAGAAAAGATGGGGGCTTTTGTTTACACGCCCCCGCCCCCGCCATCTGCGCCCTCGTCTTTATCGATGGTGAAGCGGGCGAACGCATCAAATATAACTTTACAATGAGACAAAGACAATAACATTACTTCCTAAAACCTCCCTTTCCCCATATCCCAAATTCCAAACAGGGGTTCACATACCTCTCTATTTGAATAGTATTCAGTGAATTACTGTGAAGGGTGTGAAACCACCCGATATAAATTACCATAACGGGTATGGATGCGTTCTATACCGATAACCGATAATGTTTGTGCCAGACGTTGGACGGATATGTTGCGCATTGACTCTGGACTTTTCTGTTTCAGTCGGCGGTAGATTTCTGCTGCGGAATATGTCTCGACGGATTCGCTGGGAAGAGGTTTGTGGTAATAGCGGCTGAAGACATCTTCTTCGGCAGAGATCCGATAAAAAGATTGGTTGACCTTTTTCCA
>ERZ779865.498-NODE-498-length-34291-cov-4.141372_pt1 | contig 34291 bp, 20 predicted proteins | sample MGYA00433088_ERZ779865 | MGnify/ENA primary metagenome ERZ779865 (study PRJEB29588, sample SAMEA2151703) | human gut metagenome | biome: human gut; feature: human-associated habitat; material: faeces | place: Denmark | collected 2008/2010 ... | reverse complement strand
CCGAGCCGGAGCCGGTGAGCTCCATGGCCTGACGGCCGTAGCTGTCGATGGTCTTGGTGGGAACGTTGAGGACGATAACGTTTGCAAGGTCTATCGAGCTGTTGTTGCCGCCGTCGATGTACTCATCTCCGCTTATAAATGCATGGTAGCATTTCTTGTCCGTATCATACTTAAAGGTGGTATTGTAGTAAGAGTAGTAGACGGTGAAATCTGCCGAGGAGTTTGTGCACTGGGAAACGGCATCCTCTGCAAAGCTGAGACCGTAGGTGTTGTCATAGCTGCTGTCGTGCTTGAGCTCGTAATTGTTCTTGCAGAAGGAAGCGAGCTTGCTGCCGTCGGCAAACAGGGTGTGCTCAACATTTTTGCCCTGGCTGAGACGAGTTTGATCGCGGTAGTAGCTGGAAGCTTCGCCGGAACGAGCGCCGCGTACACCGTCCATGTTGTCAATGCCGAGCGTTTTTATATCCGAATATGCCTGCTCGCTTCCGCCGGCGTGAATATAGATCGCGTCATAAGCCTGAGCCATGCTGATGTAATACGGTCTTGCACTGCGCAGCGAACCTACGGTTATTCCGTCAACATCGTTGAACACAGCCATCATACGGGTAATGCCGCCTTCGGCAAGCGCTTCATAGATGATCGAAGCCTGCGACAGGCCGACAGATGGGCGTGCGTCGGGGTGGTTGTTTATCATAACACAGTACGGACGCAGATCGCTTTTGTCCTCGCTGACCTTTTCGCCCGTCAGTGGATTGATAGGACCGCTCACTACTTCGTTCTTGTTCAGTCCGTCGCCGTTGACATCGGGCGCGTTGGGGGACTTTTCTTCATCCTTGCCGCAGCCTGCAAACAGGCATAGCACCATAAGAACCGAAAGAACGAGTGCCAGTATTCTCTTCAAATTGAAACACCTCACATTTTGTAGATTTGCTTGGAAATATGGCTAATTAATTATACTATTTGCAGGGCATATTGTCAAACGGCCGGAAATGTGTTAGTATTTGCGCAGGAGATGATAACAATGTACGAACAGATAAAAAACGAAACGGAAAACGCAGTAAGAGAGCTTGTTGAGAAATCGAAGCTCAAGAAAGGCTCGCTTGTTGTTGTCGGCTGCTCGTCCAGCGAGATACTCGGTGAGCATATCGGCAAGGGCTCGTCACCTGAGACCGGTGTGGTCGTCGCCGAGGCTATACTCAGGGTACTGAACGAAAACGGTATATATCTTGCAGCGCAGTGCTGCGAGCATCTTAACAGAGCACTTGTTGTTGAGCGCGCCGCCGCCGAGAAGTATATGCTTGATGAGGTCTGCGTAAGACCCATGCCCAAGGCCGGCGGATCATTTGCAACGGCGGTGTATGACAGAATGAGCGACCCCGTTATGGTTGAGCATGTCAAAGCTCATGCAGGTATGGATATCGGCTGCACGCTTATCGGCATGCACCTTAAAAGAGTTGCCGTACCCGTAAGACTCAGCATTGACCATATCGGACAGGCAATTCTGCTTGCCGCAAGAACCCGTCCTAAATTCATCGGCGGTTGCCGTGCCGTTTATGACGACAGCTTTTAATTCTATTACAATTGACGGGCGGCAGTTTTCAGACTGTCGCCTGTTTTTTTATTACTGCTTATTAAAATTTCAACATATTACCTTGTTTTCCGCAAATTTGCGACATACAATATCAAAGAAAAGTTTGCATTTTTCACTAACTGTGGTATAATCTAATGAGATAATTTTTTTCTGGAGGTACTATGAGCGGTATAATTGTTTCTGTTATTGTCCCCTTTCTTGAGAGCAATAACAAATTAATAGATACTCTGTCATCAATATCCGAGCAAAAGAATATTAATCAAGAGAACATTGAAGTGCTTATTGTTGACGCAACAGACAAAACTTCAGGCAAAATTGCAAGCGGCAGTATGTCAATGTGCAAGGTGATTTATGCAAAGTCGGTTAAAAGCTTTGCCGATGCCTGCAACCTTGCTGCGTCAAAAGCAATAGGCAAATATATCACGGTGTGCAATTGCGGCGACACTTTCAGCGATAACTATTTTGAAAGCTGCATTAAGGTGTTCAACAAAAAGGAAAAAATTCCCTTTGTTGCCGGTCACAGATTTTGCGTAAACCCTGTTTTCAGAGAGAAAAAGGAATTTAGACTTAACAAAGGTCAGCTTGAATCAAGCGTTGTCAACCTTTTTGATAATCCCAACCTCATCAATCTTGAGCTTACGGGTACTTTTTACAGAACTGAAATTTTCAAATCATACAAAATGAACAACAAGCTCAAGTACGAAAGTGCAGACGATTTTGCACTCAGAATTCAGCTTGATTATCCGGAGTATGTATATCTTGATGAGATTGAATTTGACTACTTTATGCCTGTAAGCGATGACTTTATGTACTATGTTCCCACAAACTACAAGGACTGGTACACAGATTCGCTTAACAACTTCTTAAAGCCTCTCATCAATGACAGCAAGGACAGGGACGGAAATATTCCGCTGTTTATTCAGTTCTATATTGTTTTCAATATTACAACAAAGTTCCTTGCAAATATGAACAACCGCAACAAGCGTAATATGAACGACGAAGAGCTTGCGGTTTTCTTTGAAACAGCAAGAGAATGTTTTAAGTTTGCAAATGACGGTTTTGTTCTTAACAAAGACAAATATGTTTCTCTCGGCTACAGTGAGGAAGCCGCCGAGATGTTCTATATGATAAAGCACAATTGTGTTTTCAAGGATATGCCTTTTGAATATTCCGAGGGCAAAAAAGAGGTTTACCTCAACTGCAACAATGTCTATATTTCTAAGCTTACAGACCAGAGAGTCGGTATGCATGTTATGGACTACCGTGACGGCAAGCTTGTTATTGACGGCTCGTTCAGACAGGTTTTTGACCTTGAAGATTTTGAGCTTTATGTTCAGTTTGGAGACAACAGACAGGTTCTTACAAACACAGACCGTTATTCTCTGACAAAATATTTCGGCATCAGTGCGTACAAGAAATTCACCTTCCACCTTGAGCTTGAGCTTGATCCCGAAAATCCTCAGCAGACGGTTGCATTCTTTGCAAGATACAAGGATTCAATTATTCCGCTCAAGCTTTCATTCCTGCACCATTGGTCTAAGTTTACAATCAAGCCAAAGAACTCCTACTGGAGATTCAACAAGTATGTTGCCTATATTGACAGCTCAAGCACAATTGTAATCTGCCACGCATCTGCTATGGATACATTTAAGAGAGAACTCAAGTTCCTCCCATATGTTTTCATGGAGAGTAAACGCAGCTTCATTACAAGAATTCAGTATTGGCTTACAAGACCTTTCTTCAAGAACAAGAAAATCTGGCTCATGTACGATAAGCTGTACAAGGGCGGTGACAGCTGTGAATATCTTTACAGATATTGTGCAGACAAAAAGGACGGCATTTCAAGATACTATATCATTGACAAAAACACTTCCGATTACAAGCGACTAAAGGCTGACGGACTCAAGCCTGTCAAGAACCGTTCATTCAAGCACAAAATGTTGTTTCTCAATACCGATATTGCGCTCATTACAAACTCAAATGTATTCCCGTTCAACGGCTACAGTATGGATCGTTCAAGATTCATCAGAGGTTTGTGCAACTTCCCTTCAATGTGCTTACAGCACGGACTTTCGGTTCAGAAGTGTGCAATGGCTCAGCAGAGAATTGTTGACAACACACAGATGTACTTCCTTGCGTCAAAGTATGAGTACAAGAACCTGAGCAACCATGTTTACAACTATCAGGATTTTGACATTCTCAAGATGACAGGCATCGGCAGATATGACGGACTTATCAATAACGATAAAAAGCAGATTCTGCTTTCACCCACCTGGCGTATGTACAATGCAATGCCTGTTACAACAAGCGAGGGTGAACAGAGAGCTTACAATCCCGAATTCAAGCACACAACCTATTATAAAATCTATAACGACCTTATCAATAATAAAAAGTTGATTGATACGGCAAAGCGTACTGGCTACAAGATTAAGTATGTTCTTCATCCGATTTTAAGTTCACAGGTTAACGACTTTATCCCCGATCCGTATGTTGAGGTTGTTTCATCGGTTGGCGATTTCAACTACGAAACAGCTTTTCAGGAGTCAAGCCTTATGGTAACTGACTATTCGGGCGTTCAGTTTGACTTTGCTTATATGAAGAAACCGCTTGTATATTTCCATCCGTCACAGCTTCCTGCACACTATGATGACGGCGGATTCTTCTATGATACAATGGGATTCGGAGAAATTTGTACCGAAAGCGACCAGCTTGTTGACCTGCTCTGCGAGTATATGGAAAACGGCTGTAAAATGAAGCCAAAGTATGTTGAAAGAGTTGAAGATTTCTATCAGTTTGACGATCACAACAACTGTGAAAGAATTTACAACGAAATCATCAAATATCAGCAACAGGTTAACAAAGACAAATTAAAATAATATTTAAGCGGTCAGTTTTTTTGCTGACCGTTTTTGTTTTGCCAATACTCCTCAAACTCAATATACTTTTATTGTTTTTTGTACATATGTACAAATTTTGTATATATTGTTTAAAAATTACTTGTTTTTCTCTTGAAATACTACACCGAATAAATTGTTATAACAGGCAAATTATGGTATAATTGGTATTTGTAGCAATGTTGCAAATTTTACGAAAATTGTTAAGAAAACAAATTTACTGTCAGAAATTGACAGACACAAATCCCGTACTTTTTGGGATTTCCGTTTACGGAGGGTTTAAAAATGAGCAAAATCAAACGACAGTCCGGTATTGAGTTACTGCGAATTATTGCGATGATACAGATAATTTTTTTGCATGCGTATCAGTACGGATTACTTCATGACGCATCAAAGGCTGCAGGCGATATTGACGGTACATTGGTGACATTTGTATGGTCATTATGCAGAACACCTGTTGATGTGTTTATTATGATAAGCGGCTACTTCATGATAACCTCGCAGTTTGATATAAAAAAGACCATACGGCGTGGCGGAAAAATCTACGGTGCAATGATTTTTTACTCGATTATACTTTCGATAATTTTCTTCATAAGCAATCCGTCGCTCATAAATATAAATTCAGTTATAAAGGCGTTCACTCCGCTAATGTCACGAACTTGGTATTTTCTAAGCAATTATTTGATTATTCTTCTGCTCAGCCCATTTCTCAACAAAATGCTTGCGTCACTTTCTAAAAAACATTACCTCTACTTTATGGGAATTGTTTTTGTGGCAGTAAGCCTATGGTCAACGCTTGCGGAAATTCACGGAATAAACAATGTTATCAGCGTCAACAAAATACTTGATCCTTATATGGGCAAGAGTCTTGGCGGATTCCTTTTGATGTACATAATCGGCGGTTATCTGAGGTTGTTTGTTAAGCAGAAACCGCTTGAGAAAAGAAAACCGAATTTCCGCTATCTCGGCATATTCGTCGGCCTTTGCGTATTAGATTTTGTATTGGCATCTGTTTTTCCACAGTACAAGCCGGCATTCGGTATGTTCAACAACCCGATTGTCCTCGCCGAATCGGCGATGTTGGTTCTCTTTTTCAGAGATTTCAATTTCAGCTCAAAATTTGTCAATACAGTAGCCGGCACAACGCTCGGTATATATGCAATCCACGAAAATCCGTATGTTCGTGATTGTCTGTGGCATGTTGCAAACTTCAGCAATAAACACCTCTATGACACCCTGATTTACATTCCGATTGTAATTATAACAGTCCTCCTCATATTCGCAGGCTGTTGCGTAATTGAGCTTTTAAGACTTAAGCTCTTCGAATTTGTCGGCAATAAAATCAACGCCCGCAAATCCATAACATCCGGCAACCGCTCTACAAAATAATAAATCTTATAAAAAACAACACCGACAGATTAGGCCAAAAGCTAACCTGTCGGTGTTTTTATTATTCAAAATATTTTCCGCTGCCCTTCATTTCTGTTTTAATGAAGTGCGACATAATTTTGCCGAGATATTTTTTCATCATTTTGTTATAGCTTTCGGGGTTGACTTCACCGCCGTATGCCATAACATCAAATGTTATTTTCGCCTCAACAATCTTTGCGTTCAGCCTTAAAAATCCGCAGCGCTGATAGAATTTATAACGACTCATTCGCTGTTTTTGATTGGGGGCATTTTCTTCTTCAAGCTGTTCAATTGCAAGAAAAATTCTTTTGCCCTTATACAAATTTTTAAATTCATCAAGCACGGCAACTCCGATTCCGTGTCCCCTCTCCTTTTCGGAAATTGCATAGTAGTACACATAGACAACTTCGCCGTCCGTGATTGCATAGATAAGTCCAATCCACTTTTCTTCATCATAAATTGCGTAGAAATCTGCACCCTCATTCTTTGATTTTTTCATCAAAAGCCAAAACGGTACTCTCTCAACGGCAGGAAATGCGGAAAAGTATAATTCTTTTACAGATTTATAATCATCAAGTTGTTTTGCGACTTTTTTAAAGCAAATCATAAAAATCCCTTTCGTTATTATAATCACAGGGAATATTGTACCACATAAAGGATTAATTTGCCACAGCAGTTTTCGTCTTTGAAAGTTTTCTTATTTTAACATAATAAACCGCAATCATAAGGAGCATACTTCCTGTCCATGCGGCAGGACCGGCAACACAGATTGATGCGTAACCAATTACAGAACTGAAAATGACGGGCGTCATAATTCGCATAACAACTTCGATAAGCGAACCGATCATAGGCACAATGCCGTTTTTAAGTCCCTGAATTGTTCCACGGTATATAAACAGCATTGCAAGCGACCACTCAAACGGGCAGTTCCAGAAGATAAACTGAACGGAATAATCAATAGTCTGCTGTGAGCTTCCGCTTGTGAAGATTCCTGTTATCGGCTGAGCAAAAATCATTGAAACCGCACCTATTACAATTGAATATGCAATGCAAATTAACAGGCAGAAATTGACGCCTTTTTTGATTCTGTCATATCTTCCTGCGCCCTCGTTCTGACCTGCAAATGTTGCGATAACCATACTCATTGAGTTCATCGGATTCTGGATGAGGAGCTGGACACGGTTTCCAATTGTGTAGGCGGCAACGGCATATGAACCGAACTGATTTACGAAATACTGCAAAACCATCATTCCGATTGAAATTACTGAATTTTGAAGTCCCATCGGGAAACCGACTTTTAGCTCATCCCGTACAGTTAAAGTCAAATTTTTAAAGCTGTTTTTGTTCGGCAAAAGCATTTTCACCTTGAAAAAAATGTACACGCAACAGAGAACTGCCGATACAAGCTGAGAGATTACCGTTGCAATTGCCGCACCCGAAACATCCCACCTGAACACTATGATAAATAACAGGTCAAGTCCCACATTCATTACGGATGAAAAGAGCAACAGATAAAGCGGAGTTTTGCTGTCACCAACCGAACGCAAGAGCGATGCCGTGAGGTTGTAGAGCATTGTTGCGGGGATTCCGAGGTAAATTATTGTAAGATATCTGCTTGCATACTCGAATGTATCCGAGGTTGTTCCGAGCATTGTAAGGAGCGGATTAACAAGAAGTACAAACGAAACAGTAAGCACAACAGCCGACACAACGCCGATTATTATGTGGGCGGCAACGCTCTTTTTCACCCGTTCCATATCGTTTGCACCGAAATGCTGTGAAGTGATTACCGAACAGCCGGCGGAAAGTCCTATGAAAAATCCGAGTGCAAAAAAGTTGAACCGACAGCCGCAAGCTTGATTTCACCGAGCGTCTGACCGACAATCAGCGTATCGACAACATTGTAAAGCTCCTGTAAAAGGTTGCCGATTATTACAGGAATAGCAAAAAGCAAAATCTGACTGAATATTTTTCCCTGCGTCAGATTTCGTACAGACCTTGAATTAGCCATAGATATGCACACTTCTTTGTTAAAAAATTATTGCAGAAAACAAATTGTAACTACAATATCCTTAATTTCGTATGAATTATAGCACAACAGAGTAAAAAAGTAAATCATACAATTCTAAAAAATACAAAGACTTTTTGCGACAAAAACTTTGCAAAATGCACATAGATTTCAGCTCGGAAAATAACGATTGCAATTATTTTATTTGCAATGCAAAAATATTGTTTCAAGCTATTTTCAATACTTTTTCGGTGCGGAATTTGTTAGTCAAATGACAGTATTTCACCGAAGTCGATGTCCTCATAGTCGAGCAAGCTGTAAATGTCTGTATCGTCAGACTTTTTATGAATTTCGTAATCATCACAATCTTTGTCAAGGCTGTAGAGCATAGCTTCTCGTGTTAATGCGGCGTAGGCACTGTCGCTGAGAGAAAGCAAAGCACCCACAAATTCTTCTTTTGTAAAGCCATGGAAAATCAAATCCTCATTATCAAAAATAAAGTTTATAGCCTGTTCAATAACCTCATCGTTACCAAACCTGAACACAACCGGAAGCCAAGCCATTTGCTCATCCTCATCATAAGGAATACCCCTGATATAATCAGAAAAAGTTTTTTCATCAAAGTGCTCTGCAATAATATCTGCCTGCTCTACTCGTTTGAAAGATGTAAAATCTTCAGCGAATTCATCAGCAGAATATTCCATATAATCAGGACACGGGTTAAGCTGACTTGTATATGCGTTGAAAACTACAAAAAGGGTAAAATCATTTACCACATTGCCGGTTTCTTTCCAAGTTACTGTTACACATGGCACAATAAAATCTTGAATAAAGTATAAGCTGTCATGGGTATCAATACCTTTGTATTCAAACGAAACAATTTTATCATTTGCATTTTCATTGTAAGGGAAAAGGTTTGTTTCCAGCTCTTTATAAAGTTCTGCTTCAATTTTTGATAACAACGCAGGAATTTCATATTTTGACACACATAACATATCTGACATAAAATCTGGCATAAAAATCACCTTAAAAAAATTATTCAACGCACCGCTTTGCCGGCATAGCAGCTTTGTTGTGCTATAAGAATACAATAAAACTTTTAATTGCACAATGTATTTTCAGCAACAATTTTTTCAATGGTAAAAGTTTAGCTAAATGGTAAAATTGACTATACTATGGAAGAGCTGCGTTTGTGTAATGGGCAGAGAGCTTTGTGCAATACACAGAAAATTTGGCGATTTAATTGTATAAAATTACTCCCGGCACTGCTGATTAATGCGGTGTCGGGAGCTGCTTTTTATATATGAAGACGTTTGAGTACCGGAAAAAATTTCTTTATCTTGCACCAAAGAAGTATAAAACCCGAGCAGGCAAGAATGTCAACTATTGTCATAATCCACCAACAATAGCTTATACTTTGCAGTACAGGAGTATTGCTCCAAATTTGGTTTGAATAGCTGTTTACCGCATAATTGAGTGCCATAATAATTATGGTGTTCTTACCTAAAAAAGATAAAAATTTAAAATTATTCACATATTTGTAGCAGATAAAGAGTATTGCAGAGGAAACTGTAACCCCCAAAAAATGTAAGAAAAGTGTTGTTTAAGGTGTTGTTGCAGAGGTCAACTCTTGGGTTTGTTACTATGCATAATGCACCGAGAGCTATCATAGAAAATATAAAAGATATACCATGGGTGATATTTTTCAGCAGATTTGATTCTTTGATTTTAAGTCCTATGAACATAAATGCCATACCGATTAGAGCAACATTGATGTGCCAAGGTAATTGAATATGTATAAATAGGTACAAGATATAGTCAAGCGTTACAGACAATATACAGATAACTGTCTGTACGGCTGTGCTGTTTATTTACTTTTGTCCTTGTTATGTTGTGATTGATTTTCTTGTGTGTGGGATATAATTTTTGCGTTTTGATTTATCTGCTTTCTTGATAGAGGAGATTTTGTTTTACATACATCATTCCACGACAATGATTTGCAATCCCACATTTTATTTGGAATTACTTCCTGTGCAAATGGGACTATAAATTCATACAAGTAATTGTAAACAGTATTAAAATCAGGTTTTCCTTCAATACCCTTTAATTTGTTGTATGCGTGTTCAATTTCAGCTTCTTTATTATGGAAAGCATCAAATGATTTTATTTCCCTTCCTGCTCTTTTGCAAATATCAGAAATGTCCTTAGAATACACTTCCACACATTTAGATAACAGGAAAACATCTAATACATCTTTGGCTCTGTTTTTATATATAGCTTCTCCCGACAAGACACAAATCTTATCAGCCAAAATTTCATTTGGAAGTACTCCTCTGATTTTAGTTTGTTCATAATAATAGGTTTTGCTGTCAATCAACGGCTTAATGTCTATATCCATAGTAATAAATTTTCTGCCTGTGTTTTTATCAATAACACTTATACCGGCAGATTGTTTTTCTCCGTATTGCCGTGACGCAACAGCTTTATAGCATCTTTGTAAATCGCCAAAACTGTTATTTAAAGAATCAACTAAATAGTCCATAGACGGGGGTTGACCAATCCAATTCGCATCAATATCTTTCGTGGTTCGTTGAACTGAGCTAAGACCACTCTCGTTTAAAATCAGTTTAGTTATCAAACCGCCCTTGAACACAATAGGAATATCAGAGGTGGTTATTTGTCCGAGAATTTCGTACATCAGTTTTTCCTGTTCAGTCATATTACTCCTCACAATAATATTCTATCGCCATCTGCTTCACTTGATTAAAAACATCTCTGTTTTCAGGTTTAATTTTAAGATTATCAAATGATTCATTGTTGGCGAAATAATAATTACTCAATGCTTCAAGAAAAGCAAGCTCATCTATGTTGTCATAATCAGAAAGCATATCGTTTATAGTCTGATTAACAGTTGTACATAAAACACCGTCAAAATTGAGATACTCTATATCGTCAAATGAATTGACAATATGATATTCAATGTTATCAAATTGTCCCTCGTTCTGAGCATACACCTGTATCTTAGATTCATTGACATAACCATTGAATAATTCAAGGTACTCAAGTGCCGAAACTCCGCACAGGATTAAATCCGTACCTTGAACCACATCTTGTAACCAATCGACATTAGAAAGATATCGTGTACTTGTAATTGACATCATAAATATCACCACACTTCATTTTCTTTACATATTATTATATGTCAAAGTCGGCAAATTTGCAAGTTTTAAGGACAACAAAAAGCAACCGTTCAGACGGCTCTAAACGGTTGCTTTTAAATTAAGCTAAAATTATATTTACCTACTGAAAAATCGGCATACAGAGCCGTTTAAAGCCGTTACAAGCTATTATAATCACAACTCTTGTTCACTCCTTTTAGGCTCTGATTTCATAACTGTTTTATTCAGAAGTTGCTTTGAAGATTTGTTCCTGCCGAGGATTTTATCCTTACCAAAGTAATGCGTCTTTTTAGGCTTGTCTGCTGATTTGTGCTGTTCGGACATTTCAATGTTTAAGGCAGTTATCAACTCATCAAGTCTTTTTGTGCTGCTGTTAAGCTCATCCTCAAACTCAAACGGTTTGTTAAGCATATTTTGTGCAGTCTTATAGTCAATATCAAGTTTATTGAGTTCCGATTTTTTATCGTTCAGAACATTTTCAACCTTGAAAAGCAAATTTTCAATTTTTTTAAGATTTACAGGATTTGATACACCTAACTCGACTGAATAAGCGTAATTGCCACGAAGAGTAGCAGTTATCTTATCAAGAAAATATCCGTCATTGATTACTTCAATGCCAAAGTTTGCAAGCTGTCCTATATTAACTCGTTTATTCTTATTAGCATCTCCTTTGACTTGTGCAAAAGCGTTAGTTAATGCTTTCGTAGCAGCTTTTCTTGCCTCTTCATCTCTGAGTGAGTAAGTATCTGCTCCGAGGGTAATTTCTACCTGATAATTTCCGTCTTTCGTGTTATACGGAATAGATTTAACCGTTTCCAAATCTTTACTGACATTACCTATATCCATAAGGAGTTTTTTGCGTGCTTCAGGATAAGCATTAACCTTGTCTTCTAGTTCATATTTTGTGCTGCTGTATTCGGATTTGAGTGCCTGAAGTTCTTTAACTCGGTTTTCAAGCGTGAGTTTTTCACGGATACGCTCATCACCCGTACACAAAGCCTTAATTTCCGAGTAAGTTAATGCAGCTTGGTCAACATCTGCACACTTTCTTCCCGGTGCTTTTGAGGTCATTACCTGACTGATAAATTTCTGCTTTTTTTCAAGAAGCTGATAGCTGTAAGCATCAAAAGTGCCTTTAGTTACATAACGGTAAAGATGTACTTTTTCATTGATGTTTCCCTGTCTGACCATTCTGCCACGCCTTTGCTCGAGGTCAGAGGGTCGCCACGGAACATCCAAATCGTGTAGGGCAATGATTTTATCCTGTACATTTGTACCTGTACCCATTTTACTTGTTGAGCCGAGCAAAATTCGCACCTCACCGCTTCTGACCTTCGCAAAAAGCTCAGATTTCTGAGTTTCAGTTTTTGCACTGTGTATATATGCTATTTCATCAGCAGGGACACCCTTTGCAATGAGCTTGTCCCTTATATCATCATACACGCAGAATTTTCCGCTTTCTTCAAGGGAATCAAGTTCCGCTACACTCTTTATATCATCATCTTTGCTGTCAGCAGAGGAATTTTTGCCCGGAACACCTAAATCGCAGAATATAATCTGTGTCAGCTTTTTTTCGCTTGTTTTATCATAAATATCAAAAACATTATTGACACAAACATTAAGTTTTGTGCCGGGATCATCATCAAATGACGGATCTATAAGGCGAGGGTCAAGACCAAGTTTTCTGCCATCACCGGTAATTTTGAGCATATTATCCTGTGACGGATCTACGGAGCCGTTGTTGACCCCATCAGCTCTGTCTGATAATTCTTCAACAAGTTCCGTTTGTAATTCTGTCGGCTCAACATCAACAATATGCAATTCGCAGTCAGGGACTTTAAGATTAAGAGTATCTGCTGTGCGGACATCTGCAATCATTTTGAACATTGACATAAGTTCCGGCAAATTTGCGTATTCGGCGATACGGGTTCTTTCTTTAAATTTGTTACCTGCAGGAGCAAGTTCATATTCCTTTTTTTGTGTGCCGAATGTAGATACCCAGTTGTCAAAGTTTTGCATATTGTTATGATTTACAAGAAAGTCATAGTTAAGGTATCTCATCATCGTGTGAAGTTCGGTAACGCTGTTTGACAATGGTGTACCTGTGGCGAATACAACACCTTTACCGCCTGTTTTTTCGTCAAGATACCGGCATTTTGCAAATAGCTCGGTTGCTCTTTGCGAAGCTCTTGAAGATATGCCAGATACATTCTGCAACTTTGTTGTACAGAATAAGTTTTTAAACTCGTGTGCTTCGTCAATAAAGAGTTTATCAATGCCGAGTTCTTCAAAATACACGGTGTTGTCTTTCTTGCTTGATTGGAGCTTTTCAAGCTGATTTTCAAGGTTTCTTTTTGTTCGCTCCATATCCTTGACCTTAAAACCGTTGCCCTCATTGTGCTTAAGTTCGGCAATACCGGCAACGATATTCTCAATTTGTTCTTGGTAAATTTTCTCCTGCCTTTCAGGGGACAAAGGAAGCATTTTTAACTGAGTATGACCGATTATTACAGCATCATAATTACCTGTTGCAATCTTACTCATAAGCCTTTTGCGATTTTCAGCCTTAAAATCATCCTTTGTTGCAACCAATATATTGGCATTAGGATAGAGCTTTAAAAAATCTGCTCCCACCTGTTCTGTCAAGTGATTCGGAACAGCAAATAGGGATTTATGACACAAACCAAGTCGCTTGCATTCCATCGCAGTTGCAATCATTTCAAAGGTTTTTCCTGCACCGACAGAATGAGCAAACAGTGTGTTGCCACCGTATATTGCGTGAGCAATAGCATTTTTCTGATGTTCGTGCAATTCAATATTGGAATTCATACCCGGAAACCTAAGGTGTGAACCGTCATATTCACGAGGTCTGATACAATTAAATGTGCGATTATAGGTGTCAACAATATCACTTCTTCTTTTAGAATCGCTGAACAGCCAATTCTTAAATTCTCTGCGAATTTTATTAGCTTTTTGTTGTACAACCTGTGTTGACGGAACATCAATTACTCGAATTGGTGTTCCATTTTTATCAAACATAGTTTGTCCGTTTTCATCAAGCTTGTTCTTATACACCTTTGGTTCTGTCAAATTAAGAGCTGCTTCGAGAATCTGATATGCCGAATAACCGTAAGCTCCGTATGTCTTTGTTACAGTTACAGACTTATCTGCAGCTTTGTTTGAAATAAACCATTTGCCGGAATATTCGGAATACTCAACAGATATTTTGTCGTTCTTAAAAATACCGTCAGAACGATTGAAAAGAGGGGTTTCAAACAACTTGTACATAAACTTCTCATAGTATTCAGGAGCAATCCAAGTTGCACCGAGATTTACATCAATATCGCCTGCTTTAAGCGGTGTAGGTAATGCTGCTTTAAGAGCAGTAACATTAGCGTTATAAATACTATCAACGGCAGCATAGGTTTCTGCTATATCAAGCTTATTGTATATATCGCCCGACAAGTATTCTGATGCAGTCTGATATATATATTCATTATTTTCATTTTCCGTGTGCATCGGAACAGGATATATTTCACCGCTGTTACGCAAGCTGTCTTCAAGACTCTTTTTGTCTATATCAGTAAGCTCACTCATATAGCCAAAGTCAATATGTCCTTTTTCTGCAACACAAACCGCAAGAGCTTCCGATGCAGTATCAATATGCTCAATCTGAGGTTTTGGGATATTTACACGCTGTGTAAATATATCAGACTTTTGTATCAGAACATTTTTATCATAATCCTGCTCAAGAGATGCAACGAGCGGATAAGCTCCGTCAAATCCGAGAATATTACGGTTGTATCTACTGTGCATCAGACCATACTTATCATAAAAACTGTCATAGATTGCATTTAGCTTATGTTGTAACCGTTCTACTTCTGTATCATTGTTATCGTGCTGTTGAACTTCAAGCAGTTCTCTTAAAGTATCACGGATTTCAATAAATGCAGTAAGTCTGTCGATATTTTTGCTTGTGTACTTTTTATCAAGTAAGTCTTTAGCTGATACGGTAACCAATTCTCCGGCAGAATTACTCCCATAAAAATAAATATCGTTACTGGATTTATAAAAGCTCTGAGAACGGAGTTCTTCAGGTTTTTGTGTAGTTGCTGTTGTTTGTGATATAGGTGAGATTACCTCTCTTGCCGGTGAATAATTAAATGCAATATTTTCGACTGCGTTAGGTAACAGTTCTGCCAATGTTCTGCCGTCATTAAACGGCACACACATTGTATCGTCTGTTCTGCCGTACATTTTATTACCCTCAACAATATTGCCAAGCACCATTTCGGGGTGTTCGACAAAATAATTGTTGACGGTTAATCCGTTTTCAAGCTGTCCTGTATGTACCCAAGACGGTTCTTTTTCAAGCTTTTTATCTCTTTTTTGGAGGAATATAATGTCAGCTGTAACTTCCGTTCCTGCCGATTTAAAGGCGTTATTCGGCAATCTCACAGCACCTACCAAATCCGCTCTTTCGGCCAAGGTCTTGCGGAAAGAGCTGTCCTTTTTGTCAAGCGTACCTTTGGAAGTTACAAAAGCCACAATGCCGCCGTCACGCACTTTATCAAGTGATTTCAAAAAGAAATAATCGTGAATTTTCAGATGTTTTGAGTTGTATTTAGAATCATTAACACTGAAATCGCCGAAAGGAATGTTTCCGATTGCAACATCGAAGCTGTTGTCATTGAAACGAGTATTCTCAAAGCCGTCAATCGTAATGTCAGCTTGCGGATACAGCTTTTGAGCTATTCTGCCCGATAAGCTGTCTTTTTCGACACCGTACAAATTCACCTTATCACGAAGCTCTTCGGGAAGTCTGCCGAAAAAGTTTCCTACGCCCATTGCAGGCTCAAGTATGTTGCCGTCCTCAAATCCTGCGTTACGAATGACCTCATATATACTGTCAACGATTGCTGTATCTGTGTAGAATGAATCAAGCACAGTTGACCGTGCTGCGGTATATTCTTCATCCGTAAGCAAACCCTTGAGTTCAGAATACTCATTTTTCCATTTATCATTATCAGACTCAAAAGCATTGGCAAGACCGCCCCAACCGCTGTAAAGGAACAACTGACCTTGTTCTTCAGGTGTAGCCGCTCTGTTTTCTGCTTCCGTTTGCTTTAAAATCTTAATGGCAGCAATGTTATTTTGAAACTTTGTTTTTGCTCCAGTGACAGCTTCTCTGTCCTCAATTACATAGTTTTTGGCTTTTTCATCATTTACGCTTGTTTCGGTCTGCTCTGAGCTTTCGACCATATCAAACAATGTAGGCGGTTCAGCTTTTTCTGCTCTTGACGGTGCGGCATTTTCAACCTCCACGGTAAGCTCGTCAACGCTCTGTAATTTTTCATCGCTCCTGACTTCTCTTTCTTTGCTTTCCGTTATCGGTAAATCTGCGGCTTTCTCATTTTCACCTTTATCAAGCTTTATATCGGCTTCGAGGATTTTTACAACACCTGAATACTGCGGATATTGATTTAAAAAATCAATAATTCCACCGTTACCGTCCCCGATGTCCTGCCGTTCGGTGTATTTCGTACCGTTCGGCATATTAATAATAAATTTCGTTTTTTCATAACCAAGATGAATATTGTCAAGTTCACCGTTTCTGTATGCTTCTGTAACCGCATTTTCACTGCCGTATTCCTCAATTTCAAGCTGTCTTTGCTCAACCCATTCGTCATCGGCATTTTTCATAAGTTTATCAAATTCAGAAACAGAGTATGTTTTGCCGTTCTCAAATACCGGACTTTCACTCCAATCACAAGTAATTGTCGGACGAATTATTTCCTGTACAGACTCAGTTTGTTCAGGCTCGTTTATCGGGACGATTTCATTTTCTGAATTAAATTGATTAACGATTTCTTCTGAGCTGACATTCAGAGCACCGGCATAGTTTCTTACCTTGATGTCAAAATTGTTCTGATAAAAATTACGCTCGGCATCGGATTTTGCATTATCAATATGGTATAATGCACGCTTTAAATCCTGTTTAACAACAGAGTTATAATAGTCGTTTTCCGCAAGCGGAACAGTCCTATGCTCTTTCGGCTCTAATTGTGCAAGCTCATCATCAGATAGGTATACAAGGTCATCAAATGATAAAGAGTACAGGCAGTTATCAATCATATCTTTAAGACTTGAATATGTTTTCTCTTTAAACAATTTATCGTCAACATAAGTTTCAAGCCTATAGTCAACAAGATTTACAACAGCTTCAACAGTATGCTTGCTGTCTTCTGTTGTTGTGTATGCCACTCCGACTTTTTTTAAATCTGAAAAATCCGCTTCTGAATCAAACTCGTCATTACAATACAAATTTATAAGCTGCTTTGCATAAGCAAGCACAGAGTCACGAACAATATTGTCAATCGTAGAGTGAGTGTATGTAGCAAAATCAATCTGATTGTTGTGAAGTGTATTTTTTAGTTCATCATCAATTACTATACTTTGTTCCAAGTTGTGTATTCTGCCTTCTTCTTCAAAGGCTGATTTATCTCGTTCAACAAAATAATTGAAATTATCATATAGAGTATAAATTTTCTTAACATTTTCGCAATAAGCAACATAATCATTTGTACCTTTATCTTCGTTAAGGTAGGTATTATTAAGCAAAACAGGTGAGTCCGTCAAGATAAAATCGACTTTACCATACAGACGGTTAATACGCTTCACTTGTTCCTTGAGAATATCAAATTGATGTTCATAATGTCCGTCAAGCATAATAAGATTGTTGTCATATACAAGCTCTTTGGCATATTCCTGTACATATTCCGTAACAAATCCTTGCTTTTTCAATTTTTCGGCCACTTCAAGACAAGATGTTGTTTTTCCTGCACCCGGTCCGGCAAAAGCATTGATAACTATTGTATGCTTGTCTGACACATTACTCGTAATTTTTTTCTGTTCAGATATGAGTTTGTTAAACTCATTCGAAAGATCTACAAGTCCCTCATATTTGATATTCACAGTAAATCCTTGTGTTTTAAGAAGTTCAGTATTATCATTCAGTTTAAAATTAGGGAATCCGACTGTATCAACTGAAGAACCGTTAATGTTTCTTGTTGTAGAAACAAGGTCGAGAATATCTGCAACGGTTTTTGCGTTCTCACCTCTGACTTCATAAAAATCACCGACCTTTATAAGTTCTATTTTCCGTACTTCAGGTGATTTGATTTCGGGAACTACTGCAAGCTCAACGAGCTTGTGCTGAATATCTGCATTAAGACCTTCGGCAAACTCCGTACCGCTGTAAAACTTTTTAACAGCGGTTCTGAAACTTTCGCTACCGATATCAATTAACCTTTGTTCGCCTGTTGTATCAAGAAAATCAAAGAATCCTGAAAAATCATCTCCGTATATTTTGTTAGCTTCCGCTATCTGTTTGTAAGATACCTCGGTAATTACAAACTGACCGCCGGAGTATGCGTCAGGATTATAGTACATATATGTAATACTTTCGACTTCGGACTCTTGAAAATAAAGGGTTTTCTCAAGAGTGTTAAAGTCGGGTAAAGCAGGGGTATATGTACCGTCAGAAATCATACCTTCCACTTCACTTCGTGTAACACCTTTGACCTTAGATACAAGATTTATAAGAGAATCATAATCACTGCGACTGTATGCACCTATGAAAGTTTGCATTTCCGTAAGCGAAAAAGTATAATCAAGCAAATTGATTGTGTCGTAATCTATACCCATATCAACCATATCTCTTATAAGTTCTGACTGGGCATATGAATACCCATGATTTTCAATGAGCTTATCGGCAAGATTTGTGTTGATGAACGACTGTTTAATTTCGTTGAAATCAGCAGTATTCGCAAGAATCAATTCAGAATCCGAAAGACCTGAGTATGTCTTGACAAAATTCATAGATAACATATTTAACTGTTCAGGCTTAAAGTCAGAAGTATCTTCAAACATCGTACTGAATGTGTCAATCAGCTCCGGTTGGTCGTTGAGCAGTTCAACCGTAGAATTCAAAGACTCCAACTGATGTGCTTTATAGTGCAGTACCGAAAGAGCATTAAAAAGATTTTCCGTGTTATCTTCTTTGGAAACTGTCACGCTGTTTTTAACCGTTGCAGACGGTTCGTTTTTTTCGACTGCTTTATCATTGTACAAAAGCTCTCTTTGCTCACGAATTTCGTGAGCAATTGCGTTGATGGCATCTTTGTATATATTGTCAACCGTAATAGTTGTATTTTTACCGAATATTCTGCCAGAAAACGGAATATCCTGTTCTGACAGTCTTTGAGCAACCTTGTAAGCGAAATCAGTATTATATTTGCGATACATCTTATCACCAATATCATTGTATTTGGTTGTTCCGATGATATTGTTTGTTACATATTTCCTGTTGTTGGAATCGACTATTGAATCATAACTGATATTTAACTTTTCAAGATTCGGAACAGTAGCTCTGCCAACCGCAATATATGATTTGTTCTTGATAATATAGCCACAGTAATTAAGTCCTGCGTTTTCGAGAGCATCGGTTATGCTCTCAAACCGGCTTTCAGAAGCTATAATAACCTTTTTATACTGATTCGGAGTGTTGCTGTTCCATATCTCATTTCCATATAATTTAATCATTTCATTCACCTCTTAAAGAAGGAGCCGTTACACTAAATGCAACAGTCCCTAAATAATATTCATAATTCCTGTTCTTTCGATTTAGTGTTGTTACGCTGTTCGTTATGTGTATGTGCAATTTTGTCCGCATTCTGTTTTATCTTACTGCGAGATATTAACGGCTTAACCTGAGCTTTCGACCTGGGTTCTTCAATCTTCTCAACCCGATTGCCTCTTTTGTCAAGCTCATATCCTGCGGCAAGGTCGTTATAAATATCAATTATCCGTGTCTTACTTGCTGTTATGTACACGGTATCTTCTTCTCTTCCGTCAGGATGATATAAATCACGCTTTTTTTCGCCTGTAACAGCATCGTATGCTTTTGCATTACTTGCTTCAATCGTGTGATTGCTTACACGATAATTCTTACCGTTCAGCATAAAATAATAGCTGTCATTGCGAAGACTTCTGTCAATACCGTTTTTGTTGCAAAAATCTTCAATTTCAGTCATCTTGTTTTTAAACTCTGCCTTTGCGGATTTACTGGGATGCCACTTCCTTTTGTACATATGATCACCTTTCCTGTTTTGCTTCCCGTCCCTGTTCACGATGTTCTGATTTTGCAATCTTGTCCGCATTCTGCTTTATCTGACTGCGAGAAATCAGGGACTTTTTCGGTTGCTTCGGTTGTTTCTCGGCATTATGTTCCTTATTTGGAGTTTTTGCCGCTTTGTCATACTCCTCTTGCTTACTGCCGTTATTGATAATACCGTCAATGCTGTCATAATCGTCCTCAATCGACATTTCGGCATTTTTGAGATAATTTTCTTCGGTCACAGCTTTTGCGGCAGATGAAACGATTACATCAGCCTGCTTTTTTAAAGCCTGTGGGTTGGTTGTAAACTCATCAACAATGTTCTGACAGCTCTTGCTGATAATATTGTCAGCTTCCTTATCGGGCATAGTTTTAACCGATTCAAACTTATCTGACCACTCATTAAGAGCCTTGAGCTTGTTTATCAGCTTTTCTTTTTTGTTGGTGAGCTTGTCGATTTGTTTTCGCAGTTTGAGTTTTTCGGACATATAATGAGTTTGACCGTATGCTTTTATTGCAGCATCGAGTTTGCTCTGAGTAGTATCAAACTTTTCAGAGGTTGTCCTCATTGCCATTGTCCCGTATTCCTGCATACCTTTGACAAAGTTTTCTTTCCTGCCGTCAGGGGATTTCATATTGTCAAGAAATTTATTGATTTTTTTGCAGTTCTCAGCACGGCTTTGTTGCTTCAAAATCTTCTGCTCATTCGATTTGATGTTCAGCTTATGAGAATGGATTTTCTCATTGATATTTACTATTTTCTGTCGCCTTTCAGCCGATAGAACAGACAATGCTTTATACACAGGCATTGGTACAACATTTCTCATTGATTCAACCGTTGAAACAAATTCAGCACTGCGAACCTTTTTTATGTTGAGTTTTTCGATTTTTGCATTGAGTTTATCGTTTTTTAGATTAAGCTCATCAATCTTAAGATTGCACCTGTCATACAGCTTTGCAAAAATCGGTATTGAAAATTCTTTGCTTTTCGTTTGTTCAAGCAATTCGGGTTCGGATTTTGTCTGTTCGGGTTGGAGATTGTCATTATTGACTTCTTCATCTCGCTGTTTTCTTTTATCGGTATTTGGATTATTATCAAAATCATTTGTAATATCAGGCATTTTACTTCCTCCTTCGTTTATTTTTTATGGAAACAACAATTACTAAAATTGCCAAAATTGCGGTTATAACAATTACTGCAATAATAAAATCAAAACTTCCGTTATTGTTGTTTTCGGTTTTTGTTGCCGTATCAGATGCAGCTGTATCCTTTACTCTTTCAGCAGTCACAATAAGTCTGTGACTGTTTACACCGTATGGATAACAAGTTATAAGACTTAATAGGTCTTTTTCTTCGTCAACTGACAGTAACGATATGTTGTCGGGCTTAACAATGTTTTTTGCCGTAACAGCATAAGTAAGTGTTTCATCAAGGACGGATACCTTGATTTCATCACCAATTTCAAGCTCGTTGAGGTTATCAAAAAATACCTGCGTAGGATAACCCGTATGTGCAGACAAGACAGAATGATTGCCCACACCTCCAATCGGAAACGCTGTATTTGGCAGATGAGCAACACCTTTTTCAAGCACTTTATCCTCATCCCCGTGGTAAATAGGCAGTTTTACATTGATTTTTGAAATATCAATGTAGCCTATAAGACCGTCACCAAAATTGAGAATATCGTCATATCCGTCAATCACGCTGTCTACATCATAAGTAAAGCCATTGACAAGCTCTGACAAATTGTTGTTATATTCAGCAGCAGCCGACAAGTACTGTGACCTGTCGGCTGCTGAAATGCTGTCAAGAGATGCGGCATAATTGTTAATTGTGGATGCGGCGAAAAAACTATTGACAGCATTTGATGCAGAAGGGTACAGCACAAAGCAGAGTGATGCAGTCATAAAAATTATTCCTATTATCAAGGTGCATTTGCTTCTGCATTTTTTCAATGTGCTGTACTCCTTTCTGTTTAATGTGAAATTACTTGTTTGTAGCTTTTACTCTTCTGCGAATGAACAATGTTGCAATACCGCCGAGTGCAAATGCTGTGCCGAGAATGTAGAACATTACTGTTCCGACACCGCCTGTCTGCGGAACAACAACCTTTGTATCCTTAACATCAACGCTTGCTGTGCCGTCTGTAGGGCAGTTTGTGATGTACGAACCGTCAACAAATGTTGCACCGTATGTAACATCAATTGTCACAGGAATAACCTTACCGTAGATGTTGTATCCCGTTGGGGCTTTTGTTTCGACAATATAATATTTACCGCTTGCAAGTTTGATTTCTTCTTTACTTGTGTTGTAGTAAGTAACCTTGCCGGTCTTGTCGGATACACCGCTTGCAAGGGCATTTGTAAGAGCAGTTGCGTCCTCTTCTGTCTTGAAAAGGCTGAATTCTGCACCTTCGAGAGCCTTTCCGTCTGTATCTGTCTTGTTTGTTGTTACTGCAAAGGAGTAAACATAAACTGTATTACCGTTTACTTCTGATTCAACACCGTTCTTGTTAGAATAAACGAGCTTTGTTTCTGTGTTAGGGTTGCCTGTCTTTCCTGTTACTGCGTACTTATTGAGCTTTGCTGAATAAGTTACAGATGTATAAGTAACACCTTCTGCATAAAAGTCATTCTTCTGGAGATAAGCGTTTGTGAGAGCTACATTAAATGTTGTAGCTTTACCATCAACTTCTGAGGTTACATTGAGAGTGTAATCAGATGGAGCAAGGTCTGTTTCGTTTATTTTCTGTCCCTGTGCGTTGAGAAGTGCAACCTTTACGCTGTCTTTATCAAGAGTAAGACCGGCTGACATTTCATCATATACGGTATATGATTTAAGTTTCATTTCGCTTGAACCGGCAGTCGATGACTTGATTTCAAAATTTACTGTGTCACCAAGGCTTACATCGGTAAAATTAACATTATCCTTTGTGCTGTTAGTGATAGTCTTGCCTGTTACAACATCACCGTCATTTACCTTTGTTGCAAGGTCAATATCATTGATACTGTAAACCCAACCGTTATTGTAGTATGGGAGCGATACAACAGAGTTTGTAACACTTCTTACACCGGCAGGAAAGTTCGTAGCCTTAATGTAGTACAAACCCTGAACAAGGCTTGAAAAAGTCTTTTTTACAGATGTTGCCGAAGTAGTAAATGTGCCAACGGTTGAAGCAGTTGACGGGATTGAAGAAAGACCGTCAAGAGCTGAGAGAACATTCGATGTCTTACCGCTTAAAATCTCGTCAGAGATTGAAGGAATAAGTGAATCATAGCCTGTCTTGTATGGATTTTCGGTTGTTTTGAGTTCTGCAACCTTGTACACCGTAAAGGTGTAACCCGGCTTTGAACAATTGAGCGTGAATGAAACCTTCTTTGTTTCATCAAGAGCATTTGCGTTGGTTGCAGCACTTGCAAATGGGATTGCAGTTAATACCATCATTACTGCAAGCACCATAGCTGTCATAATTCGTGTGATTTTCTTTTTCATTTTTGATTGTCCTTTCGTGATTTTTTATATTTCTTGCTACCGTGTTTACGGTAGTCATAGATGAAAAATATAGCCAATGCTCCGAGTGCTACAGAAGCAAAATAAAACGGAGCAATACCACCGCCACCTGTTTGAGATAATACGGATTTATTGTCGGCAACGGTTAAAGACATGTTAAGTGTGTTTTCATTGTCGGCTGAAATTGTAAATTCAACCTTTTTACCGTATGGCATATAGCCTGACGGAGTTACAGACTCAACAAAATAGTAATCTCCTACCGGCAGTTTACGGATTAACAGAGTGCCGTTTGTTGCCATACAGTCAGTTGCAGATTCAGATTCAGAGAGGTACATATAACTACCTGTGCCGTTTTGAATGCATCTGACGGGTGTGTCATCTGACTTGTAGAGCTGCCAACCTGAACCGCCAAGAGCTTTTGTGCCGTCTGTTTTTGTGAGCTTAACCGAGCCTGTTTTTACAGTATTTTTGATACTTGCAAAAACTACGGTATCTGAATTAAGCGTAACTGTTACGCTTTTTGGCTTGTTGTACTTATACGGTAAAGAATAAGTACCATCCTCGTTAAGCTCACCGAGTTCGGTTACTTTATATTTAAGCAATTCGTCATTGCTGTTATAAATCGGCAAATCTGAGATTTCAGGACTTAAACCTTCAAGGTCGGTGCTTACTTTTTCGTTAAACCCTGTTTCAGCACAGCTTATTTCAAAATACAAACCGTCCACAACATCATCTTCAGATGTTTTTTGAACCTGTAACGAACCTGTTTTTACGGTGTTCACACAATCATATGTATAGTTGTATTCATCGGTATCATAGATTGTAAATTCAACTGCATCTTTCAGTTCATAACGGCTCGGAAACTTGTATGTTCCGTCTGACTGTTTAATGCCGATTTCGGTAAGCCTGTAAGTAATTTGAAAACCGTTTAGGTCAACTACATACGGCAGAATACCGTCAATTTTGTTACCGTTGGCATCAAAAAACTGCTCATTGTCTGTACTTGCTTTACCATTTTCATCAGTAGTCAAAACGATACTTGTAATCTCGTTTCCGTCTGCATCATAAGCCATAGGGGTAGGGATAAGGTCATCGCCGTATTCTCGTTCATCGTCAAAAGACTCAAGCTTAAAACTCAACCCCTCGATAACTCCGTCCTCGGAAGTCTTATTGATGTTAATACTTCCTGTTGCAGGAGCGTTGTAGGCGGAATAATTAAGAGTAGATGTTGTTCCGTATTTGTTGGCAGTCTTACACTCTGATTCAGCCTTTTCAAGGTAATTTTCGGGGAAGTAGTAACTGCTTCCGCCGAGAAAACCTTTTTCAATAACTTTATATTTTATAGGGATACAAATTGCTGAGTTCGGAACGGTCAGACAGCTTTTGAGTTTTTCGCCGTACCTGCTGTAATAATTAGCTGTTCCGCTTGAATCTGTGACTATAGACCCGTAGTATTTACCGTTTTCGTCCTGTACCTCAAACCAAACTCCAGACACTTTACCGTTGTATGAGCTCTTTTTAACAGTTAAATCCGTTTCGGGAACTGTGTTTTGAAAACTGAATGTAACGGTTTTGCTTTCGTCAAGCGTTAAAGACTTACCATTAGCATTTGATTTTGCTTCTGATGATTTGCCATAGTAGTATCTTGAATAAGCATTCTCACAATTGCTGAATACGGCATTTGAAACACCTTCATAATATGAGCCTTTGTAGCTGATTGCATTTTCTTTCTTTATTGTCCAAGTGTAACCGCCATAGCTGTGAGATCCTAAAGTAGTCTTAAAACCAAGCTCCTTGACGGTATAGGTTATCTTGTTGCCTTTATCGTCATATACCCTCAAACCTTTAACAGTCGCTTCGCCGTTTTTATCAGTTGAAACTGCGTTGTACTCGTTGCCGAGGCTATCTGATATTGCAAACCAAAGATTTGAAACTATACCGTCTGTTGATGACTTCTTGATTTTGAGGTCAGCTTTTATGGCATCTTCATAAATCGTCTGAATAACGGCTGTTTCAACGGTTGAGTTTTCCTCATTTGTAATGACGGGATAAACAGTTTCGTCAAGCTCATAGCCTGTCGGAGCGGTTATTTCTTTGATGTAATATGTTTTGCCGACATCTACCGATTTTGCAAAAGTCCCCTTGCCGTCAGCACTTGTTGTAAGCTTGTCATGCAAGCTTGCACAAGCTGAATCAGAGTACAAGCCATATACTGCTCCGCCGACACCTATACCTGACTGATTAAGCTTGTTAATGCCCACATATGCCTTTGCAGGCATTTCATCAATCGGCACATTTATGGGAGTATTTGTGTCCTTCATAATAGCAATTACGCTGTCAGATAAATTACGATAAAAAACAACATTGCTGAGAGAATAGCCGTCAGGGGCTTTGACTTCTCGAATGACAACTGTGCCTATAGGTACAGCAGGATTTGGGTTCTCAGCCGAAGTATAGTAAAACTCATCAGATTTATATCCGTCTGCAAGATACTTAGAAGCAAGCAATGCTTTGCCATCTTCATCAGTCTGAATATACCAAGTCCTTTTAAGGTTTTTGCTGTCAAGTGCAGGAGCGGTTTCATCTGCTTTGACATCATAGTCCTTGTCAATTTCCTGTGCGTAGTATTCAATGCTGAAAACTGCACCGTCAAGACCTTGACTTGTTGTTTCGCCCGTTACTGCGTTTTTCTTCTGCAAAACAATACCGACAGGGTCATTAACCGGATTATCCTTTGGCTCGGTTTTTTTGTCAGACAGCCTAACTGCTTTAAATATTGCATAGCCGTTGCTGTCTTTTTTTCCCGAACTCACAAATGTATATACAGTTTTATCAAGCTCATAGCCTTTTGGTGCTTTTGTTTCTTTTGCATAGTAAGAAGCTGATGCGTCAACATATTTACTGTAACTGCCGTAACCGCTTGAATTTGTCGTTATACTGCCGATTTTTTGGGTACAAGCCTTGTCTGTGTATATGCCATATTCAGCTCCCGACAAGCTGTAACAACCGTTGCCGGCTGTAAGCTCTGTGTTTGATGATGATTTGTGAAGTTGCAGCTTGACAACAGAGGGAAATGTCAACTTAACATATCCGTCTTTAACTGCATAATTAGAACCCTGAGCAAAAGTCTGATATGATGCATAGGTATTACTTGTAATTAAATACAAACTGTTTTTGTTCTTGATTCCATATTCCTTCAAAAAAGAGTTTTTCATTGTCACATTAACTGTCGTACCAAGATTTTTGGAACAAGTGAATGTAATCTTATTTCCGCTTACGCTGACCTTAACATTTGAATTGCTGACGATTACATCGGATGCTTTAGTTACTGAAGCGGTACCGTTCTTATCAGTCAAAGTGATTGAATACTGTCCGTTTGATTGATTATATGACATTTGATACGACTTCGCAGAACTGAGCGATGATGCAGTATATGACGGATTTCTCACGGATCTTTTGCACCAAGAAACCATATTGTTGTATGCCGTTGTGACATTCGCAATCGTAGTTTCTGCCGAACTCGTTTCCTTCATTGTATTTGCAGGTGTAAGTAACGGCTTACCGGTAACCGCTTCAAAAGTTGATGCGTTACGCTTGCCTGCAACAATCTCAAAAATCAAGAGCTGCGTTGCATAGTAGTAATGAACCTTCTCTTTCTTTGCAGCTTCAAATCCGCCAAAGCCCCAAGCAAGTATCAGATTAACTGCATTTTGCTGTGCAGTAGTTAGCTGTTTCCAAGCTGCTGATTGAGATGTACTTTTTACAGTAGCAGAACCTGTTAATTCAGATGCTTTATCCGGTTCAATACAGTACGCTCTCTGTGTGTAGTCTGAAAAATTCAAGGTTTTTCCGGATGGAGCAAAAAAGTGAACCTTAAAATTTTCCCAACCTTCATAATGCTGACTGTGCTTTTTCCCGTTTGCGTCTGTATAAGTATATTCAGCTGTTTTTTTGTATATAAAACCTTTGCCGTCTGCTCCACGATTGCCTTTAACCGAGGCAGCACTTACGGAAAACAAACCAACAGACAATGAGCCAATAATTACAGTCAAACATAAGAACACCGACAGCATTTTTTTAATTAACTTCATTCAAATTTTTCTCTCCTTTCAACTAAATATTTAAATATTGAAAAAGAAAAACTACTGTATTCTTTTGGGTGATGCACGAATCATATTTACCTCCGTAAATTTATATTATTAACCACCTTAGTGGGGATTGTAGGGATGCATCGGACAAGTTAATGCCCGATGCAAAAGAAGAATAACAATGAAAACTTAAAAAGTCTTGCTGTCAAGTGAATAGTGAGAATCATAAAACAGAAAGTTGTAATCAACTTCCAATGTTTTCGCTAATTCTCTGATATATGCAAAAGTCGGTTCATAATTATCGTTTTCCCATTTGGTATAGGCTGACCGTTCTATATGCACGACTTCTGCCACTTGTTTCTGTGTCATATGCTTGTTTTTTCGAGCAATACGCAACTGCTTTCCAAACGACAATTATTTCACCTTCTCAAAAAGTTGTTATCAATTTAAAATGTTAAGGTTATATATGTAGTTAAGGTCAACGGTTGTTGATATGCCGTTGATTCTGCCGGTTTCAGAATACTGCCACACATCACAAGTGATTGACGGCTTAATATACCATTCTGCGTTCCAAATAGAAATGCCGTTATTTTTTAAGGTTGTGCGATTGAGCAGATAGTCATAAACGCTTGCTGAGGAATACACACCCGATTTAAAGCCGTTGCTTTTGAGTTTGTTACAGAAATTGACTGCCATTTTTGTATAATTGCTGTTGCTTGTACTCATTGCAGGCTGATATTCCATATCGTAGTAAACAGGAAGTTCAAACTTTTTACCCTTGATACAACTAAGGCAAGCATCTGCTTCTGCTGTTGCCGTTGACGGTGACATTGCATAGCTGAACCAATATGCTCCGACTTTAAGACCGGCGGATTTTGCCTTTTTGTAGTTTGTTTCAAACATATTGTCTTTTTGGCTTTTTTCTTTACCGTAGCCTGCACGGATAATCACATAGTCATAACCGGCTGATTTTACCTTGTTAAAATCTATTGAGCCTTGCCAAGTTGATACATCAATACACTTTGCGACACTTCCCGAAACAGTCAGCTTGCACGATGCGGTTTTTCCGTTGTAGGTTTTATATGTAATAGTCACCGTACCTTGTGATTTAGCAAACACCTTGCCGTTTGAATTGACGGTAGCAATCTTGCTGTTACTGCTTGTCCAATCAGAACGATAGCTATACGCATTACTGTTGAGAGTAGCCGTCAATGTTTTGCTCTGCCCAACCTTTAGAGTAGCCGAAGTGTAATTCAGACTAACACTTGATGGAGCAGATTTGACTGTTACCTTACAAGTAGCTTCTTTTCCATTGCTGAGCTTACATCTTATCGTTGTAGTGCCGGCTGTTTTTGCAGTAACAAGACCGCCTGACTTTTGAACAGGAGCAATTGCGGTGTTATTCGAGTAATAAAGTCTGTAGTAGGCTGCTGTATTGTTCGGAATACTGCTGTTTAAATCAAATTGTTCGCCGACACCGAGAGTCAGATTTGATTTATTGAGCATGATACTGTCTGCAAGTTTTTTAACTGTTACGGTACAGCTTGCAGTCTTGCCGTTATATGTCTGTGCTGTGATTGTAGCTGTTCCTGTTCCGAAAGCAGTTATTTTACCGTTACTGTCAATACCTGCAACCTTACTGTTGTCAGTTGTAAACGACACCTGTGACAGCGTTCCGTTTTCAACCGTAGTTTTTAATGTGTAGGTTTCAGTTGTGCCAAGTGTGATACTTGACTTGTCAAGTTTTACACTTTTAGGTACAGTAGTAGGCTTTGGAACAGTTGTAGGTTCTGTAACTGCTTCCGTTGTAGGCTCTGTTGTTGATTCTGCTGTTGTCGGTTGTTCTTCTGTTGGCTCTTTAATCAGACCTACGATAATCTTCTGTACAAGTGTTGAATCAACAACGGTAATCACACCGTCTTTATTAAGGTCGTACAGCTTAATTTGTTTTTCATCAAATGTTGTCATACCTACAACATTCTTCTGAATAAGCGTTGCATCTTCGATCGAATACTTTTGCTCTGTGCTTACTGCTCCTGCACCGAAAGCACAAAGGCTCACAAGAGTAGTCGCAGTAAGTAAGCCCGAAATAATCTTATTTTTCAGTTTCATAAACTCCTCCTTAAAGGGTTCTATATATTCCGCAAAATTTGCGGTTTGTCACCCTAAAAATCAAAAAATTTTAAAAGTTTTTTAAATGTAAAATGTTCCGATAATTGGATACCCATAATTTACCTCCGCAGTCATTTGTTGAGTTTATTAATTTATTGTGATTGTCAAAAACAAAAGTAATCTAAATTTTATTCTTTTGTAGTTATTCGTTGAGCTTATTAAATTCATTGTGCAGCGATATGATGTATTTTTTGCACATACTAAGTAAAAGTTTCTGTTCGTTTTTGTTTAATGAAGAAAAGGAATTGTTTTCGCACTTTACTATGGGATATATCTTTTCCTGTATAAGTAGTTTGCCTGTCGGTGTCAGATTTATGTGCTTTGAGCGGCCTTTTCCATCTGAAAAAGATATATATCCCTCTTTTTCGAGTTTGTGTATCGAAGAATTGATAGTCTGCTTTGGCAAAAAAGAAATTTTTTGTATGTCACTTTGCAGGCAGCCGTCACCGAGTTCAAAGACCGAGTACAATATGTCAAAGGAACTTTCGGAAAGACCTGCATTTAAGGCTGTTTCGTGATAAAGGTCATTTAATTCTTTGTAAAATTTATTAAATTCCAAAAGCGGTTTACTTATAACCGGTTTTTCATCAGAATGAATATCTTTATATACAGGTATATTTTTCATAATAATATCAGCTCCTTATCTTAAGTCCGATTTCGTACTTAGAATACTATAATGTTATTTTGCTTTTTTGTCAACAAGAAAACAGGTTAAGGAAATAAAAGGCTGAACTGTGACAAAAAATATGACTTTTTTTTGTCACCCACTTGCAAAAAGTGGGGAAAAGTTATATTATAGGGGATATAAGTGGTTAAAAGTGGGGACAAATTGCATATAGGTGGTAGAAAGTGGGTGATTATTATGTTTATGGGTCAGTATGAGCATACTATTGACACCAAGGGCAGAATAATCATTCCTGCCAAATATCGAAACGAATTGGGCGATACATTCGTTATAACGAAAGGATTAGATGGCTGCCTTTTTATCTATCCGTCGCAGGAGTGGATAGATTTTGCAGACAAGCTGATGGGTCTTTCGTCAAGCCAGAATACAAGAAGATTACAGCGTCAGTTTTTATCAAAGGCTATGGAAGTTACAACTGATAAACAGGGAAGGATACTTATTCCCGGATTGTTAAGGGAGAGTGCAGGCTTGGAAAAAGATGTTGTTTTTCTTGGTATGATGAACCGTATAGAAGTATGGGACAAGGAGAGACTTAAAGCTGAGGAGGAAATAGAGGAGACAGCGGGTCTTGATGAGGCTATGGACGAGCTTGGTATTTCGTTATAAGTAAGAATATTAGTGCAGAAGTGAGGGTTATTATGGAATTTGTTCATAAGTCGGTTCTACTTGATGAAGTTATAGAGGGGCTTGACATTAAGGAAAATGGCACATATGTTGATGGAACACTCGGAGGTGCCGGACACGCCGGTCATGTGTGTGAACGACTTGGCACGGATGGCAGATTTATTGGTATAGACCAGGATGAAGATGCTATCAAAGTCAGTACGGAGAGATTGAAAAAATATGGTGATAAGGTAACTATAGTCAGGAGCAACTATTCGGATATGCCGGATGTTGTTCATGAACTTGGTATTTCAGGTGTTGACGGCATAACACTCGACCTCGGAGTATCATCATTTCAGTTAGATACGGCAGAGAGAGGTTTTTCTTACAGAATGGATGCACCTCTTGATATGCGTATGGATACAAGACAGCCGTTATCAGCGGAAACGGTTGTAAATGAGTACACGGAAAGCGAACTTTTCCATATTATAAAAAATTATGGCGAAGATAAATTTGCAAAGAATATTGCAAAACATATTGTGATGGAGAGACAGGAAAGTCCTATCCTTACAACTAAAAGATTGGCTGAAATAGTCGACCATGCGATACCGATGAAGATGAAAAAGCAGGGAGGACATCCGGCAAAAAGGACATTTCAGGCAATAAGGATAGAAGTAAATCATGAATTGGATGTTTTGGAGAAAAATCTTAATGACATGATAGACTTACTAAATCCGGGAGGAAGATTTTGTATAATCACATTTCATTCTCTTGAGGACAGAATTGTGAAGAATGCATTTAGAACGGCACAAAACCCTTGTGTTTGTCCGTCTGATTTTCCAGTTTGCGTATGTGGGAGAAAACCAAAAGGGAGAGTTATAACGAGAAAACCTATACTTCCAAGTGGAGAGGAAATGGAAGTTAATCCGCGTTCAAAAAGCGCAAAACTGAGAATATTTGAGCACAATTAGTGGCAGAACAAGGAGGAGTCAAATGTCAGAATATACCAGAAACGGTTATACATATGAAAATAATAAGAGAAGGCACATTCCTAATTACAGGAAAAACACATATGTTGAGGGAAATACAGTCAGACAGCTTGAAGCTGTACCAAAAAGAAGAGAAGAAGAGAGAATAGAGCGTGAGAAACGCAGAAGAAGACAACTTGATCCGGGTAATATTGCAATACCTGGTGTTTCAGTGTTTAATATAGTTTTTATGATGTGTGTTGCGATTATCCTTATAGGAGTTACTGCATCATTTATAAGTGCACAGAACAGAAGTGTTGCACTGAAAAAAGAGGTGGTCGCACTTCAGTCAGAAATTCAGGAGCAGAAGATTTCAAATGATGAGAAGTATGAGGAAATATTAAATGGAGTAGATTTGTCGCAGATATATAAAAAAGCGACAAGAAAACTTGGCATGGTAAGAGCAGAGAATAATCAGGTGTTTAAATATAAAAACAAAAAGAGCGACATGGTTAAGCAGTACGCTAAAGTGCCTGAAACAACGAATAAATAGAATATTATCATTGCCGGATGCACAATAAATGTGAGTGGCAGATGATTGTCAGATTGGTAGAGGTTTGTTGCAATGGACAAAACGATGTTAAAAAAAATAAGACGAAGAAATATAAACAGATTAAGGCGGGAATCAAGAGTAAAGCTGGTTATAGCCATACTGCTTATATTTGCACTTATTATGGGTGCAGGTGTCAGAGTAATCTATTTAAATGTAAACAAAGGAACAGAGTATAAAAAAGAAGTTTTGTCTCAGCAAAGTTATGTAAATAAGGTGATTCATTATAAAAGAGGGGATATTGTCGACAGAAATGGCAATACCCTTGCTAAGAGTACAAAAGTATATGATCTTATATTAGAGCCTAAGCAGGTTATAGAGGCAGATGAAAACAGACAGGCAGCGGATAAGGATGCTGATGCATCGAAAAAAGCAACAGCAGCCGCTTTAAAAAAAGTGTTTGGTATCAGCGAAAAAACATTTTATTCAATTTTGTCAAAAAAACCTAATTCTATGTATTATCCGATGAAGAAATATACATCAATTCAAAGAAAAATTGTTGAAGAATTTAATAAACTCGCAGATGAGGACAGTGATATAACAGGTGTGTGGTTTGAAGAAAAATATATAAGAACTTATCCATATTCTGAGGTAGCAAGTACGGTGCTTGGTTTTTGCTCTTCTGACGGTAACGGACTTGGAGGTATTGAAAGCTGGTATAATTCAAGCCTTAATGGTGTGAATGGCAAAAGCTTTGGTTATTATGATTCAAATCTTAATCTTATAGAAAAAGTAAAGGAAGCAAAAAACGGAAATAAGATAGTATCGACTATAGATATAAATGTGCAGGGTGTACTGGAAAAGAAAATGAAAAAATTTCAGAAAGATACCGGCTCAAAAAATATGGTCACTAAAGTAGGGGAATTTTTGAAGTTTTTCAATAATATATAATTGATAAAATTGAATAGTGAATTTTATAGTAAAATTCGGAAGATATGATTAATAAACAATTGCTAAATCCTTCCAGCATTGTGGTGGTTGGAGGATCGGACGATATTCAGAAACCGGGTGGTAAGGTATTGAAGAATTTGATCGATGGACATTTTAAAGGGAGTTTATATGTGGTGAATCCGAAAATGGATGAAGTACAAGGTATCAAATCCTACCGGGACGTGAAAGATTTGCCGGAAGTGGATTGCGCTATCCTGGCCATCGCTGCCAAATTCTGTCCGTCGACGGTAGAGATGCTGGCGAAACAAAAAAATACCCGGGCATTTATCATTCTGTCTGCCGGATTTAGTGAAGAGAATGCAGAAGGGAAAGCATTGGAAAAACAAATTGTAGAAACGATCGATTCTGTCGGGGGAGCTTTGATCGGCCCGAATTGTATCGGCGTATTGACAACGAACTACAATGGGGTATTCACGACCCCTATACCGAAATTGGATCCGAAA
>ERZ779865.481-NODE-481-length-35080-cov-4.130821_pt1 | contig 35080 bp, 13 predicted proteins | sample MGYA00433088_ERZ779865 | MGnify/ENA primary metagenome ERZ779865 (study PRJEB29588, sample SAMEA2151703) | human gut metagenome | biome: human gut; feature: human-associated habitat; material: faeces | place: Denmark | collected 2008/2010 ... | reverse complement strand
CTTTGGCGGTGGTGGTGGCGCTACCACGGTTGCTTTTGGCCTTATCGGCGATGGACAGCTGAAAAACTACGGTGACGGCTCGCCGATGTTCGGCGTTGCTGGCGGTGGTTCCGGTGCTGCACTTATCTCCGGCAATGGATACACCGAGCGTGGTGTCGGCGGTTCTGGTTCAAACAACAGTGGTCAGCGTTATCACTGTGCATTAAAGGAAGACAAGGTCTTCAGCGACGGTTACGAATACCATCATGGTGATATCTGTGGTTGGACTTACAGTGGCACCCACAGCAGTGATATCAAAATGCAGCGAGAAGACGAGGAAGGCTACAACAACACACTGCACGAAAACGGCGGCGGTTCTGGTTGGCAGTCTGCTTCTACCGATGGTGCATTGCGTGGTTCTTCTTATGCCGCTTCTGTTGGTACAAACCTTGACAACGGCAACATCATCATTAAAGCAAACGTCACTGGTGCAAACCAGCTGAATGACGGTGCCGGTTCCGGTGTTGGTCAGGCTGGTCGTGCAAAAATCAAGGTCGTTGACCTGAATAAGCGTCTGTATCGTCGCGTTGGCAAGAACGCAATGGATATTGGCTTCGAGGATGCAAATGAATGCACTCCTACTCGTGCCAAGGTCATGCTGACTGTTGCTAACAAGATGTACGACGGCAACCAGTTGACTGTTACCGCACATGTTGTATGGGACGGCGATACCGATGCAGGCATCAACGAACAGGAAGTCCTGCGCGGTGTAAACATCACCTATTCGAACAACGAATCTCCCAACATCACATATCCTACCAACGCTACTACCGATAGCAAGAAGAAGCCTCTCGTTCGTACCGGCTCCTACACTGCTACGGCAACCTACACGGGCAAGTACGAAGTTACTTTCTGCTGGGAGAACACGAAGCCCGGCAAGACTTATGTAGTCCGTGGCGAAAGCACTACACCTGATGAATATGTATCCGGCAACGGTAATGTCGTATACTTCGATATTTATCCGCGCCCGCTGCATCTTTACAGCTATGACAACGATAAGATTTACGACAATATCAGCACCGCAAAGGTATCTGATATTAAAATCAAAGCAGCAACTGCTGATTCCGGTATTGTTCACGGCGATACTGTCGCGCTGAACAGCACACTGGCTTATGGCTATTATTGCGAAAACTATGCTCCTGAGGACTTCGCAAAGACGAGTTTCAGAGAGTCTATCCACACGGGTCTGCACAGTATCAAGACCGTTACGATTCTTGAACTGATTAACAACCCGTTTGACAACTATTATATTGCAAGTGAAGATTTCACTGGTACCATCAATCCTCGTCCTCTGTATGTTCACAGTCAGTATCATGATGTGAACAAATACAAGTGGAACTACGATGGTAACTCCAATGATATCGGAAACGGCAAGTATCTGACCGACACGACTGTCTACGATAATCAGAATGTGACTATCGAGCAGGCATATGAAATGATTCTTGCTGGTAAACAGGAAAACATCGATATTACCCGCTATACCAAGACCGAACAGGATAACTACCAGAACACGGTAGTGAATCCGAACAACATCAAGGTATATGATTCCTACTACAACGCCAATATTGGTGAAGAAGGACAGGGAAATATCTATATTGATAATATCACCAACTACGATTCCGTTGAACTGAATGCTCAGACCTATGTTGGTTCTTATGCTGACAGCAATGCTGGCGAGCAGCTGACCGGGTATGATGCAAACGGCGACAATGGTGTTATCAAGGAAGACCGTTACAATGGTCTTTCGACGAATACGATTCGCCATCTGCCGTATTCTGTAAAGTACAGCTACAGCACGACCACCCCGCAGGTTGGTCAGAAGATGACTGTTACGATTGCAGTTACGAACAAGGATACCGGATATGGTCTGGCCGCGCAGAATAACTATGTTGCTCCTGTTGCTATCCAGAACCTGCGTCTGAAGAGCAGATTTGCAGGCAATGGCCCCATCACTCTGAAATCCACCAATGGCATTCGTATGAACCAGCAGGGCACAGAGTTCTACATTGACACGATTCCGGTCGGCGGTACCGTAAACATCGAATTTGAGTACACTGTACAGGATATCGATGATACGAACGCACTGGTACGTGACATTGAGCAGAACAACGAAATGTACCTTGTGAACAACAACTACAACGACTACTATATCGCAGACAAGACTTTCAGCGGTGGTATTTACCGTACGACGCTGCGTGCGCAGGTCAAGAGCGTAAGCACCACTTATGGACACGGTTTCAAGAACATCAAGCTTCCGTATGCAGACGATGTCTACTACTGGAATAAGGGTTCTGACAGCTGGCTGACCATGGAAGGTCTGGTCGAAGACCATAAGACTGCTGCACAGGACGATGAAAAACTCGACCTGAAAGCGAAGAAAACAAACAACTATCAGAGCAAGTTCGTTTACAATGTAGTACCGAGTGAGACAACAGATGCTGGTTCTTACCCCGTATCTTACATTGGTCTGAACGAATTCAACTATGATGTGTTGAAGAACTATGTTGTCACGGAAGACCCCGGTTCTATCGAGGTCAAGCCCCGCAAGATTATGATTTCCGTTGACGAAAGCCAGAAGATTTACGGTACAACGAACCCGTTCTTCAACTCCACATTCAAGGTTCTTGGCACAGATGACCAAGGCAATGAACTGGATGTTTCGGACGAAAACAACTGGACTGTTCTGGGCGATGACGCTACCGTTGATTACAACAACATGCATCTGATTGGTAATGATACCATCGGTAATGTGGTTGAAGTCGTAAACGGCGCTTCCCGCACCGCTCTGGCATTCAAGAACGGCACTTCTAATCTGCCTTATCTGACAACCGCTACACAGAGCAGTGATGTAATCTATCAGACGGATGTTCCCGAAGAAGAATGCGCTTACTGCTTGGAGAAATACAACGAAATGCACAAGGGTCATGAGCATTATCATGACGATGACCATCCGCATACCCATGTTCCCGTAAACGGATATCCTGTATCCGTGAACGAAAACACCGGTTACGGCAATACTCTTGGCATCAAGACCGTCACGAACAGTGAAGGACAGGTAGTTTCCAACTACGAACTCGTTTACGAGTCCAATGTTCTGAAAGTACATCCTCGTCTGATTCGCATTGCGGCTCTCGATGCAACGAAGGCATACGGCGGCACGGAACCCGCATTGAAGTGGACTGTCGATGGCGAAATCATTAAGCCTACCAGCGAAATGCTCGGCATCAAGGCAGTTCGTGACAGCGGCGAGAATGTCCGTGACGAAGGCTATACCATCCGTATCTCTTACGAAAAGAGCACAGCAAGCAACTATATCGTCGAAACGAACGACGCTAAGATGACCATTACGCCTGTCCCGCTGACAATCGTATTTGGTAATCAGGAGCGTTACTACGGCGAAGATAACAAAAACGACTACACGCTGACCGTTGTTGGTTTGAAGCACGGCGATACTGCTGATGTTGCTTTGAAGAATAACGATGGCGCAACCGCAAAGGTTCTTGAAACCGCAAAGAATACTCTGAGCGATTACATCAACCTGACTTACAATAAGTACACCGATGTCGGTTCCAATTACCTGTATGGCGATAAGAGTTACTGCGAAGAGCATACGATTCTCGTACCTCGTGAAAACGCAGATGGCGGTTATAACTATATGATTGCGAACTACACGCCCGGTGTTCTGACTATCAAACCTCGTCCGATGCTGCTGGAAGTCACTGGTTGGCAGAAGGAACTTGGCGATGCTGATAAGGTTCAGGACTTCACCCTGACCGATATGATTACCCATAATTCCGTAAATGGTCAGCAGAAGCTCGGCGCAGGCAGCCGTATCACGGATGCAAGCGTTGTTGTGAACCCCGATAAGGTTCCCATCGTCTTCAATCTGGTTCGTGCAGAGGGTGAAGAAGTCGGTTCTTATCCCGTCTACTCCACGCCGCAGGACCGTCAGATTGGAAACCTCGCAGCAAACGACCAGAAACAGCTTGAGCTGGATAACCCGAACTACGACTTTGAGTATCGTTACGCAAACGACCTCATTGTCAAGCGTCAGGGTCTGATGATTACCGTGGATGATAAGGTTCGCTATTACGGCGACCGTGTCAACCGCTTCTACGATGGTTCTACCGATTACACCTATCATGTGTTTAAGGTAGAAAACGGCGAGGCTGTTGAAATCACGGCAGAGGAAGCCGGTATCAACACCAATTCCTTTACCTTTACCCATCTGGATACACAGACCAGCTCCAGCGGCACTTACAAGGATTGCATCAGCCTGTCCGGTGTCCACAGCACCATCTATGATGATGATGACATCACGATTACCGCTGGCAACCTGACTATCATTCCTCGCCCCGTTTCCGTTATTGCTGAGGATAACACCAAGGTTTACGGCGACGCTGACCCCGAATTGAAGTACACGCTCCATGACGGTGTCCGTGGCGAAGATGGCAACTACTACATTGAGTACGCAAACGGTCCCGTTCTCACCGAGAAGGAAGGCGCGGATGTGCCTGTCCAGCCCGGCGACCTCGAAGGTACTGGCGTGACTCGTGAACCCGGTGAGGATGTCTGGACTGGCGAGCATTCGTTCGGCAAGGCTTACGCCATCAACGCCAACGATATCAGCCCTGTCAGCAAGGATGGTATCACCAACTACGTTATTACCATGGAGAACGGCAACTTTACGATTACTCCGGCTGAGCTGGTTGTTACCGTAAAGGGTGGCTATTCCAAGACCTATGGCGAAGAGAATCCCGCATTTGATGCCGATATTACCGGTTTTAAGCGTGATGACACGAAGGAAACCGTTCTGAACGGTGAACTTGGCTTCGCTACTCTGTGCTTCGACCTGTCTGACGCTGGCAAGTACATCGTAACTGCTGGCAACAACAATGAGGATGCGGTGAACCCGGATTGCGTTGTTCTGGAAGACGGTGAAGAGCATATCGGCTCCACTTTCGAAGTCAAGAGCAACACAAACTTCGAGAAGAACTATGTTATCCGCTATGTCAATGGCGATATCACTGTCAACCCGAAGGAACTGATTGTTCGCATTGACCATAAGGTCAAGACCTACGGTACTGCTGACCCGGCATTTACCTTCCATTACGAAGACAATGTTGGCAATGTGATTGGCCTGATTGACCCCGAAAACAGCCCGCTGAATGTTGAGTTGTACCGCACCAAGGGTGAGAATGTTGTGCGCGGCGATGTCACTGCAGCAGATTCTCTCAATAAGTGGGGAACTACCCTCTATGATGGTGATTACCTCATTTCCGCAAAGTACGATACAAACAACAAGAACTATGCCGTTACCGTATACGATGGTTCTCTGAAAATCATCCCCGCAACGCTCACTGTTACGGTCGATGGCGGATACAAGACCACCTACGGCGATGAGATTCCCGAATTCACTTATTCCATCACAGGTTTTGTCGGTCGTGACGTTAAGGACGAAACAGGTACCGGTATCAAGGACGATGAATCCAAGGTTTCCGGCACTGCTACAATGTACTGCAACGATAACGCTGGCAATCCCGTAACGAATAAGACGAAAGTTGGTAATTATCCCATCAACTACGATAGACAGCAGTTGGTTGCTGATAACAGCAATTACAAGTTTATCTATGTTGGCGGTGACCTGACGATTGGTAAGAAACCTATCCATGTGAAGGCAGATGACCAGCAGAAGGTTTACGGAGAGAAAGACCCCGACCCGCTGACTTGGACGATTACTGACCCCGAAGAGCTGGTCAATCCCGGTGACGAAGACTTCTTCGATATCACCACAAAGCGTCCCGGTGCTGATACTGATGACGGTGAGCAGGTAGGCAAGTATCCCATCACCATTGATGGCACTGACCCGTCCGGCAACTACGAAATCATTACCACTCCCGGAACTCTGACCATTGTTCCTGCAACCATCGTTGTTACAGTTATTGACGACGAAAAGTATTTCGGCGAAGATAACCCGACACCCAACGTAACCATTACCGGCTATAAGCGCGGTGACACCATCGATGATATCGGTGGTAAAGATGCGCTCAAGACCAAGACTGATGCAGAGAAGTGGAGCCCTGTTGGTGAATATCCTGTATCTGCCAAGGATTCTACCTTCCATAACCCGAACTACGATTTCGTTTACATCGATGGTAAGTTGACCGTCAAACCCTTGATTATTAACATCAAGGCAGAAGACGACCGCAAGACCTACGGTGATAACGACCCCGATAAGTTCAATGTTTCCTATACGCTCACGAACGAGAAGGATGAGCCTTACACTCCGGATAAGGACCTGCGCGATTATATCGACCGTGCCCTGAATCTGGATGCAGCTCGTGTTCCGGGTGAGAATGTTCGTACCGAGAACCCCGGCTATTCCATTGTTCCTACCTATACTGAGGTAGATAACATTGAGATTGGCACAGTAACTCCCGGACATTTCTTCATTGACCCGCGTGAGGTAACCATTACTGCAAACTCCGCAGAAAAGGTATATGACGGCACTCCGTTGACGGAACCCGGCTATACCTACGCTCCGGAACTCGTAGATAACGACCTGCTTGGCATTCACGATAAGATGGATTCTGTGACCGTAACCGGTTCTCAGACCGAAGTGGGTTCCAGCAAGAACGTTCCCAGCGATGCAGTTATCATCAACACCGAAGATGGCAGCGGCAGCAATGCCAACTACATCATCAAGTATGTGGATGGTACTCTGACCGTTCGCGATAAGGAAATTGTCTCTATCGAGAAATCTGCAGACCGTGAACGCGCTACGGATTACGATGTGATTCGCTACACGATTACTGTTACGAACGCGACCAGTCATGACCTGCACAACGTCATCGTTAAAGATACCAACAACTTCGTTGGTGTTCCTGTCCTGTCTCAGGCAAACGGTGTGACCTATGATGCAGAGAAGGGCGAGTTCGTTATCGCAGAGATTTCCCATCTGCGCGATGAAACCCATACCAATGCCGTAACGTTCACCTATACCTACACGGTAGACCCGACCGACCACGGCACCAACAACAACGATATCCTCGAAAACAACGCCAAGATTACCGATATGAAGGTAGTTGAGAACTATACTGAGAACCCTGATGGCAGCACCACTCCGAACTATACCGAGCCTAACAAGGATTGGTTGGTTGAGACTCCTGATGTTGATGTGGAAATCATCCGTCAGAATCTGACCATCGAAAAGAGTGCTGATAAGACTGAGGCTGGCGTAGGTGATGTCGTCACTTACACGCTGAAAGTCACCAATACGGGCAACACGAAGCTTGAAAATGTTGTCGTAAAGGATACGAACAACTTCATGGGCGAGCCTGTCGAGAACACGAAGCTCCACTTCGGCTATCGTGTCAACGATGATGGAACATGGACAATCACCAGCCTTGGCGTTGGAAAGTCTGTAACCATTACCTATAAGTACACGGTTGTCGCAGATGACCTCGCAAACGGCAAGCTGGATAACATTGCTACCGCAACGATTCCTGCTCGCGAAGACCCGACTATTCCTGAGAAACCTGTCGATTCCAACGAAGTAATCGTGCCGCTGTACTACAAGCACCTGACGATTGTCAAGTCTGCTGACCGCGACCACGCTTATCCCGGCGAAGTCGTCAAGTATCAGGTCACTGTCACGAACGACGGCACTGTCGATATGACGAATGTTACCGTCTCCGATGACACCAATGCTCTGGGTATGTTTATCGTCTCTACCGGCGACGGATATACCTATAACCCCGAAACCAGACTGTTCACCATTCCTGCTCTGAATATCGGCGATTCCGTTACACTGAATTACCTGTATATTGTGCAGAACGGTGACCCCGAAACGATTATCAACGTAGCTACTGCTCACGCTCCCAAGAATCCCGATACTGAGATTCCGGGTGACAAGGACATCGAAGAACCTTCTAAACCTGTTGAGGTTGATGTGCTCCGTGATGAACTGACCATCGTAAAGAACGCTGACAAGAGCTTCGTTGATATGAACGGCAATGACACGACCGTAACCTATACTCTGACCGTCAAGAACAGCGGCAATACCAAGCTGACGAATGTTATCGTTACCGATACATCCAACGGCAACGGCACTGTCGAGTACACTGGCGATTTGATGTATGACGGAAACGGCAAGTGGATGATTCCTGAGTTGAACGCAGGCGAATCCGTTGAAATCACTTATATCTACACTGCTGTGGCAGAGGACATGAACCTCGATAACGGTAACATCGTGAATACGGCTGTTGCTGAGGGCAAGAACCCCGACAACAAGACTGTTACGAGCGACCCCGATACTGAGACTGTCCATGTAGGCGAAGTGCCTGACCGCGATATTCGCGTTGTGAAGACTTCTCTTGAATCCAGTGTGATGATTGGCGATACCATTCACTACACCATTACCGTTACGAACAACGGTGCAATGACTGCTCAGAATGTAGTTGTGCGCGACTTCAATGACGGCATTGGTGAAATCAATGCTGCAAGTTCCGACAAGTACACCTATGACGCAGCGACTCATTCCTTCACCATCGCAGAAATTGCGGCTGGTGAGGTCGTTGAGATTCCTGTTACCTATACCGTACAGGAAGGCGACAAGGATGTCGTAAACAATGCTGCTGTCGAGATTCCGGAAATTCCCGAAATCGAGAAAAAGGCAGATAAACAGACCGTAGTGGTTGGCGAGGTGGTGACTTACACCATTACCGTTACCAATACGACTAACGAAACCAAGACGAATGTTGAGGTCAAGGATACGAACAACTTCACGGGCGTTATCACGCCTGCCGAAAACACTGATGTTGTAAGCTATATTGGCGACAAGGTCTGGAATATTTCTTCTATCGGCGCTGGTGAGAGCGTAGACATTGTCTACACCTACACGGTAATGAATGAAGATGCTCCCAATACCATGCTTGTCAATAACGCCGAAATGACATATGTGACGGATTCCGGCAAGGTAAAGATTCCTTCCAATGAGGTTGATATCCCTGTTATCCCCGAAACTCCCACGCCGGAACATGTCGGACCCACCGTTGTAAAACAGGCAGACAAGGCCATTGCAAACATCGGCGATACGGTGCATTACACCGTCGTCATGCACAACAATGACACTGTTGACTATGTGAATGCAGCGCTGCACGACAAGAACAACTTCAACGGCGTTATCACGAATGTCAAGAACGGCACTCTGGAATCTGCATCTGCCGGTTCCGCAGTCATCAAGGTCGGCACTATTCCGGCTGGCAAGACTGTCACGGTAGAATATGATTACATTGTGTTGAACACCGATGCCGGTAAGGGTCAGGATACTTACAACGAGCTGAAGAATGTGGCTACGCTGCATTACTGGTTCGCTGACGAAGACCAGACTCCTGAGAATGAAAAGACGAAGCCTTCTAACGAGGTCACCGTCAAGGTTCCCGGCAGTGATGTACCTGTTCCTGTCAACCCGCCCGAGGGCAAGTTGAAAGTCGAGAAATTCGTAGACAAGAAGAGTGCTTCTGTTGGCGATATGCTGCATTACACCGTTAAGGTATCTAATGTTGGCGATGGCGAACTGAAAAATATTCTGGTCGAAGACTTCTTCGATGGACACGGCAAGCTCAACTACATCCCGACTGTCGGTGTTGTAGTGAACGGTGATGGCACCTACACTATCAACAAACTGCCTGCCGGTACATTCATGGAGCTCCGCTTCACCTATGTTATCGTGGAAGGCGATGAGCCTGAGGTCCTGAACGCCGCTGTCGTCACGACACCGCCCGTTGACCCGCCGCTCGAACCCACCAAGACGGCTGACAAGAAGTTCGCATTTGTCGATGAAATCGTGACTTACACCATCAGCGTGTATAACCCCGATACCAAGGCAAAGACGAATGTCACTGTCAAGGATACCAATAACTTTGTTGGCAGCATCAATGCCGCCAATACAGATAAGTACACCTATAACGGCGATAGCACTTGGACGATTCCGGAAATCGGAGCAGGGGAGACTATCAACATCACCTATACCTACACGGTACAGAGCAATGATGAGAAGCTCCTTGAGAACAAGGCTGATGTGACATACTCTGAGAACGGCGAGACCGTGAAACTTGATACGCCGACTGTCGATGTGGTCGTACCCGATAAGGGCACTGTCTCCATCCACAAGGAAGCTGACAAGAAGATGGCTAAGCCGGGTGAGGTCGTCACCTACAATGTCACCGTTACCAACAACAAGGGCTTCGATGTTCACGATGTTGTAGTAACTGATGCCAACAACTTCGCTGGTGAAATCACTGGTGTTGACGGCGCGGACTACACCTTCGAGAACGGTGAGTTCCATATCGCTGAGATTGCCGCAGGCGCTTCGGTCACTCTGACCTACACCTACACGGTTGAAATTGGTGATGTGCCTACTCAGATTTTGGAAAACATCGCTACGGCTGATGTTCCCGGCACGAACCCCGAAGACCCGAACAACCCCGGTCACGGTAAAGACCCGAACAAGCCTATCGATAACGATGAGAAGATTCCTTCGAATCCTGTCGATGTTGAGGTTCCGGGTTCCGAAACTGAAACCAAGATTCCTGACCTTGTTCTGACGAAGAGTGTAGACAAGAGTGAAGCCGCTGTCGGTGATACTCTGAACTACACGATTACTGTCAAGAACAACGGCAAGGGCGATGCTGAGAATGTCACAGTCAAGGACTTCTTCGACGGCAAGGGCACACTGAACTTCGTGGCTATGGATGGCGTCACCGATAACGGTGATGACACTTACACGATTGCAAGTGTCAAGGCTGGCGAGAGCGTAACGCTTAACTTCACCTATGTGGTGGTTGACGGTGACGCACCTGAGGTTCTGAACGCGGCAGTCATCACAACTCCCGAACCGCCCACAGATATTGTGAAGAGCGCAGACAAGCATATCGCCAAGGTCAATGAGATTGTTACATACACCATCACGGTGAAGAACAATTCTAAGGACACGCTGACGAATCTGCTGGTAAGCGATACGAACAACTTCAAGGGCGAAATCGAAGCCAAGGATGGCAAGGGCTACACCTACAACGGTGATAAGACTTGGACCATCGCAACGCTCGAATCCGGCAAGTCCATCGACATTGCCTACACCTATACGATGCAGGCAAGCGATGAAACTGTCATTGAAAACACTGCCGATGTGCGTTATAGCCACAACGGTACCGACTACGATATTTCGTCCAACCCGGTTGATGTTGAGAAGCCTGACGATGGTGTCGTTACCATCTTTAAGACTGCCGACAAGACCAAGGCTGAACCGAACGAGGTCGTTACCTATACGGTTACGATTCATAACGGTAAGGATTACGACATCAAGAATGTCCGTCTGACTGACGCGAACAACTTCGCGGGCAAGATTGAAGGCGTAGATGGCGCTGGCTACAAGTTCACCAACGGCGAATTTGTCATTGACAAGATTCCTGCTGGCGGTGACGCAGTGGTCCGTTATACCTACACAGTCCAGATTGCCGATGTTCCGACCAAGATTCTTGAAAACATTGCAACGGCTCACGTTCCCGGCAAGAACCCCGGCGACCCTGACGAGGAGATTCCTTCCAACAAGGTCGATGTTGAGGTTCCCGGTGACGGCACGCATGTTGATGTGCCGGAAGGCAAGCTCGAAATCGTTAAGAGTGTAGACAAAACGGAAGCCAAGGTTGGCGATACGCTGAACTACACGATTACGCTGACGAATGTTGGCGGACAGGCAGTCAAGAACGCTGTCGTCAAGGATTTCTTTGACGGTAACGGTGTCCTGAACTTCGTTCCGATGGACGGTGTGACGGATAACGGTGATTACACCTACACGGTTGCGAATGTGGAGAAGGGTCAGAGCATTACGCTCCGCTTCACTTACACGGTCGTTGCCGGAGATGCGCCGATGGTCCTGAACGCTGCTGTTGTGAAAGACCCGACTCCTCCCGTTGACATCGAGAAGACCGCAGACAAGCATGTAGCGATGGTCGATGAAGTCGTCAACTACACCATCACGGTGAAGAACACGACTGATAAGACCGTTACCGACCTGCTGGTCAGCGACACCAACAACTTTACAGGTGCAATCACTTCTAAAGACAACGCCAAGTACACCTACAATGGCAACCATACTTGGACTATCCCCAGCATCAAGGCTGGTGAGAGCATCGATATTCTCTACACCTATACGGTGAAGACTACCGACCCCTCTACGCTGGTCAACAAAGCTGATGTTCGCTACACGACCGATGACGGCGAGTATGTCATCAAGGCAGACCCCGTTGAAGTCGTTGTTCCGAAGGATGGCGAAGTTACGATTGTCAAGAGCGGTGACAAGAAGATTGCAGAGCCCGGTGAGGTCGTGACCTACACGGTTACGATTCACAACGGCAAGGCGCATGACATCACCAATGTGGTCGTAAGCGATTCCAACAACTTTGCTGGAACGATTACCGGCACGAATGGTGTCGGCTACAAGTTCGTTGACGGACACTTTGTAATCGATAAGATTGCTGCTGGTGCAGACGCTGTTCTGACCTACACCTACACGGTGCAGATTGCAGATGTACCCACTCACATTCTGGAAAATGTTGCCACGGCACATGTGCCCGGCACGAATCCGGAAGACCCTGAGAATCCCGGACACGGCAAGGACCCGGATAAACCTATTGACCCCGATACGGACATTCCGTCCAATAAGGTCGAAGTGGAAGTCCCCGGTTCCGAAGTTGAGACCGAGATTCCGGAAATCTCTATTACCAAGTCTGTAGATAAGCCTACTGCCAAGATTGGTGATACGCTAAACTACACCGTCACTGTCAAGAACGGCGGTAACGCGGATGCTGAGAATATCCTGATTAAGGACTTCTTTGACGGAAACGGAACGCTGAACTTCAAGGCCATGGATGGTGTGACAGATAACGGAGACAACACCTACACTATTTCTACGGTCAAGGCAGGGGAGAGCGTAAAGCTTCGTTTCAGCTATGTTGTAGTTGAAGGAGACGAACCTCTCGTACTGAACGCCGCAGTAATCAAAGACCCGACACCGCCTGTTGACGTCGAGAAGGAAGCCGACAAGCACATTGCAAAGGTTGATGAGGTTGTAACCTACACGATTTCCGTGAAGAACACCACTTCTGAGCCTGTTGACAATGTAACTGTCACCGATACTAACAACTTCAAGGGCGAAATCAAGGCCGAAAACGCTGACAAGTACACTTACAATGGCAATAAGACGTGGACTATCCCGACTATTGCCGCTGGTGAGACCATCTATATCACCTACACCTATACGATGCAGGCTGAGGATGCCACCGTCATCGAAAACATTGCAAATGTGACTTACAGCAAGGATGGCACAGATTACAATATCCCCTCCAACCCCGTCGATGTCGAGAAGCCCGATGATGGTGTTGTCACCATCCGCAAGGCTGCAGATAAGACAAAGGCTGAGCCGGGTGAGGTTGTAACCTATACCGTCACGGTTCATAACGGAAAGAATCACGACATCGAAAACGCTCGTCTGACAGACACCAACAACTTTGCTGGCGAAATCGTAAGCGTTGAAGGTGCAGATTACACCTTCGGGAACGGCGAATTCACAATCAATAAGATTCCCGCAGGCGGTGATGTGGTTATCCACTACACCTATACGGTTGAAATTGCTGATGTGCCCACGCAGATTCTCGAAAACATTGCAACAATCCATGTTCCCGGCACGAATCCCGAAGACCCGAATAATCCGGGTCACGGCAAAGACCCCGAGAAACCCATTGACCCCGATACGGAGATTCCGTCCAACAAGGTTGATGTGGAAGTTCCCGGCTCTGAAACCGAAACAGAGATTCCTGTAATCGAAATCACCAAGTCCGTTGATAAGGCAGAGGCCAAGGTTGGCGATACGCTCAACTATACGGTTACTGTCGCCAATAAAGGCAAGGCTGATGCGGAAAATGTTGTGGTCGAAGACTTCTTCGATGGCAACGGAACGCTCAACTTTGTGCCCATGGATGGCGTTGCGGATAACGGCGACAACTCCTATACCATCAGCACTGTAAAGGCTGGCGAGAGCGTAACGCTTAACTTCACCTATGTGGCAGTTACCGCTGATGCTCCTAAGGTTCTGAACGCTGCTGTTGTGAAAGACCCGACACCGCCTATCGATGTTGAAAAGGATGCCGATAAGTATATTGCTAAGGTAACGGATGTTGTGACCTACACCATTACGGTGAAGAACACGACAGATGAAACCGTAAACGATATCACTGTCGCAGACCATAACAACTTTGCGGGTGATGTTACGGCTGAGAGTTCTAACCGCTATACCTATAACGGAGACGGCACTTGGACTATCGGTTATCTGGATGCCGGTGAGGCTCTTGATATCGTTTATACCTATACGGTAGAGACGACCGATGAGAGCGTTATGGAAAATACCGCAACCATTAAGTACACGTACGATGGCGAGCAGTATAATATCCCGTCCAATACAGTCGATGTGAAGAAGCCTGATGATGGCGTTGTCACCATCTGGAAGTCTGCAAACAAGACTGTCGCAAAGCCGGGTGAGACTGTCACCTATACCGTAACGGTACACAATGGCAAAGACCACGATATTCAGAATGCTGCTCTGACTGATGAGAATAACTTCTCCGGAAGCATTTTCGCAGTGGATGGCGCTGGTTATCACTATGAGAATGGTGTATTCACCATCAACACGATTCCTGCTGGCGGCAATGTGGTTGTCCACTACGCTTATACTGTCGGTATCGCCGATGTGACCACGCACATTCTTGAAAACGTAGCGACGATTCATGTTCCCGGTACGAACCCTGAAGACCCGGAGAATCCCGGACAGGGTAAAGACCCGACGAAACCGATTGACCCTGATACGGATATTCCGTCCAACAAGGTTGATGTGGAAGTTCCGGGCTCCGGTACGGAAACGGATGTTCCGCTCGAAAAGAGCCTCACGATTGTGAAGAGTGCTGACAAGACGAAAGTCAATGTCGGTGAAACCATCAATTATCGTGTGGTAGTAACCAATACCGGTGAAGTAGACCTTGTCAATGTAACCGTAAAGGACAACAATGATGGCGCAAGCCATATTGAAGCCCAGAACGGTGATGGATATACTTACAATAGCGCAACGACAACGTTCACTATTGCTCGTATCCCTGTTGGCGAATCCTTCACTCTGACCTATTCTTATGTTGCCGTTGACGCGGATGCCGGACACGATGTCATTAACGTGGCTGTCGCTAAGGCTCCGGGTCAGAATCCCGAAGACCCCGAGAATCCGGGTCATGGTAAGGACCCGTCCAAGCCGATTGATGAAGATGTAGAGAAACCTTCCAACGAGGTGAAAGTCCCTGTTGTGAAACCCTCTACTCCCACAACGCCTGACGAGCCTAAGCCGACTCCGACTCCTGACAACCCGAAGCCCACTCCGACCCCTGTTCCTACTGAGAAGCCCAAGACCCCGCCGATTGGCTGGCTCGATATCTTCAAGGTAGACGGCAAGCCCTTCTCCCTCTTCTCTATCTTCACGAGCAACAAGAAGACGGGTATCGGATTTGCACAGAGCATTGTTGGTCTGGTAGCAATGGTTGGCATTGGAATCGCTGCTCTGGTGGTAGTAAACCACAAGCGCAAGAAGGACGAAAACGACAACAAAGATAACCATAAGGATGATTCCGCTGAATAAGCGGTAAAACAATAGAGCGGTGGTTCGAAAGAGCTGCCGCTCTTTTTTTGCGTAAAAAACTTCTAATTTTCAGAATAATTATTGACCGTTGCTGCAAAGTAAGTAATATAATAGATATAAATACAGCATCAAATTTCTCAGAACAAATAATAGCTATAGTCAAGCAGGTTTTGCGTTAATGTTTCAACCATCCATGTCCATATGAAATATGAGAATGCGTTCATGGGTGGCATTTTTGTGCCAAAATTTTTGATTGACTTTTCTGTCTTTTTGTGGCATATTGTAAATATGCGATTTGATTGCTTGTGTTTTGATATACTTTCTTATCTACAATCGAGGCTGCACACTAGGGAGTAGGTAAGGGTGTATATAAATCCGGTTGTGGTAAAACCACAGAACACTCACATTATTAGGAGGGCAACTAACATGCAGAAACCTCGTAAGCGGTTTTTGAGTGCGATTGTCGCCGTAGCAATGTGCCTGTCTCAGTTTGCTCCTGTCACTGCTTATGCAGTGGAGAGCGCGAGTGGAATCACGCAGAGTGAAGAAGCTCCGAAGGAAACTGATGCACTCAGCACTACGACAACAAACTCCGACTCTTCCGCTACTACTCCCGCGCCGAAAAGCGATGTTACCGACACAGCAAGTTCCGCGTCCAGCGACACTTCTGTGACGAGCGATGTTTCTTCTGAGGCTACAAGTCAGGCGGGGTCTGAAACGACCACTGCCTACGCAAACAGTGCTGCCTCTGATACTGGTGCAAGCACCAGCACTTCCAGCGAAGCTTCTACCACTGGCAGCATCAGTGAAGCAGCACAGGCATTTATCGATGCGGCTAACGCCCTTGTAAGCCGTAAAGATGAAATTCTGACTGCTGCAAACAACTTCGGTCTTGCAAGCAAGGCATGGCAGGCTGACAAGGAAAATGCGGTTCTTGATGCGATGGTCACGCGTCGCACTGAGGAACTGGATGCAGTTTATGACTGGGAACCCATTGAGGACATGTATTATTCTCTGAGCGAGGATGAGCAGGTCGCCGAGCCCGTCATGAATGCATACCTTGATATGTCTGACCTGTATCTGCAGGTTTGCGACCGTCAGGAAAACCCCGTAGACAACAGCGGTGCCAGCGCGTTTGATGGCGGCGGTTCTACGACTGTCATCGGGGACTATCAGGCAATCACCGCTGCTGAGACTGGTAAGCAGATTGCCGCAGGCACTGGTATTCAGTATACCAAGATTAGCGGTCAGGAGAATGTTATTCGCATTCTGCCTCAGACTGTCACCTACACATACGGTGACTCCTTCAAGTCTAAGGGTCTGACCATCGAATACAGCACTGCTGATTCCCGTACTTCTCAGGAAGTCGAAAAGGATATTCAGGCAGCTATCGACGGTCTGAGCTTCATTATGTACGCTCCGGCTGACGGCGACGGCCAGAATCCCACAGACATTCATTGCAATGCCGGTACTTATCCGACTTATGTTGATACAGGTGCCACAAGCGTTACTGTGAATGGTCTGAATTACACCATCATTGACGGTTCCAACTTGGATTCTTCTAAGAATATCCGCAATGACACGGGCGTGACTATCAACAAGCGTCAGATTTACATTGTCCCTCATACCACTTATGTTACGAAGGGCAATACCATCAGCCAGATTAACTACACAGTCATGGACACCAATGGTGGTCTGGTTGACGGCGACCTGCTTCCTGCGGATGTTCTGACCACAGAGAACTTTGATAAGGACACTACCGGTTCTTACAAAATCATCTTAGGTTCCTCCGCGAAGAGCAACACAAACTACAACATCGACATTCAGCCCAATACCGGCGATGTGTATGTTGTCGTTTCTGAAAAGACTCTGACCCTGACTCCTGTATTTGTCTTCAAGGGCAATGATGGCGTACAGACGACCGGCAGCAAAGCCACTCGTCAGTATGGTCAGCAGAATCCTCAGGTTGACTTCGTGATTACCGGCTGGTCTGATACCGATAAGACGAATTTCGAGTATAAGACCAACAACGAGCACAAGTCCAACGCAGTTGCTCTGAAAGAGATGCTTGGTCTGAGCGGTGAACCCACCGTTGTTCTGCCCAGCATCACCTCTGCTCCCGGTGGCTACACTGTTACAATCGGCAATATCCAGACGAATGCGCCTATCAATGGTTATAACATCAACCTTGCTACCGCAACGTTTGAAATTACCAAGCGTAACGTAACCATCACCAATGACCAGATTGATGCCATCTATGGTGAGGCTGAAAATGGCAAGTCTTCCACCATCACCTTCGACGCTGTTGCTTATAACGGTGCTGCTCAGGCAGTGGCCTCCGATAAGCGTATTGTCGCCGGTTCTGACATCACCGCTGATGACGGTGTGAACAAGCTGGTCAGCATGGTTCTGACAACACAGCGTCAGGATATCGACAATAAGAATGTTGGCGAATATCCGATGACTGTCGAAGTTCCCCCTGCATGCACTGCTTACTATGACGTCAAGGTCATCAACAGCAAGTACATCATCCATCCTGCAATGCTGACTGTCACTCTCGATGACCTGTCCGCAATGTATGGCGCTGCTCGTTCCGGCAAGATTAAATCCATCGAAGGTTTCAAGCTGAACGATACACAGGCAAGCATCGGTTTGACCGAGGATAAGCTTGGCTTTACTATGGTAGATGCGGCTGGCAACAGCGGCACTCCTACAACTGCCAATGTTGGCGAATACACCGTCAGCGCATCTGTGCAGGGTGCTTCTCAGGAGCGTTGGTCTTCTGACTGGGACCCCAATGCCGATGGCAAGAACTACGACCGTTACGACAACTATCTGGTTCGTTTTGTCAACAGCAAGCTGACCGTCACCAAGCGTCCTATCGCCATCAATGTGATGGGTGGTCAGACGAAGGTTTACGGCGACAGTGATGCCAAGGGCGGCGTTGCCTTTACTCTTGACCCCGTCAATGGCAAGGGCGGCCGTGTTGGCTCCGACTTTGCTGGTTGCGTTGTGACTCGTGAGGTCGGCGAGACTGTTGGCTCTTACGCTTACAGCGATGCACAGTTCCAGACTGCTGAAATCGCCAAGAACTACGACATCACCTTCAATGCTCCAGATAAGTACACTATCACCAAGCGTACTCTGACCATCACTGTTCCGAACCGTGAGCGTCTGTATGGTGCAGAGAATCCCAGCGATGCCGACATTACCGGCGCACTGGAATACAAGAACTTCGCAAGCAACGATGAAATTGGCATCCATGATACCGTCGCTTCTCTGGGCGGCACTGTCACCATCAAGTATGGCGTTGACAATACCGTTGGTAAGCTGACTGGTGTTGGTACCTATCCTATTGTTGTTTCCGGTTACACCAACCCCAACTACAACATCGTTTACACCGGCACTTACAGCGATGGTACAAGCGGTACGCTGACTATCAATGCACTGCCTGTCACCATCAAGGGTACTACCAACAGCGTCCGTAAGTACGGCGTTGCCGGTAAGAACACCCCCAGCTATGCGCTGTATGACGAGACCGGTTCTCAGGCTATCAATGTGGTTGACCCGCAGGGCAGCCCGCTGAACATCCACATCGACCTGACCAAGTGGGAAGACCCCACTACGGTTGTCGGCAACTATGAGGCTACCATCTCTTATGATGAGAACCCCAACTACATCGTAACAATTGCCCCGCAGGCTACGTTCCAAGTCACCGAGGCTGATGTCTCTGTCACCTTCAACGCACTGCAGACTACTTACGGTGAGAAGAAGCCCGATACCATCGCCAAGGAAGTTTCCGTCAATGTGAATACCTCCGATGGCACTCAGATTTACCACGATGGCGAAACCGTCAACATCAAGATGGACGGCAAGGATGTTTCTCTGGGCGTTGTTCGTATCGCCGTTGAGGCTACTGCGAACGCTTCTGGTCTGTACGATGCAGGTTCTTACAACCTGACCTTCCGTCTGGATAACCAGCCCGCAAACAGCGTTAAGCTGTCTGAGCCCGATGGCAAGAACATGCTGATTGTTCATCAGATGCCCCTGACCATCACTCCTCGCTATGGCCTGTCCAAGACTTACGGCGAGACTGACCCCAGCTTTGCAGTCAACGATACCTATGTCATCTTCGACTACAATACCACCAGCTTCGCAGAACCCAAGGCCGACTTCGCACAGGCTCGTCTGAGCCGTGAAGCAGGCGAGAACGCTGGCACTTATCCGATTTACAGCGGTAACATCTATGAGCAGACGATGGCAAAGAACTATCGTATCAGCTTCACCAATGATGTTCGCTTCACCATCAATAAGCGTACTGCCGTTATCAACCTGCTTGAAACCGAAAAGACCTATGGTGAGACCCTCACTTCTATGAACGTGAAGGATTACATCAAGGGCGGCACTGGTCTGCTGACTACTACTGATGTTCAGGCAGCAGAAGCCGAAAAGATTCTTAAGGGCATTACCCTGACTTCCGGTGCAACTTCTGCTTCCGCAAGCGTTGGCACTTATGCTCTGAAAGCTATCTACGCACAGCCTGCCAACTACGACCTGACGGTGATTGATTCTACCATCACCATCACTCCTCGTCCCATCACCCTGACTTTCTCCAACTACGAGAAGGATTACGGCGATGCAGACCCCGCATTCTCTTACAGCGAGATTTCCGGCAACATTTCCAACGATGGTCTGAAGAAGAATACGCTGGAACTGACTACTGGTGCTCTGAGCGGCTCTGTTACTCGCAAAGCCGGTGAGGATGTCGGTGAATACCCCATCAGCTCTACTCTGTACAACAAGTACGGCAACTACGCCATCACCATCGTGACTGGCTCCGGCACTTCCGTCGACGTTGGTTCTTCCACCACTGAGCCCGAGGCTCTGGAAGTTGCTACTCTGACCATCAAGCCCGTTAAGGTCACCTTTACCGTGGCTGGCGGTTACTCCATGATTTATGGCGGCACCGTTCCCACGTTCAGCTACACCGTTACTGGCTTGAAGAACAATGACACCGTTGCTTCCGCATTCACTGGCTCGGTTGTCTACAACATCAAGAATGCTGACGGTTCTCTGTCCGAGATTCCTGCTCGTCCTGCTGCTGGCGATTATGTCATCACCATGAGCGGTCTGGAAAACAAGGGCGCAAAGAACTATGACCCCATCGTCTTTGTTGATGGTTCTCTGCATGTCGATAAGCGCGATGTAATCGTGGTTGTTGACGAAGGCCAGAAGAAGGTCTACGGCGAGGCTGACCCCGAACTGACTTGGACTGCAACTGGCGACGGCGCTTACTATGTAAGCGAAGATGCAGGTGACCTTGCAAACCTGAAGGTTGTTCGTCCTGACGCTGGCACCGATGCTGGTGAAGATGTCGGCAAGCACCCGATGATTATCGAGGGCGACGATGTCAACTTCAACATCACCCGCGTAAACAACACCTTCGAAATCACTCCTGCTACTCTGAATGTCACTCTGGCAGCTCAGAGCAAGATTTACGGCGATGAGAACCCTGTTCTCTCCGGCGACGACCTGATTTTCGATGGATTCGTTGTGAAACCCGTCAAGGGCAACACTACTCCTGATGATGCTGGTGTGCTGAGCATTGCAAACCTGACCTTCAACTTTACCGATGCTGAGGGAGCTCCCGCAACGGTAGCTTCTCACGCTGGTACCGGCAAGGTCGTTCCTGCAAATGTTGAGAATGCCGCAGCAAACAACTACACCTTTGTTTACGCTCCCGTTGATTTTGTTATCGACAAGCGTCCCATCACTGTCACCGCTAAACCCCAGACTTCTATCTATGGCGACGATGTTGCTGTTGAAGATTGGTCTGATTACGGTACCGTGAACGTTCTGGAATACACTGGTGACACTGCCAAGGCAGCTCTGGTCAATGGTGATATTCTGGAAGGCACGAACCTGTGCCTCGTCACTTCTGCAAGCCATGTCGGAGGCTATGACATTGTTCCTTCCTTCTCCGGTCTGGCTCACCGCGTCGGTCAGGCTTCTTATCAGGATTATCTGGTAACTGCTATGAACGGCACTTACACGGTCACTCAGCGTCCTCTGACTTGGACCATCGGCACTGTTGGTTCTGTCTACGGCAATGAAATGGCTGAACTGAGCAATACTCTTACCTATACTGGCGATGCCGATAAGAAGACCATCGTAAATGGCGATGACCTGAAAGCTATTATCAGCATCACTCAGAAGGATGTTGAGAATGCGGTTGCCGAAGAGATTTCCATGAAGTCTGCTGACGGTGCTGCTTCTCTGGTTGCGGAGAGCGTGCCCGAATCTGTCAAGAATTACGGTGCATACGACATGGTCGGTTCTTACGACAATGACGATTACCTGATTACGATTGTTAATGGCGTTTATACCATTGGCGAACGTCTGGTCGAAGTCACTGTCACCGAGCCCAAGGATATCGTCTATGGCGATACCACTAACCCCGACTTCACCGTAAATGCTGTTGCCACCAATGGCGACGGTACACACGGTGCAGCTGTCAAACCTGATTCTCTGGGCCTGAAGATGGCACTTGTTTATACTCCTTTCGAGAACGACAAGACCACCGACAATGCACAGACTGCTCCCTTGACTGCTGATGCAAAGGCGACTCTGACTCCTGACATCGCCAGCGGCGATGACGGCGTGGAGAGCGACAGCCAGTTCAAGACTGAGAATGTCAAGAACGCTGGTACTTACACCTACACCGTTACCTCTGATTACGATGCTGCTGTTGAGCAGAATTACGCAGTAACAATCAATGTCGTCGATGCCGATAAGAACGAAGCCGATGGTCAGTTCGTTATCGCTCGCAAAGACCTGACGGTTACTCTCGACCCGAACCCCGTCGTCAAGCTGTATGGCACTAAGACGGAGATTCCCGAAATCAAGACCAGTGGTTACGCTTTCGACGAGACTGCTGAAACCGTTAAGCTGCCTTCCTTCGAACTCATTGTTGCTTCCAGCATCGATGGTATCTTCGGTAATGTTGGCTTGACGAAGGACGCTTTCAAGTATGTTGGCGGCGCTTACGACAACTACAATTACCTGCCTACCACCGGAGACCTCGAAGTTCAGCGTCTGCATCTTGCCGATGTAGAGCCCGCAACTATCGTTGGTACTGTGGCTGACGAAAAGACTGGTAAGCCTGTTGAGGTTACCAAGAAGACGACTGATGACCTGAGTGGCCTGTACTTCAACTCTAAGGTTGAAGTTATCGCTCCTAAGGGCTACGCAATCGGAACCAGCGATTCCCTGACCGATGCTGAGTGGGCCGAGAAGATGGTCATTTCCGCTAATAGTGAGAAGGTTGCTTCTACCTATTACCTGATTGACCTGAAGACTGGTGCCATTACCGAGATGGGAACTATCACCACATCTGTTGATACCGAAGCTCCTGTCGTTGCTTCTGCTTTCGCTGCCGATAAGGTTGATTCCACCAATAAGACCGACTTGCTGAACGAGAAGTTCGTCAAGTTCGAGAGCACCATCAATGTGTTCATTACTGGTGAAGAGACCGGCAAGGCACCTGAGAAGGAAGACGACAAGAAGGACGATACCGACGATACCGATAAGAAGGAAGATTCCGACAAGAAGGATGAAACCGAATCCGGTACCGAGGAGAAAGTTCCCAGCGAGTCCGAGAAGGCCGAAACAACCGATGACAAGACCGAAGCCACTACGCTTCGTATTGCTCATGGTAAGCCCGCTCTCTTCACAACCGGCGACGAGACCGGTGATGAAAACGGTAACGATGTCGTTGCTACTCCCGACGAAAACGGTGATAAGGACGATACCGAAGACCCCGACTTCGTGCCTGTTGTAAAGGTCAAGGATTCCGTTCCTGCTATTTCCGCTCTGGATGGCGAGTACAACTCCGGTGTCGCTAAGATTCAGTATTACAAGGTCAATGGTTCTGCTATTGCCAAGAGTGCTAAGGGCGATTACACCTTCGACGAAACCAAGTTCGAGACTGTCGATGTCACAAGCATTGATAAGGACAACGGTTACGTTACCTTCAAGCTGAGCCCCGATTGGACTGGTTACATTGTGACCCGTACAGTCGATAAGGCAGGCAACTACGGTGATGTTCGGGTAGCAAGTGTTAAGCTGGAGAATCCTCCGGAAGAAAGCAGACCGACTCCGACTCCTGTAGTCAAGAATGAACCCGCTCCCACTCCGGCACCTGTTGTAGTTAACTACAAGACTGGCGTTGGTTTTGGCGCAGACATCATCGTTCCTGTTATCGTTGTTGTTGCTCTGATTGGCGTTGGCGCATTTGTCATCGTTAAGAAGAAGAAGGGCGATAGCGAAGAAAAAGCTGCTGAAAAGACTGAGGATAAAACCGAGGAAAAGAAGCAGTAACCAACTGAAATAATCTCTACTCCGCGTAAGAGATAACATATAGCGCTCCGCAGGTAAATCTGTGGGGCGCTATTCTTTGTTGACTATTTATGTTTTTGGTGGTATAATATAAGCATAGTGCATGAAGCTTGTTTATGCACATCAAACAAACACACATGAAAAAGGAGAAGTTACTCATGCAGAAGGTTAACAAGAGTTCTGTAAAGAAGGGTGCTGCGCTGTGTCTTGCTATGGCAATGGTCTGCACTGCATTTGTTGGTTGTGGCAAGAAGGATGATGCTGCCAGTGCAAGCGGCGCGACCAGTGAGTCCGCAGTTGAGGTTCTGGATAACAGCAAGCTGACTGAGATGCCCGATGGTGTTTCTCTGAGTGAGGACCAGATGAAGACCACCATGAACGCTTATGCCGCTTATATGACCGAGGCTCTGGCAAGCGACGGCTATACCGTCACCGTTCGCTATGACGAGGATGGCAGCGTTCATTTCGACGGTACCAAGACCGCTGATGACGGTTCTACTGTTGAGGTTCCTGACCTGTCCAAGTTCGACAATCTGAGCGCCGCGTTCGCATATCTGTACAACTGTGGTCAGGCTGATGCCGAGGGCAATCTGCTGGTGGCTACCTCCGTGCCTGCTGAGGAAGCGGCCGCATCCGAGGCTGAGAGCACTGCTGAATCCGAAGCTGCTGACAGTGAGGCTTCCGACAGCGAGGCTGAAAGCGCCGAGACTGATGGCGATGCCGCCGAATCCACTGAGGAGGCTTCCTCTGAGGATACTGCCGAGGCTGATTCTGCTGCTGAGTCCGAGGCCCCTGCTGACGAAACCGCAGTAGGCTAAAAGACGCCTTGTGAGGCTGGCACATAAACTCGATTATTTTCTCAAAGTGCGATGCAGGATGTATAGACCTGCGGTTGGCGAGCAACGATAAAACCAGTCATCAGGGAAGCAAAACAGTGTTTAGGCACTGAATGCGGACCTCAAATCTTCAGATAGCCGCTCAGAAATGGGTGGCTATCTTTTTTTGTATTATACAAGTTGACCATTAAGGCAAAATGTGGTATAATATAGAAAAGAGGAGGAATGAAAATGCCGATTATTCTTTATTTAGGATTGACCTTACATCTTTGTACGAAGGGGCTTGGCTTCTTACACTTCATTGCTAATCTGCTGACTACCGTAACACTTCTTTTTATTTTTGTTTGTGTTATGAAAATGTCCTATAAGGCATATAAGAAGGGAGCTTCTCCGCTCATTTTCGCCTATGGTACCTATGGCGTGTATCCACTGGTATACGGTGTAGGCTCTATCATTCAGTGTGTTCCGTCTTGGCTTTGGGTATGGTATTTTATGAACCATGTTGAGTTGGGAACTGGATTCACGATGTTTCAGTTTGATTCTATTGCTTACACTCTTGCATTGTCTGCTTATTGCTGGTTCTTCTACAAGAAACTGGCAAAAGCGTTTGATAAGGATGAAGCATTTGCCAAGAAGCTGTTTTTTGCCTATCCGTTAGCATTAAAGGAACTTGCGTTTGGCGATAGTGAATATGTACTCAAATGTCGTTGTGAGCCCACACCTAAGTACATTCCGAAAGAGGAACGAGTAAACACGACTGTCAACGAAGACGTCGATGAAGATTGATATGTGATGGGGATGCCGAGCGGTGATAAGCCGCTCGGCTTTTTTCTTTGCTATTTGCTGCAAAGTAGATACAATAAAAGGAGAATTCGAAAGGAGGCGGCGTACAGGCAGACAAGCTGCTAAGACGCCCAAAAAAGCTATGAAAAATGTAATGAGAGTGCTTGCTTTTGTAAGTGCGCTGCTTTGTGTAGGATGTATTTCTACACAAGCGTTGACTTCTCTTGGTGATATTGATATTGATATCACTCGTGAGTTCAATTACAAGGACCAAGAAGAAGTCGATGCCAATCCTCTTCCGAAGGAAATTGAGGAGAACGGTAATACCTATGTCCTCGACGAAGACAGCGTAGATTATCAGCAAAGGGAACTCAATACCAAGTATCAAGAAACCGTAGAATATACGGATTTGACTGTAAAAGAAGTTCCTCAGACCTATACTGTAACGCTGGGCGGAGAACAGTATGAATTGCCGCTCGAAGATGTTCAGTACACGGAAGAGCAAGCCGATATTCCCACAGAAATGACAGTAGAGTATAAGGGCGAAGACAAGAAACCGAACGCCCCGCAAAACAAGACCTTCACTCTTGATGATGGTACGGAAGTTGAAGGCGTTCTGAAAGAGGTCAATGAAGTCGAGGACACCGATACATGGGTCGATTTCACGATTGATGGACAAGTCGTAATTCCGGAAGGTGCCACCGCATATGTCTATCTCGGAAAAGTCCAAACATACAATCCCGCCACACCGCTTTGGGATGGTTATAAGAGCGATTTGATGTCTGCCATCGGTCTGAACAGTGATTCCTATAAAATCACAGGCGGTAAGTGGACAAGCGACCCAGTAGCAAGGGCAGAAGGCGGATTCTACCGCACACTGTCTATCTACGGTCAAAAGAATACCGGCAAGAGTTATGTAGCTGTATATGAAACCGCTGCACCTATCGAAATTAAGTATGTAGCCAGCGCAACCTATTCCATGTCGTTGCTCAGCATCGGTCTTGATGAATCGTTCGGTAACGCTTCTGAACTTACGATTTGCGCGATTGCGCACTATGTGTTGGAGCAGGTAGCTAACGCCAATTTCATTGTAGGCGCTGTATATCGAAACAGACTCATCATGCCCATCATGGCAGTAATCTTCGGAATTTCCGCAGGCGCATGCGGTTTTGTCGGGTTCTCTAAGGATAGCCGCAAAGAAGAAGATAGCGAAGACAGCGAAGAAACCTAACAACACAGAAAAGCAGAAGGCGAGCGAGAAGTATCTTGCTCGTCTTTTTAATTGATTCTTTTGCTTATTTGTGGTATAATATAATATATCAATTGGAAAGACAGGGGGAATTCCATTTATGACATCGAACAGCAATACTGGAAATGCGAGCGAACACGACATTTTTAGAACCTGTTATCAATGCCCACATCGCAAAGCTGGATGTCATTCCGTATGCGAAGGCTATTCGGCTCGTGTTGCCAAACAGCAGGAGATATATAAAATGCGTTTGGCACAATGTGATGAATATGCATTCAAGAAAGAGGTCGCCAGCAAAGTGTCAAAGTATTGCAAATCCAATTGCAGATAAGAAAAGGAGTATACCATGTTTTTAGGAATCATCATTGTCGTATTGTTTGTTTTGTTCGCATTCACATGCTACAAAAAAGCGCCTCCCACAGCAGCCATCGTTGTGACTGGATTTGGCTTGAAAAAGCCAAAAGTCGTTTGCGGAAAGGGTACATTCGTCATCCCTGTGCTGCAGCGTGCAGATAAGCTGAATATGCGTCTTCTGAAAATTGATGTCAAAACCCCTGAGACAGGTGTCAAGACAAAAGAAGGCGTATCGCTCTGGATTGATTCTGTTGTAACGATTCAGGTATACAGCGATAATTCTACTGTTCTCGACTCTGAGGTTCAGGCATCTGGTGCAAAGGATGTCAAGGAATATATTACGGGTCGTCAGCAGTCGGCTATTTCGAACTTCCTTGGCATGGACGAAAAAGGCATCAATGACAAAGTAAATGATGTCTTGCAAGGCAACCTGCGCGAAATCGTTTCGGATATGACGGTTGACCAGATTCTCACAAATCGTAAACAAATGGCGCTGTCAGTAATCGAAAATGCCCGTCCTGACCTTGCAAAAATGGGTCTTGAAGTTGTGACCTTCAATGTGCAGGATGTAAAAGACGCCGTCGATGCGCAGGGTCACAATCACGGTGTCATTGAGGCTATTGGTATTGAGCAGGAAGAAGCCGTTAAGAAACGTGCAGAGATTGCTCGTGCCGAAGCCGCTCGTGATATTGCTCGCGCAAAGGCTGACGCTGAAATGGCAGCCAATGAAAAGGAAGTTGAAGCCCAGACTGCTATTGCACAGCGCAACAATGAATTGCAGCTGGCAAAGGCCAAATTGAAGGCCGAGGCTGACAAGGCTGCTGCTGATGCCAACGCTGCAGGACAGATTCAGACAAATCTTCGCGCCAAGGAAATCAAAGAAGCCGAAGCTGATGCGGAAATCGCAAAGCAGAAGAAGATGGTCGACCTTGCTGCACAGGAAGCCGAGGTTCAGCAGAGAAAACTGGATGCAGAGGTTCGCAAAGCTGCGGATGCCGAATTGTATAAACGCCAAAAAGAAGCAGAAGCAAAAAAATACGAAGCCGAACGCGCTGCTGAGGCTCAGAAATTTGCAAAGCAGCAGGAAGCCGAAGGTATTGCCCTTGTAGGCAAGGCAGAAGCTGAGGCTATCCGTCAGAAGGGTATTGCTGAAGCCGAAGCTATGAAGCAAAAGGCGGAGGCTTACAAGCAGTACAACGATGCCGCTGTCGCTGAAATGCTTATCAAGGTCCTGCCTGATATTGCTAAGAATGTGGCTCAGCCCTTGTCCGCAATCGACAAGGTGTCTATCATTGGCGGCGATGCATCTGGCGTTTCCGGCGTGTCTGGGAATGTTCCCGTGCTGATGGCACAGACCATGCAGACTGTCAAGGAAGCTACCGGTATTGATATGGCCGATATCGTTCGTGCGAACAGTATCAATGCTAAGACCGACCGCAATATCAACATTCACGGTTTGCCTGCAATCGAGAAGGCTGATGACAATACACATATCGAACCTGACGAAAACACAAGTGACATAAAATAATTTGCTCAAAAAAATATAACTTCAGCCGTCGTAAATGCGAAAACTAACATTTGCGACGGTTTTTGTCGTTGACTACCTTGTTTTAATGTGGTATAATATAGATATGTTCAAGATGAACAGGGAATATCGGTGATATTTCTATGGTGGAACAGCGCAGAAGAACATCTGTGCGATTTTTTACGCAGTTTTTTGATGTTGACTATATTAGAATAAATAGGCAATATCATACGAATCAACAAGCAAACACGGGGGACAGATTCAATGGTAGAAAAACGTTATGTAGCAAAGAAAAGAATTCCGGAGTATTGCCCTTTCGGGTCAGTTATGTCCCTGAAAGTAGAAAGTGAAAACGATGCGCCTGCATGTTTTGGTCGTGTCGTTGGCTATCAGTACGAGGGTTCTGACGAAGTCGTTTCAACGATTGAGGGCGACAATCTGAAAGCCAAGGGCGAGAGAATTATTGACCGTCTTATGTACGACGGCTATCTCGTCAAACATCAGACTGTCAAGAAGATTGACAATCTCGGCACCGTCAACGTTACACAGTACGGAATCATGTACGAGGCGGAGAGTGCGGCGCAGCACAAGGGAACTCCTACGCACGGAATTCCGTCACCGACAGCAGGGCAGTTCATCTGTACCTTTGAACTTCTGATGGTTACGGAAATCAACGGAGAGCTTTACGAGCGGTACATCACCATCCGTAAGAAAACGCCTCCGGTATTCCGGTTCACTACAACCGATTTCTTCTGCAACATGGGTAGTTATATTACCACGATGCTGTGCAGAGGAGAGAGCGGATTCAAAATGCTGGATACCGATGACAATCCGAATCGCTGCTCTGCTCAGTTCTATGATACCTTTGGCGAGAAGAAGAACATCATCTTCAATAGCACCAAAGACCTGCTTGCTACCATTGTTTCTGTAAGGCTTGTTGATGTAAAGCCATTCGAGGTTGCTGAAAGCAGCATCGCAGGATAAACAGAAACGGTGGTAGACCATGAGCAAAAAGAAATTCTACGTACTTCAAAGCGACGCAGATACTCTCCCCGCAGAGATGAAGGGAATTTATACAGGAGATGAGTTCCCTGAATATAAGGGTGCAGAAACAATCACCTTTAACAACAAGACTTACATCAACGGATTGGATTATCAAACCGTTAAGTCCGGAAAACATGTCCGAATCGAAGAATGCCCTATTTGTAATAGGCTTTCTATCATATATGCGCGGGGTGTATGCAAAGCCTGTGCGCAGCGAACATTGTACAGGCACAGAAGAGATAAGACCGGCGATGTCATGACAGAACGGAATATCCGCGAAGCAAACATTGCCTTCCGCAAGGGTTGGCCCGTGAATATCATTTGCGGGCTGGACGGGGTCAGGTATAACATCGACGATTATCCTTATTCGAAAAAAGAAGAAGCGAGAATTGTCGATGCTATTCTTGCAATCAGAGATACGACTGTTACAGATTATCTCTTGAAGCATTACAAAGACGGCATCAAGTATTCTGATATGGCTTATGCCGAAAACAAAAGTAAGCAGAATGCACATGGCTTTGGCAGAAGACGCCTTGCATATGTGCGGAACATTCTCAGAACCAAGGGGCTTTTAAAAGGCCCAAAAACCACGAAATAAACATCATCAATCGTAAGGGGAAGATTGCCATGAACAGCGTAGAAACGAAAACAACGGATAAGACTTATGCAGTCAAGAATACTCACAAACAGGAATGGGAGACGCCTCAGGGGCTTTTCGATGACCTGAACAAGGAATACGGTTTCACTCTGGATGCGGCTGCATCGGACAAAAATCATAAATGCAAGAAATATTACACGGAGCGTGTCGATGGTCTCTTGCAGGACTGGAAAGGTGAAACAGTATTTTGCAATCCCCCGACAGGGCATAAGTCCTTTAAGTTGTGGGTGCGCAAGGCGTACGAGGAGTCAAGGAAAAAGAATACCACGGTCGTCATGCTTTTACCCGTTTCTACGGACTCTGACTGGTTCCAGAGATACATTTATGGACAGCAGGGAGTAAGGGTAAAGTTTCTGCCTGCCAGAATCAAGATGACGAACCCTTATCTGTTCATTGACTCTGAGAATCGGAAAGAGACTATCGGCAGTCGTCGTCCTTCTATGATTGTTGAGTTCACAAACAAAAAGCGTAAGTTCTCGATTATTTAAGCGAGGCAAACAGGCCATACCGCCATTTCTTATAGGAAATAGAGCGCATGGCCTTTTTGCCGTATTTAGAGTGAGGGTTAAATCATGTACGGAAAATTTGGCTGTGGCGTAACACATGAACAGGCTGTAGAGGAATTCAACGGAGGAAAAACGGTCGTTCAGATTGCCAGAAAGTATGGTATCACAACAAAGGAAGTAAAGACCATTCTTCGGGAAGGCGAAATCGAAAAGAAGAAAGAAGAGAAGAAAACCGTCAAAGCCCAACGCGGTGTTATTTGTAGTCGAGCGCATTGCGAGTGGGGCAATAACACATACGGTGTCTGTTGCCTTCCTTGTTGTATGAAAAACAAAGTTCATCGAACTTAAACTGCCGGTGAAGGAGTTGATAACTTGGTTACACAGAATGTGATTAACGGCTTTGTGATTCCTGATGATATTGCTGAAATCAGGGATTTCCCGCGAGAATTTAAAATCAGCACCGTTGATTTTGTGTATCAGCGGATTGCTTTTCTAATCGAGTGCTTCCCTTTGAGGAAGGAAATCATTGAACTGGCTCAGTCAGACAACGATTGCCAGAAGATGAAAAGGAAAATCCTTAAAGGCGAAAATGACCTTACCATCATTCTTGCAGGGAATGATGGATTGACAGATACGGCACTTGACATCCTTTCGTATCTGGTCATCAAAGCCGATAAGACGAATCCCACGCTGTACCAGATTGTAAAGAAAATCGACGGCGAATCGGATAAGCTATTCGAAAAGATGTTCCACGAGAATGATTTGAGTAAGAGAACCATTACGCGTGGATTTAAGGCTGCATTGGACATTTTTCAGGCAGCATCCGTGAAGGACGGAGACAGTATCAGGAAAATCGTCAAAGATTTTGATAACTCCTTCTCTGACAGCGGCACGGAAGCGATGATGGCCTTTGTGAAAGAAGCAGTGTCCGATATCTGGGATGTCGCCACACTCGGCGATATGATTTATGCGCTGCGATACGACAGTGACTGTAACAGCTGGGATATGCCGGAAATGGCGGATTTCTTTACGCAAGCCGTCAAGAATGGCGTTGCTCCAGCGCCTCCGTTAAATATGTCCAGTCGTCCGCGTATCGATATGTGTATGAGTTCTTTCCGGATTTCCACCAGTATCGGTGTCAATCATCATTCGCTTTATAAGTTCCCCATCACGGAGAAAATGAAAGAGCGAATTTGCGCAATTATGGCAATGAGCTGCACAGTAGACCCGAGAAAGATGGTACATAGAGCGTCTATCGACAGAGGAATTCGTGATGCTTATGCAACAGCATTGATTCGTACGATTTCCGAAAAAATCAAGGACGACTTCAAAACATCCTATTTCATCTTTATGGGCGGTGGTTCTGCTATGATGCGCGAAAGCATCGAGCGAGCCATTGACACCAAGAACCTTTTCTTCTTGACGGATGTAACCGCAAATGCAAAAGGATATGAAATCATGGCTCGTGCAAAGCTGACCATGAGCGGTGAAATTTAAGAGCACCGTTTTCGAAAGCGTGGTGAGCACTGAATGCCGCGTGGACGTCCCAAAAAGAATGAAACAGAAAAAGAGACCGTTGGCACGACGGTACGAACCACACTTGTTTTTGATTTAAGCAAAGACAATCATGTACTTGTATATGATTATCTGAACAGTTTGCAACGGGGCGGAAAAACCGATGCGGTTGTAAATGCTATAATCGACAAGGCTACAAAACAACATGAGATGCAAGAAGCGCAGTCCATCTTAAAAGAGGAACTGCAAAACACAATAGCAGAAGAAATCAGAAGCTGTATCCCTCAGATTGTAGATGCAGTGACAAGCAGCATTCAGAAAAACGGGATTGCGGTAGCTGCGCCAGCTTCAAATTACTCCCCCCAAAACATTACAGACACACAAACCATCAACACAACTCCCAAAACAGAAGAAGCACCGCCTCCTATTTCAGAAGAAGCGATGCTTGCATTACAGTTAGCCGATATGTTTGGCGGCTAATCATTTGTCGTGATTGGCTTTCTCTATTTTATCGAGACGCTTAATCTTATTCTCAGCGTTATCTAATCTGTTGCGGTACTGAACTTCATTGGGTAACGCTTCACCATCATTACCATAGAAGTATTTCTTTGCCTTTGAAAGTATTTGAGAACTTGTTTTTCTTAAATTCGGGTCAAGGTATTCGGCACCGACCAATGTTCTTGAAATATCATCCATTGCATCGGGGCCAAGAGAAATCAGAAAAGAAGCCAGTTCCAAAGAGTATAGGTCTGCCACTGTTTGCGGAGCAGACACGGAATCAGGAATTGACAAATTATAGCCAAACAGATAGCAAAACTGAACCACATAAGGAAATACTACAGTTCCAAAATTTGCATTTGGTTGCATGAATGTTTTGTTGTAAGCGGCAGTGCTGCTGTATCCCAACATTGCTGCAAATTCATCAGCGGTAAACCCATAACGGAGTCTCGTCCGTTCCATCAGAACATTCAGATATTTCACGGTATTCTCCGTGTCAACAAAGCAAGATTTTGCCTGTTCCATAAAGGTATCTACAATTTTTGCTCGTTCTTGCTTGGAAGCAGTGTTCATTTTGCCTCCCATCAAGAAAGCATTGAAGATATTCTCTACCGATTCGTGGTTGTTGTTGATATTGTTACTCATAATTTCCCTCCTGCTTGGTTTAACAGACAAGTTTATATAATTACCGAAAACAACAATTTTTGTAACCGGTAATATAAATTATACCTTTACTGCACTTATATAATACCACAAAAACGCGAAAAAGTCAATTACTGTACATTAGGGGGAGCGATTTATGGCCGCTATTATTTATCTTGATATCGTCAAAACGCCGGAACTGAATGGGGAGGTGTGCGTTCACAGTTTTGTCGTAAATCCTTCCGCCAAGTCGGATAGACAGAAGGATACTTATTTTATGGCTACTCCAATTGGTTATACAAGGCTGAAATTGGCAGAGCTCTGCCGCATTATCGAGAACATCGGTTTGCCAACAGGGTCTCAGATTGTCGTATTCAGCAGCGATAATGCGATTGCGCGTACTGGTGCTTCTTTTGGCGTAGAGGACGGCGATACTGAGCCCAGTCATAACAAAGACCTTTGGGCGCGACTCAAATATGCCTGTAGCGCAAAGAAGTACAAGGTCATGTTCCATTATAGTGGCCTTTTGTCCGAAACCGTACATGATAACACGCATATTCATATTGAAACGAATCTTGCGAAAGGAGGGAAGGCAAATTGTCCGAAGCATTGAATAAAGCCCAAGAACAGCAGCTTTACGCATTGCTCGATGCTATTATGCAGGACAACATTGTTCTGCGTAGAAGTTTTGGCGGAGACATCCCCAATTCTTATGTGCTGACAAAGTGCGTAAACCGTGTTGTGGAAGAGCGGCCGGAACTGAAAGAAGCGGCTGTTCTGATGATATTGTATCCGGCACTCAAATGGATGATGCAGGCACAAGACCTTGATGTCATGATGCAGAACTGTGAAAACGTTCACGACGATGAGATGTGCGATGTCGAAGCCATTTCCCGTCTGCGCCGTATTCAGAGCTGGCTGGCTCCGAATATCGAGGAAGAGTCTTTGCATTTCAGGAAACGCAAAGAATACTTCGAAAGTTGTCAGATGCTTCTTGACGCCATTGAGGAGTCGCGGTTAGAACTCTTGTACGAAGTCGATTATTGTTCCAGCATGCGGGAGGTGTTTGATTGCTTTTTGAATCCCGCCGTTCTTCCGAAGAATGGACGCATCAAAATCATGAAGTATTGCGAGCGGTGCATTGAATCCGTTTACAATACAGCAGGTAGTGTTATCAAGGAATATTATAAAATCCTGATGACAAGCAGTGATGTGGACGGGGTAGAAGAAGCAAGCCTTTATCATAATGTTCCGCTGCTCCTTACGGAATACACGCGTATTCTGTATCGTGCCTCACGGGC